>VFQS010003425.1_pt1 | contig 12122 bp, 7 predicted proteins | sample 3512361 | NCBI WGS metagenome assembly VFQS01 (sample SAMN10412375, study PRJNA504923) | tailings metagenome | isolation source: Relicate 1 Philex TSF3 active mining | place: Philippines
AGTTGTCGGCCTCATCCATGCGGATGATCCGCTTGGGGTTCACCCCCACCCCATCGCGCCAGATCGCCTCGGCCTCGTCGTCCTCCCGGAACACGCTCACCACCAGGTTGCGCGGGCTGAGGCCGAACACTTCGGTGGAGAGCTCCCAGGCCCAGCGGATCGCCTGCTCCTTGAAATAATCACCAAACGAGAAGTTGCCGAGCATCTCGAAGAACGTGTGGTGCCGCGCCGTGCGACCCACGTTCTCGATGTCGTTGGTGCGGATGCATTTCTGGGCGCTGGTGGCCCGCGCCGCCGGCCGCTCCTGCTGCCCCAGGAACACCGGCTTGAAGGGGAGCATGCCGGCGATGGTGAGCAGCACCGTGGGGTCGTCCGGCACCAGCGGGGCGCTGGCCATGCGGCGGTGCTCCCGCTGCGCATAGAAGGCCAGGAAGGCTTCGCGGATCTCCGCACCGCTGCGGATCCCGGTGCCGCCGCGGGCCCCCTCGGGGGTGCGGCCGGCGGGGTTGCCGGAGGAGGCGCTGGCGTTGGCGGCGCTGGCGGCCATGGCGGAACGGGCGGCGGGAGGCATCGGGCCATGATCGCCCAGGGCCCGTTCAGGCCGGCAGGTCGTTCTGCTCGGGGGGCAGGAAGCGCTCGGCGAAGCGGCGGGCCACGCCTGAGCGCTCCAGCAGGGCCAGCAGGTCGCCGTCGATGCGGCCGGCATCGCGCATCGATTCCAGGATCGCAAGGGCCTCGCTGAGCGGCTTGCCCCGCTTGTAGGGGCGGTCGGAGGCGGTGAGGGCCTCGAAGATGTCGGCGATGGCCAGGATGCGCGCCGGGATCGAGAGCTGCTCGGCCCGCAGGCCGCGGGGATAGCCGCCGCCATCGAGGGTTTCGTGGTGGGCGCCGGCGATGGGGGCCACCCGGGCCAGGCCCGGGGGAAATTCGATGCTCTCCAGCATGATCACCGTCTGCACCATGTGCTCGCGCACCTTGTAGATCTCCTCGGCCGTGAGGGTGCCGCGGCGCACGCAGAGGTTGTGAAGTTCGCCCTGGTCGTAGAGCAGCTCGGTGGGCTGCAGGGTGAAGCCCCAGCGCGGATCGGGCAGGTCTTCCGCCGGCCGGGGGATGCGGTGGCGGGGCAGATCGGCCAGCAGCGGCTCCGGCGCCGGCAGCGGCGGCGGCGGCCCGGCGCAGCGGCCGAGCTCCTCCCAGCCGAGGCCGAGGCGGTCGTCGAAATGGCGCAGCCAGGTGCGGCCGGCCAGGCCGCGCAGCCGCTCCACGTCGGCCTCGGCCATGCCCTCGCTGCCCAGGTTGCAGCGGGCGATGAAGGCGAAATCATCCTCCAGGCGGGCCACCTCCGCATCGTGCCGCCGCTGCAGGGCCCCGGCCTCGCCGCCGGCCAGGAGGCCCTCCAGCTGGGCGATGCGCAGATCCCGGCGCAGCACCTCGAAACGGGTGCGGATCTCGTGGATGCGGTTGGTGGGGGCGTCGAGCTTGGTGGCCTTGTCGACGATCAGATCGGGGGTGGTCACCTTGCCGCAGTCGTGCAGCCAGGCGGCCGTGCGGAACTCCCGCCACTGCTGGGCATCGGCGAAGCGGAAGCCGGCCAGCCGGCCCACGCACTCCTCCTCGGCCGCCTCCGCCAGCATCACCGCCAGCTCCGGCACCCGCGAGCAGTGGCGGCCGGTGTGGGGGCTCTTGGCGTCGATGGCGCCGGCCAGCAGGGCGATCATCGAATCGATCTGGCGCTGCTGGGCCTCCAACAGCCGGGTGCGCTCCACACACACCGCCGCCAGCCCCGCCAGCGACTGGATCAGGCGCTGGTCATCGGCGTCGTAGGGGCGCACCTCGCGGGGCACATCGGCGGCACGCAGCGGCTCCGCACCGGGCCGGCGGCGGCGGTTGATCAGCTGCATCACGCCCACCACCACCCCGGCGGTGGTGCGCAGCGGCACCACCAGCATCGAGCGGGCCCGGTAGCCCAGCAGCCGGTCGAAGCGGTGATCGAAGCGGTAGGGCCGATCGGCGGGGATGGCGTAGACGTCCTCGATCGCCAGCCCCTCGCCGCTGAGCACGGCCCAGCCCACCAGGCTGTCGGCCGACACGGGCACGGTGCCCGCGGCGGGCTCGGTGGGGGGCTCTGAGGGGGGCGCCAGCTCCGGAGCGAGGCTGCCGTTCTGGAAGGTGGCGAAGCGGAGCATGGCGGGGCTGGAGCCATCCGCCGCCGCCGGCTCCACCAGATAAACGCTGCCCGCATCGCTGAGGGTGAGCTGCCGGGCCGAGCTGAGGATGCGCTCCAGCAGCGAGGGCAGGTCCTCGGCGGCGCTGATGGCCGTGGCCAGGGTGAGCACCTGCTCCAGGGCGTGCTCGGCCGCGCCGGCGGCGCCTTGCCCTTCCCTGCTGACCCCGACCTCCACGGCGGCCCCGCTCCCTGCAGACATGATGCTGTCGATGGCGGCGGCGTGCAGCAGGCACGGCCCGCAGGGCATGATTCGCCCGAGCGCGACCCGCCCGTCCGTGCCGTTCCGATCCATGTCCGGCCAGTCCCGCGCCGCGCTGCGGCTGCGCTCCCTCGGCTGGGCGCTGCTGGCCGGCGCCGCCGCCGGAGCGCTGGCCCTGGGCCTGGGCCTCGCCCCCGGCTGGCTCGGCCCGCTGGGCGGCCTCGCCTGGGCGGGCGCGGGAACCGGCCCGGCGGCCCTGGAGGCCGGCCTGCGCGCCGGCGGCTGCGGCTTCTTCTATGGGCTGCTCGCCTTCCACCTGCAGCGGGTGGATCCCGACGACGACCACCTGCAGGCGGGGCTGGTGGGGGCCGTGTGCGGCATCCGCAGCCTGGCGGCCCCCGCAGCGGTGCCGGGTGAACCGCCCGGGGCCCTGCCCACTGTGATGATGGAGCTGTTGCGCGGCTGGCTTCCGCTCTGGCTGCCCCTGGTGGGCAGTGCGCTGCTGCTGCACGTGCTTCAGACCCACCTGCCCGCCCTCAGGCCCGGCTCCCCCTGACGCCTCCATGAGCCTGCTGCACGCCACCTGGCTGTTCCCGCCCGAGGGCCCCGGTGGCCGCCTGCTGCTCTGGGGCGACACCTGGCGGGTGGCCTCCCCCGTGAGCCCCGAGCGGGGGGTGCCCGACCATCCGCTCAGCCTCGACCTCGACAGCCTCGGTGGCCTGCTCGACGACCTCGACCTCTGGGAGGAGGCGCTGCGGCCGGCCGAGGCCTGCCTCACCCTGCCGAGCCGCAGCCAGGCGGCCCGCGGCCGCGGCCGCAGCGCCGACGCGGCCTGGAGCGGCCTGCCGCTGCAGGCGGGCGAACCGATCCCGAAGGATCCCCAGTGGTGGCCCTGGCGGGTGGAGGGCTGGGCGCTCGAGCCCGGCGCCGCCGCCGACTGGCTCAACCGCCTGCCCCTCTCGGGCGACCACTCCGGCCTGGCCGACGACCTGCGCTGGTGGAGCCACCTGCAGCGCTGGGCCCTGAGCCTGATCGCCCGCGGCCGCTGGCTGCCCCAGGTGGAGGGCAACCGGGCCCGCTGGCTGCCGCTGATCAACCGCGAGGGCGACCGGCGCCGGCTCGAGGAGCTGGCCGCGCGCCTGCCCCTGGTGGCCACCTGCGCCCTGCCGCAGACGGCCCCGGGCACGGCCGACCTGGCCTGCCGCCGGCCCGGCAGCGGCCGGCTGCGGGTGGCGAGCCTGCTCGAAGCCCTGGTGGATGGCCAGCTGCGGGCCGCGTTCCAGGGCGATCCGGAGGGGCTCGATCCGCTGCTCACGGCCTGGCAGAAGGCCCTCGGCCGCGGCAACGGCCTGCTGCCCCTGGACGAGGAAGACTGCGAGCGCCTGGCGATCGCCACCCACCACTGGCGCGAGGCCGTGGCCGGGCGGGTGACGCCGGCCCGCGCCTGCCTGGAGCTGTTCACCCCGGCCGAGGGGGAGGAGCTGTGGGATCTGCGGCTCACGCTCCAGGCCGAGGCCGATCCCGGCCTGCGCATGCCGGCCGGGGCCGTGTGGGCGGCGGGGTCGCGCACCCTCAGCCTGGGCGAGGTGGAGGTGCGCCAGCCGGGCGAGGTGCTGCTCGAGGGCCTGGGGCGGGCGCTGCAGGTGTTCCAGCCGATCGAGCGGGGGCTCGACACGGCGGCGCCCGAAACGATGCAGCTGCTGCCCTCCGAGGCCTTCGTGCTGGTGCGCACCGCGGCGGCCCAGCTGCGCGATGTGGGCGTGGGGGTGGTGCTGCCGCCCAGCCTGAGCGGCGGCCTGGCCAGCCGGCTCGGCCTCTCGATCAAGGCGGAGCTGCCCGCCCGCTCGCGCGGCTTCACCCTCGGCGAAAGCCTCGACCGCAGCTGGGAGCTGATGATCGGCGGCGTCACCCTCACCCTCCGCGAGATGGAGCGGCTGGTGGCCAAGCGCAGCCCGCTGGTGCAGCACAAGGGCGCCTGGATCGAGCTGCGCCCCAACGACGTGCGCAACGCCGAGCGCTTCTGCGCCGCCGATCCGGTGCTCAGCCTCGACGACGCCCTGCGCCTCACCGCCAGCGACGGCGAAACGCTGATGCGGCTGCCGGTGCACCGCTTCGAGGCCGGCCCGCGGCTGCAGGGGGTGCTGGAGCAGTACCACCAGCAGAAGGCACCGGATCCGCTGCCGGCGCCGGAGGGCTTCGCCGGCCAGCTGCGGCCCTACCAGGAACGGGGCCTGGGCTGGCTGGCCTTCCTGCACCGCTTCGACCAGGGGGCCTGCCTGGCCGACGACATGGGCCTGGGCAAGACGATCCAGCTGCTGGCCTTCCTGCAGCACCTCAAGGCGGAGGAGGAGCTGCGCCGGCCCGTGCTGCTGGTGGCCCCCACCTCGGTGCTCACCAACTGGAAGCGGGAGGCGGCCGGCTTCACGCCGGAGCTGGAGGTGCGCGAGCACTACGGCCCGCGCCGCCCCTCCAGCCCCAAGGCCCTGGCCAAGGCGCTCGAGGGGGTGGATCTGGTGCTCACCACCTACGGCCTGCTCCAGCGCGACAGCGAGCTGCTCGAGAGCGTGGACTGGCAGGGGGTGGTGATCGACGAGGCCCAGGCGATCAAGAACCCCTCCGCCAAGCAGAGCCAGGCCGCCCGCGACCTGGCCCGCCCCGCCAAGGGCAGCCGCTTCCGCATCGCCCTCACCGGCACACCCGTGGAGAACCGGGTGAGCGAGCTGTGGGCGCTGATGGACTTCCTCAACCCGAAGGTGCTCGGCGAGGAGGGCTTCTTCCGCCAGCGCTACCGCCTGCCGATCGAGCGCTACGGCGACATGGCCTCGCTGCGCGACCTCAAGGCGCGGGTGGGCCCCTTCATCCTGCGGCGCCTCAAGACCGATCGCTCGATCATCTCCGACCTGCCCGAGAAGGTGGAGCTGCGCGAGTGGGTGGGGCTCTCGCCGGAGCAGCGCCGCCTCTACGGCCGCACGGTGGAGGAGAGCCTCGATGCGATCGCCCGGGCGCCCCTGGGCAAGAAGCACGGCCAGGTGCTGGCCCTGCTCACGAAGCTCAAGCAGATCTGCAACCACCCGGCCCTGGCCCTCAAGGAGGAGCCCGATCCGGGCGATCCCACCTTCTTCCGCGAGTTCGCCGCCCGCAGCGCCAAGGTGCAGCGGCTGGAGGAGATCCTCGAGGAGGTGATCGAGGCGGGCGACCGGGCCCTGCTGTTCACCCAGTTCGCCGAGTGGGGCCACCTGCTGCGCACCCACCTGGAGCGCCGCTGGCGCCAGGAGGTGCCCTTCCTGCACGGCGGCAGCAGCAAGACCGACCGGCAGGCGATGGTGGACCGCTTCCAGGAGGATCCGCGCGGCCCGCAGCTCTTCCTGCTCTCGCTCAAGGCCGGCGGCGTGGGCCTCAACCTCACCCGGGCCAGCCACGTGTTCCACATCGACCGCTGGTGGAACCCGGCGGTGGAGAACCAGGCCACCGACCGCGCCTACCGGATCGGCCAGCAGAACCGGGTGCTGGTGCACAAGTTCATCACCAGCGGCTCGGTGGAGGAGCGGATCGACCGCATGATCAACGAGAAGTCGAAGCTGGCCGAGGAGATCGTGGGCAGCGGCGAAGACTGGCTCGGAAGCATGGATGTGGGCCAGCTGCGCGACCTGGTGGCCCTCAGCGACGAGGACTGAGCCCGCAAGGACCGGGGCAACCGGCACTGGGCCCGCAACGCCTCATTCCCTGAGGCGCACATACAGGTGCGCCCCCTGGCTGCCGGGCACGGTCTTGAGTTCGAGATCGGCCTGGGCCCGCACCAGATCGCTGAGCTTCTTGAACCCGAAGTTGCGGGCGTCGAAGGAGGGGTCGTGCTTGAGCAGCCAGGTGCCCACCTGCCCCAGCGGCGCCCAGCCGTCCTCCTGGTCCACCGCCACGATGGCGGCCCGCAGCGCCGCATCGGCGGTTTCCTCGCCCCCATCGAGGGGGGGCACCGCCGTGCCCGCCAGCGCACCGGGCACTGCCGCGCCGCCGGCGGCCGGCACCGCGGCTCCGGGCCGCCGCAGGATCTCCGTGTAGATGAACTTGTCGCAGGCGGCCACAAACGGCTTGGGCGTCTTGCGCTCGCCGAAGCCGTACACCACCAGGCCCGCCTCGCGGATGCGGGTGGCCAGCCGGGTGAAGTCGCTGTCGGACGACACCAGGCAGAAGCCATCCACCCGGCCGCCATGCAGCAGGTCCATGGCGTCGATGATCAGGGCGGAATCGGTGGCGTTCTTGCCGCTGGTGTAGCTGAACTGCTGCACCGGCTGGATCGCATGCACGTGCAGCACGTCCTTCCAGCGGCCGAGCTGGGGGGTGGTCCAGTCGCCGTAGGCGCGCTTCACGGTCGCCGTGCCGTAGCTGGCCACCTCCGCCAGCAGCTCGGCCACCACGCCCGGCTGGGCGTTGTCGGCATCGATCAGCACGGCCAGGCAGTCGCTGTCGGGGGAGGCCATGGAGCGCGGCGGGCTGGGGTTCCCTCAGCCTGGCGCGGGGGGCGCCGCTGGGGGAGGGGCCGGCTGGGCTGGCGAGGCGGGTTGGGCTGGCGGAGGCGCCGGGCGGGGGCGGGGGGCCGGCGCGGCGAACAGCCGGGCCAGGGCCTCCTGGCGCAGGGCCGGCGGTTCCTCGCCCAGGCTCCACAGTGTTTCGAAATAAAAGAAGGCCGCCCCCAGCCCCCGCTGCCGCGCCGCCAGGGCCTGGGCCTCGATCAGGGCCACCGGCACGGGCTGGGTGCGCTGGCCGCTGAGGATGCCGATCGCCACCGGGATGCGCCGCAGGCTCTCGGCCAGCTCCGGCCGGCTGAGCTCGGCCTGGAAGCTCGCCAGATCGGGGCGGTAGAGCTGCACCAGCAGCTCATCCACGCAGCCGCGCTGCACCCAGGCCCGCCAGTCCTGCAGCTGCAGCTTGTAGGCGAAGTCGTGGTAGTTGGGCGACACCGACACGATCGCGCCGGGATGGCGTGCCTTCACGGCGGCGTGCAACCGGGCCATGAAGGCGGTGAGCCGATCGGCGCGCCACTTCAGCCAGGCCGGGTCCTGGGGATCGGCCGGCGCCGCGCGGCGGGTGTCGCGGCGGTACTCGGCCAACGTCCAGGGGTCGTAGCCGAAGCTGCTCGGCAGGCTCATGTGGTCGTCGAACTGGATGCCATCGCCGCCGCTGCGCTCCAGGATCTCCAGCACCAGTTCGGTGATCAGCTGCTGCACCTCCGGCCGGAAGGGGTTGAGCCACACCACCTCGCCAGCGGCGCTCACCGAGGTGAGGCCGCCATCGCGGCGGCGGCTGAGCCAGTCGGGGTGGCGCGTGGCCAGCTCCGAGCTGGGCGGCGCCATGAAACCGAACTCGAACCAGGGCACCACCAGCAGCCCCTGGGCGTGGGCCTCGGCCACCAGCTCCGGCAGCGGATCCTGCCCCTGCAGGCCGCGCACGCTGAAGTCCTGCAGGCCGCGGCGCTGGGTCACCGCGCTCGGATACCAGGCGTAGCCACCGTTCCACACCACCGGGTAGATGGTGTTGAAGTGCAGCCGCGCCAGATCGGCCACGGCGCTGCGCATCCGCTCTCGGTCGCGCAGCACCGGCATGTCGTTGAGGGTGAACCACACGCCCCGGATCTCAGCAGGCGGCTGGGCCGGCGGCTGGACCCGCGGAGCCGCCGGCTGGGCCCGCAGGGCAGGGGCCAGCGGCAGCAGCAGGGCCAGCACCAGCCCGAGCAGGGCCTGCAGCGCGCGGGCGAGCACAGGAGAAAACCTGGGCGGGCGGCTCAGTCCCAGGGGAACGGCAGCGACTGCAGCCACACCACCCGCTGCTCGGCCCGCTGGCGCTCGGGCCCCGGCTGCGGTTGCGCCAGGTCGGGGCAGCCGCCGCTGCGGCGCCGGCCATCGCTGCAGACGGTGCGTTCGATCGGCACATCGAGCAGCCGGGCGCCGCTGGTGCTGGCCCCCTGCAGGCGGGCGCGCCGCAGCGAGCCGCCCTGCATCACCACGCCGTTGAGATCGGCACCCCGCAGGTCGGCGCCGGTCAGGTCGGTGTTGTGCAGCAGGGCGCCCACACCGGTGTCATCGCTCACGGCGCCGCGCGTCTTGGGGTCGCAGCTGGGCAGCGGGAAGCAGGGGTTTGTGGCGTCGCCCTTGAGGCGCACATCGTCCTCCTCCTCTCGCTCCACCAGCAGGATGCCGAGGTGGGCACGGCGCAGGTCGGCCCCCACCAGGCTGGTGCCATCGAGCCGGGCGGAGGAGAGGTTCACGCCCTCCATCCGGGCGCCATCAAAGCGGGCGCCGCTGAGCCGGGCCCGGCCCAGGTTGGCGCCGGAGAAATCCCCGCCGCGGGCATCGCTGCGGGCCAGGTCGGCACTCTCCAGGTCAACGCCGCGCAGCCGCACGCCGCGCAGGCGGGTGCCCGCCAGGTCGGCGCTCTCCAGGTCGCTGCCCTCCACATCGGCGCCGCTGAGGTCGGCGCCCGTCAGGTCGGCCGATTCCATGTCGCAGGAGCGCACCAGGGCGCGCCGCAGGTCGGTGGCCAGGAGGCGGGCATCGGCCAGGTCGGTGCCGATCAGGGTGGCCCGCTCCAGGCGGGCGCCGCTGAGGTCGGCGTTCTCCAGATCGGTGCCCACCAGCCGGGCGCCGCGCAGGTCGGCCCCGCGCAGATCGGCGAAGCGCAGATCGATGCCGCTCAGGTCGGCGCCGGCGCAGCGGGCCCGCGGGCCGATCTCACAGCCCGGCGGCAGCAGCTTGCGGCAGGGGGCCTCGGCCGGCACCACACAGCCGGGCCGCACGCCGGCCTCCTGGGTGCGCAGGCAGCAGAGGGTGCGGCCGCTGAGCAGATGCAGGGGCGAACGCCGCGCTGGCGGCTGGCTGGCCGGCGCCGCTGCGGCGTTGCCCGCTCTGGGGCTGGCCGGCGGGGGCGCAGCGGCCAGGGGGGCGGCCCCGAGCGGCAGCAGCAGCAGGGCGGCGAGGCCAGGCCAGTGGGGGAAGAGGGACGAACGCATGGCAAGGTCCGCAGCGGGCGGGACCCACCGATGCTGGTCATCGCTGGGCGGATCCGCCACCACCGCGCATCAGGATCCAGTGGTCGTACAGACGCCGCACCCCGCCCTGGGCCTCCTGGGTGGCGATCCAGCCGTTCACCCAGTCGGCCAGATCGGGGTCGCTGCCGCCGATCAGCAGCACCAGGCGCACCGGCAGCGCATCGGCGAAGGGGGCCAGCAGCGTGGTGTCGGGGTTCACCACCGCCCAGGCGGCACCCCCCTCGGCGGTGGTGAGCAACCCATCGAAGCGCTGCCGCCCGGCGCGGCTGAAGAACGCCTCCTTGCTGGCGATCGGCACCAGGCTCACGCTGGTGCGGCCGTGGCCCAGGCGTCTGGCGAGCTGCTCCCGCAGCAGCGGGGTCTCCAGGGCCCGGTCGAGCAGGGCCAGGCGCAGGGGCCGGCCCAGGGGCTGGTTCTCAAGGTTCTGGATGCGGGCCACGGCCCGATCGTCGACCACCAGGCCCAGGTGGGCCCGCAGGTAGGGCTCGCTGGCGTAGAAGCGGGCCGCCCGCCCCGGGCTGCCGGCCACCCCGCCAGCCACGAGGTCGAGGCGTCCCTGCGCCAGCCATGTTTCCAGCTCGGGCAGGCTGCCCTCCACCAGCTCGATCCGTTTCAGGCCCAGGTCGCGGGCCAGGGCGCGCAGCAGGTCGAGATCGAAACCCACCCAGGCGGCGCTGGCGTTGCGGTAGGCCCAGGGCATCGCCTCGCGGCGCACGCCCAGCCGCAGCACGCCGCGGGCGCGCAGGGCCGGCAGGGTGAGCGGGGCGGGGGCCGGCAGGGCCACGGCGCGCAGGGGCGGCTGGCGCTCCAGCGCAACCCGGCGCAGCACCACCTGATCCTTGCTGTAGCGGCCCTCCAGCGCCCTGGCCAGGCCGGCGCGCACGCCGCCGCCGCCCAGCCAGGCCAGCCCCGCCGCCAGGCCGAGGCCGAGCAGCAGCGGCGGCAGGCGCAGCCGCAGCCTGCCCGCCAGCGCCATGGCCACCAGGAGCGCCAGGGTGATCAGCCCAAGCAGGGTCATCACCTTCTCGAAGCGGTAGAGCCACACCCCCGTCAGGTCCACCACCTGCAGCAGATCCAGGGGCAGCCCCTGCAGCCGCAGGCCCTCGCGCACGGCGGCCTTGAGCCCGCCCATCACGCTGGGCACGCCGATCGCCAGGTAGCGCAGGGTGGCCGCCGCATCCATCGGCTGATCCAGGTACCAGCCGAGGAAGGGCACGCAGACGAGCGCCATCACCTGGCCGAGGCCGGGCAGGGCGTAGGCCACGGCCACCGAGGCCGTGATCTCCTCCTCCAGCCGCAGGCGCCGCTCCGCCGGCAGCCAGCTCAGGCCTGCCAGCAGCTGGCGCAGGTTTGCAAGCAGCGGCGGCAGGGCCACCATCGCGTTGCCGGAGCCGAAGGCCAGCCCGAGCGGCCCGGCGCTGAGCTGCCACAGCTGGCGCGGCCGCAGCGGCGTGAGCGCGAGCAGCAGGGCCGGCAGCAGCAGCGCCATCGCCAGGCCCGCCACCAGGGTGATCCAGAACAGCCCCTGCAGCCGCAGCAGCAGCGCCGGATCGGTGCTGGCGCTGCTGCGGGCGGTGAGGGCCACGATGCTGAGCGGGATCAGGCCGGCCACGATGCGGTTGAGGTCGCGGAACAGGGCGCGCAGCACCGCCAGCGGCCGGAGCAGGTCGCCGCGCTCCTCATGGCGCTGCAGCAGCACGCCGAGCACCGCGCAGACGAGCACCACCGCCGGCACGTTGTCGCGGGCCAGGGCCTCGAACAGGTTGGCGGGCACGTAGGTGCGCAGCAGATCGAAGCGCTCGGGCACCGCCAGCAGGGACGGTGTGAAGAAATCGGAGGCCACCAGGGCGGGCAGCATCGCCGGCATCGCCAGCACCGCCAGGCTGCCGAGCAGCACCAGCCCCGCCAGCACCGCCCCGGCCCGCCGCATCAGCCCCGCCAGCGAGTCCTGCGGCAGGCTGCCGAGGGCGTGCAGCACCTCGCACACCAGGTAGGGCATCACCACCAGCTGGGAGGCCTGCAAACCGATCACGCCGAGCGGCGCCAGCCAGGGCACGCTGGCGGGCAGCAGCCGGCCCAGAAGCACCCCCAGCACGATCGCCTGCAGGCAGCGCCGGCCGAGGGAGCGCGGCCAGAGCAGCTGCAGCAGCTGGCGCCGCCGCGAGCGAAACAGGCCGGGGGAGCGCGCCTGCAGCCGGTCGCGCCAGCGCTCCACCTCGGCAACGGACACACCGTGGCGCGCCGCCAGCTGCTCGATCGGCTCCTGAGCCGCCAGCGCTTCGAGCGCCACCTGTGCCCTGAATTCAGGGGAGTGCGGCGGCTGGCGCTGCATCACAACACGGCCCGGACACCAGCGGCGAACAGCCGCAGGGTATCGGCGGGCGCCAGCGGCACAAGCCCCGGCGGCGCCAGCGGCCGGCGGAGCGGAATAATTGGTGCATCGCAGCCGGTGGGCCGTGTGACCGCTTCATCCGCCGCCATCACCACGCAGCTCGGCCAGGAGGGCCTCGGCCAACAGCCCTGGTGGGTGGAGCAGTGGATGGAGCTGATCAACTCCTACCGCTTCAAGAAACGGCTGGAGCGAGCCTGGGCCTATGCCCGCGAGGGCAACGTGCTCTCGATCCGCTTCGAGGGGCGCCGCGTGCACGCCCGCGTGC
>VFQS010003426.1_pt1 | contig 12120 bp, 11 predicted proteins | sample 3512361 | NCBI WGS metagenome assembly VFQS01 (sample SAMN10412375, study PRJNA504923) | tailings metagenome | isolation source: Relicate 1 Philex TSF3 active mining | place: Philippines
TTCGCCACCGGTGGCATTGGCGGTGTGCATCGCGGTGCGGAGCTGCACGGCGATGTGAGCGCCGATCTTCCCGCGCTCGCGCGACATCCGGTGGTCACCGTTTCGGCGGGGGCCAAGTCGTTCCTCGACCTGCCGCGCACGCTCGAGATGCTCGAGACTCTCGGCGTGCCGGTGATTGGGCATCAATGCGACGAGTTCCCTGCGTTCACGGTGGTGTCGAGCGGAATCCGCCTTGCGCATCGTGTCGACGATGTCGAGATGCTCGCGCGCATCGCTCGCGTGCGTCTCGATCTTGGCGGCGGCATGCTCGTGTGCACACCAGTGCCGGCAGCCGATGCGGTTGACGCAGCCACGATGAACGCCGCGATCGAGCGGGCGCTCGCCGAGGCTCACGCACGCGGCGTGACGGGCCCCGCGGTGACTCCGCTCGTGCTGGGCGAGATCGCCGCTGACACTTCTGGTGTGGCCGTGCGCGCCAACCTCGCGTTGGCAGAGAACAACGCTCGCCTCGCCGCTGCGATTGCTTCGCAGATGGCCTCGCTGCGCGACTGAAGTAGGGCCGTCCGCCCCAACATCAAGTTTTCGTTTCCGATTTTCGCCGGCTTCGCACACAACCTGCCGGGTGGACCGGCTCGGGCACTGGGTCACTTCGGGTCAACCGTCGGTTCGAGCCGGTTCCACCCTCCACCACGCCACACAGGAGGAACGCGACATGTATGCATGCTGGACGGTCAAGGGAGGAAGCGGCACCACGGTGTTCGCCTCGGCTCTCGCGCTGATGCTCGCCGAACGCAACGGCAAGGCGACGATCATCGACTTCGGCGGCGATGTTCCGTCGGTGTTGGGCATGGCTGAACCTGTCGGCCGGGGAATCCGCGACTGGATGGCGACGAGCGACCGCGATCCGCAACATCTCGACAATCTGCGAGTGAGTGCCACCTCACGGCTGAGCGTGGTGCCGGTCGGGTCGGCGACTGCATTCGACGAATCGGCGTTCGACGATCTCGTCGCTGCGAGCGACGACCACACGGTGATGGATTTCGGCATGATGTGCCCGCCTGAGTCGCTGCGGCGGGCGGCGCGCGGCGACTGGCTCGTAATTCGTCCGTGCTATCTCGCCTTGCGTCGCGCGGCACGACTCGCGCAACGCCCAGGCGGCGTGGTGCTCATGAACGAAGGAGGTCGTTCGCTGACGGCGCGTGACGTACAGGCGGTCGTCGGTGCTGCAGTCGTCGGAGAAATCACCATCGCCGACGGAGTCGCGCGCAGCGTCGACGCGGGGCTGCTCGCCACCCGGCTTCCCAAGCAGTTGTCCGAAGAACTTGGGGCGATGTTGTGAGCGTCGTCGCACTGCCGCGCGGTCTCGATGTGTCGGCCGACTGGTCGCGCACCTCGGCACTCGCGCCGTGGTTCGCCGACCCGCTCGTGCGCGAGATCATGGTGAACGCCGGGCGCGAGATCTGGATCGAGCGCGAAGGCGGAGTCGAACACGTCGGCACCATGCACGGCAGCGAGTTGTCGCGCATCATCGAACGGATACTTCTGCCGATAGGTCGCCGCGTCGACCAAGCGTCGCCAGTCGTCGATGCCCGGCTGCACGACGGGTCGCGGGTGTGCATCGTGATTCCGCCGGTGGCAGTCGACGGGCCGTGCCTCAGCATCCGCCGCTTCCACGTGCGCGACCTGCCGCTCGCCGCATTCGGCAACGACGAGGTCACCTCGCTGCTGCGCGACATCGTCCACCAACGTTGCAACGTGGTGGTGTCTGGCGCCGCATCGAGCGGGAAGACGACGCTCTTGAACGCGCTGTGCGGGAACGTCGCCGAGGGCGAGCGCGTGATCACCGTCGAAGACATCGCCGAGTTGCGATTGCAGACGCGCCACGTGCTGCGCTTCGAGGCGCGGCCCGCCACCTACGACGGCACGCTCGAGGTGAGCCTGTCGGCCTTGCTGCGCAGCGCTCTGCGCATGCGACCCGATCGCTTCGTGCTGGGCGAAGTGCGCGGCGAGGAGGCACTCGACATGCTGACGGCGATGAACACCGGCCACCACGGCTCACTCGCCACGTGCCACGCCAACTCTCCCGACGATGCGCTGCGACGAATCGAGTCGATGGTGCTGCAAGCCGCGCCGCAATGGCCGCTCGCCGCTGTGCGCGAGCATCTGCAAGCGGCGGTGGATGTGATCGTGCAGGTCGAACGTTCACCGAATGGTCGACGGCGCGTGAGTGAGATCACTGAGGTATCGATGCGCCCCGACGTGCTCGGCACCAAAGTCATCTGGACCGACGGCGGATTCGCAGCCAGGCTCTCGCGCGGACGGTCGTGAGCTTCGTGGCCGGTGCAGTGTCTCGGGCGATCACGAACCTGGTCGGGCTTCGTCATGTAGTCGGGCCGGCGTGGTCTCGCCGCCTCGCCCGCCGACGCCTTCGGCAACTGCATGACGACGGCACAAAATCTGCTCGTACCACATCTCGTCGCATCACGTCTTTTCGCATCAAGACGCCGCGTATCAAGACGCCGTGGCCCATTCGCCGACCGTCGCCCGTCGTAGACAACGACGAGCGGCTTGCCGACGTGCTCGACGCGGTCGGTCGCGAGCTTCGGCTCGGCGCTTCACTTCATGCCGCACTCATCGCCGCCATCGAGCGAAACGCGGCGAGCGAATGGGAATGGTTGCGCGACGCTGCGCGCGGCGGGCACGACCTGCACGAAGCAATCACGCAGCGCATCGCTGCGCAGGGCGACGACTTCTCGCTGCGCGTGATCGCTGCGGCAGCCGACGGTGGCGATGCGGTGCACGCCGTGGAGTCGGCGGCCCGCACGTTGCGTACGAATGCGGCGATCTCTGCCGACGCTCGCACGGCGGTCGCGCACACTTCCTCGTCAATCAGGGTGCTCACGTGGGTGCCGGTGGTGATCGCGCTATGGCTCGTCTGGCGCGATATCGACGCGCGCACGTTCTATCTGTCGCGTGCCGGCATGGTGTGCGTGACGGCCGGGGCGCTGCTGCAGTTCGTCGGACGACGCACAGTGCGTCGCATGGCTCGCCATGCGACGCACGTCGATGCCGAACTCCCCGACTTCGTCGATTTGGTGTCGGTGCACCTGCGCTCGGGTAAGCCCCCAGCACTCGCGTTTCTTCACGCGAGCGACTCGGCGGCCGGCAACACGGGCGATGCGGCACGACAGGTGGCTGATGCCGTCCGCAACGGAACGCGATTCGTCGACGCGCTCGTCGCAGCCCGTACACGGTTCGGGCTGCGCGCCCAGACGCTGATTGACGCGCTGGTCGACACCGAGCGCGACGGACTCCCACCGCGTGAGTTGTTCGAACGCCTGGCGAGCGACGCCAAAGACCAGCGACGGCGCGAGGCCGAACGCCGGATTCGTGCGCTGCCCGTGCGGCTCACGCTGCCGCTCGTCGGTTGCATCTTGCCCTCGTACCTGTTGCTCGCCGTCATCCCGCTCTTGGCGAGCCAGTTCTCTTCGGTCACTCTCGACCTGCACTGACATAAGAAAGGAATCACCATGACACAACCGGCAAGTGACGATCTTGCGCACCCAGCGCGACGCAGCCCACGAACGATGCGCACCGACGCGGGGCAAGCCACCACCGAATACGCGCTCGTGCTCATCGGAGCGGCCGTGATTGCACTCCTCGTCGTGGCGTGGGCCACCGACGGCGGTGGTGCCGGACGCATCGGCGAACTCTTCGAGAATGTGCTGTCGAACGTGATCGGTCGCAGCGAGTCGCTCGACGGGTGATGCGTCGGCGAAAGCCAGTCCGGGGCGAACCGCAGCGGCGCAGCAACGACCGAGGACAGGCCACTGTCGAGTTCGCGCTCATCCTGCCGCTCTTCGTGGCGGTGGTCGTGGCGATTCTCGACGTGACGATGATCGTGCGCGACCAGTTGCTCGTCGACGTACTCGCGCGCGACGCCGCACGCCGGGCGAGCCAGGCGACCACCGCCGATGAAGCGCGCGACATCGTCGACGACACCGTGTCGGCGGCGGCGCGGAGCGACGCCGAATGGCGAGTGGACATCGACGATGACTCGGTCGAAGTGCGCGTGAGCCTCGCGCCGCGCGCATCGTTGCTCGCGACGTCGGCACGATGGCTCGGTGCGTCGCAACATGTGGTCGGCTCGGCGCGATTTGCGACGGAGTTCGAAATCGCCGAACAGTAGCGTCGGCGCCATGGCACCGCGCGAGACGGTCTGGGTGTTTGGCGACCAACTCAACCGTGCGATCGGCGCGCTTGCCACGGCGTCGCCCGACACTCATCGGGTGCTGCTCGTGACTGCGGCCGACAAGATCGCCTCTCGCCCGTGGCACCCCGCTCGCGTGTCGCTCATCACCCGAGCAATCGAAGCGTTCGCACAAGAGTTGCGCGCCGAAGGCTTCGAGGTCGACCATCAACATGCGCCGTCGATGCGCGATGGTCTCGCAGCACACCGAGCGGCACACTCACCCGAGCGCGTCATCGTGACCGAGCCCAACTCGTACACCGCGCGGCGACTCGTCGCAGAACTCGGCTGCGAGTCGGTTCGCAGCAACCAGTTCCTTTGTCATACCACCGACTTCGACGGCTGGGCCGACGGGCGAAAGTCGTTCAAGATGGAGGATTTCTACCGCTGGCAGCGGCGGCGACTCGGCTACTTGATGGACGGCGAAGAGCCTGCGGGCGGTGAGTGGAATTACGACGAGCAGAACCGCGAGCGGCCGCCCAAAGACGGTCACGACCGCTGGCCCGTGCCCGTCGATGTATGGGCGACCACTCGGGCGGGTGCACTCGAGCGACTCGAGTTTTTCGTCACGCGCGCGCTCCCGATGTTCGGCCCGCACGAAGACGCGATGCTCTCCGACAACTGGCACCTCGCGCACTCGGTCTTGTCGCCGTATCTCAACCTCGGCTTGCTCTTGCCGCACGAGGTGTGCGACCGCGTGCAAGCAGAATTTCTTGCCGGTCGCGTACCGATCAATTCCGCCGAAGGATTCATCAGACAGGTGATCGGCTGGCGCGAGTACGTCTGGAATCTCTATTGGCGATGGATGCCGGAGTACGCGACACTCAACTCACTCGGCGCTGATCTCGATCTGCCGCCGGTCTTTACCGGCTCGGCACAAACATCGATGAATTGCGTCGGCTCGATTCTGCGCGATCTACAGGCGCGCGGCTGGGTGCACCACATTCCGCGTCTCATGGTGCTCGGCAACCTCGCCTTGATCGCAGGAGTGAACCCGCAGCAGTTCACGCGCTGGATGTGGGATTCGTTCGTCGATGCGGCCGAGTGGGTGATGGTGCCCAACGTGATCGGCATGTCGCTGCACGCCGACGGCGGAAAGATGGCATCCAAGCCGTACGCCGCGGGCGGTGCCTACATCAGTCGCATGAGCGACTACTGCGGCGACTGCGAATACGACCGCGAGAAGCGGGTGGGTGACGACGCCTGCCCGTTCACGACGCTGTATTGGGACTTCCTGCTGCGGCACGCGGATCGCTTCGTGAAGAATCCGCGAATCTCGACCCAAGTACGCGGCGCCCAGAAACTGAAAGATGCCGATGCCGTGCGCGAGCGCGCCAAGGAAGTGCTTGGCAAGTTGCGCTCAGGCACGTTGTAGTCGCGCTGCACGGGCAGTGCGCGCATAAGTTGGCTCAGCGGCGGCGGGCGCGCTGCTGTGTGCGCTCGAGTGCGGCTTCTTCGGCAACGAGCCGATGCATGCTCTCGAGACGGGCCTTGTCCAATGTTCCATCGGCAATCGCCGCCAGCACGGAACAGCCAGGTTCGTGATCGTGCTTGCAGTCGCGGAAACGACAGTGCTCTGCGAGGGCGAAGATGTCGGCGAATGCCCGCTCGATGCCGTGTCCGCTGGTCCACAGCCCAACGGCGCGAAGCCCAGGCGTGTCGATCAGCCACCCGTGCTCGGGGAGTGGAATGAGTTCGACTGCCGTCGTCGTGTGTCGCCCGCGTTGGTCACCGCGGCGCACGGCGCCCGTTTCTTGCGAACTCGTGCCCGTGAGGGCGTTGACGAGCGTCGACTTTCCGACTCCGCTGGCACCCAACACCGCCGCGGTTGCACCATCACTCAGGAATCTGCGCAGTTCGTCGATTCCCTCGCCGGTCACACTGCTCACGACGCACACGTCGACGCCGAGCGAGATGGCTGCCATCGCGTCGCGCACTGTCGCAGCCTCGGCCGTGTCGATGCTGTCGCTCTTGGTGAGCACCACGACTGGTCGCGCGCCCGAGTCGAAAGCAAGCACGAGCTCGCGCTCGAGTCGGCGCTGGTTCGGCGGGGCGTCGAGTGCATGCACGAGGAACACCACGTCGAGATTTGCAGCGATTCTTTGGGCCGTCGCACGGTCGTCGTCCGAGGCGGCACGGCGCACGAGGCACGAGTGCGGTGGAACGATGCCGACGATCCGCTCGCAGTCGGCGGTGACCACAATCCAGTCACCGACCGCAACATCCGCACGAAGATTGCGCACACGACGCTCCTCGAACGATTGTTGTTCCGACATTCGACCCACCTGCACACAGTGGAATGTGCTGAGTCCGCGGTCGATTCGTCGCACTCGTCCGAGTAGTTGCGTGTCATCGAACTCGATCGACTCGCGCATCGAACGGTCGAGTGCATCGGACCATCCGAGTTCGCTCAAAGCGTTGCGCACTATGGCTCTCAGGGTAACGAGTTGCATTTCACTGCATCGGGTGCTTGACTGCCCGACTCGAATGTCTTACAACGGAATACTGCTGCATGTCGCGACCACTCGTCATCGTTGAATCGCCGGCGAAGGCGAAGACCATCGCCAAGCTGCTCGGCAAGGACTTCGTCGTCGAAGCATCCGTCGGACACATCGCCGACCTGCCGAAGTCGGGGCTGCAAGTCGACGTAGATGACGGCTTCAAGCCCAACTACGAAATCACCGAGCGCGGCGCCAAGGTCATCCGCGAGCTGAAAGCCCGTTTGAAAGATGCATCAGAGTTGTATCTCGCGACCGACGAAGACCGCGAAGGCGAAGCGATCTCCTACCACTTGGTGGAGTATCTGAAGCCGAAGATTCCCGTGAAGCGGATGGTCTTTCACGAGATCACTCGCAAAGCAATCGACGAAGCCGTGCGCAATACCCGCGACATCGACGAAGAGTTGGTCGACGCCGCCGAGGCGCGACGCATTCTTGACCGGTTGTTCGGCTACACGCTCTCCCCCGTGCTGTGGCGCAAGATCAATCGCGGTCTGTCGGCAGGCCGCGTGCAGAGCCCGGCAATCCGGCTCGTCGTCGAGCGCGAACAGGAACGAATGAACTTCGTCGTCGCCGACTACTGGGATCTTGCAGCCGTCACCGCAACGACGCCGTCATTCAAGGCGACGCTGGCGATGCTCAACGGCATGCGCGTAGCGAGCGGACGCGACTTCGACGAAAAGGGCATCGCCAAAGACGGTGTGGCGGTCGTGACCAAGGAGCGAGCCGAGGCGCTCGCCGCCGCGTTGACCGGCAGCGACCTCGCCGTGCGGTCGCTCGAAGAAAAGCCGTACCGCAAGTCACCCAAAGCCCCGTTCATCACGAGTTCGCTGCAGCAAGAGGCTGGCAACAAGTTGCGCCTCAGCGCCGGCGAGGTCATGCGCATCGCCCAGGGCTTGTACGAGTCGGGATACATCTCTTATATGCGCACCGACAACGTGGCGCTCTCTGACGAAGCGATTGCCGCGGTGCGCAGCGAGATCACCTCTTCCTATGGCGCCAAGTTCGTGCCCGAAGAACCCCGCACCTACAAGTCGAAGGTGAAAAACGCGCAGGAAGCCCACGAGGCGATTCGTCCGACGCTGCCGCTTCGCTCGCCCGACAGTCTGCGGGGCGAACTGAACCCGACCGAACTCAACGTGTACCGCCTCATCTGGCAACGCACGCTGGCATCACAGATGGGCGACGCCGCCGGCGTCACCTTGGTCGTGCGCCTGGCCGCCACAGCCGACACCGGAGAGAAGACTGACTGCGAATTCTCGGCGAGCGGCACCACGATCACCTTCCCGGGTTACCGCGCGGTGTACGAAGAACTTGACGAAGACCGCAGTGAAGACGACGCCGAAGCGATGCTGCCAGCACTCGCTGTGGGTGATCGCGTCTCTGTCGCCGAACTCACCGCAGTCGGCCATGCCACGACTCCACCTGCGCGATACACCGAGCCGACGCTGGTGAAGAAACTCGAGGAGCTCGGCATCGGGCGACCATCGACGTACGCGAGCATCCTGAAGGTGATCGTCGATCGTGGATACGTGTGGAAGAAGGGCCAAGCCCTTGTGCCGAGCTGGACGGCGTTCGCCGTCGTGCGACTGCTCACCCAGCACTTTGCGAGCATCATCGACGACAGGTTCACCGCGCTCATCGAAGAAGATCTTGACGAGATTGCGCGCGGCGAGCGCGACCGCACCACGTGGCTGCGCGAGTTTTACTTCGGCAACGGCAAAGAACTCCCCGGTATCTTCCCCGTCACCGAGGCGGCGAAGGACTCGATTGACGCTCGCGAAATCAACGGGTTCGTCGTCGGTCGGCACCCCTCATCAGGCGACATGATCGAAGCGCGACCGGGCAAGTTTGGTCCGTACGTGCGCTGCGGCGAGAGAACCGCCGGCATCCCCGAAGATCTCACGCCCGAAGATCTCACCGTCGAAAAAGCACTCGAACTGCTCGATGCGCCGAGTAACGATGAGCCGATTGGAATGCTCGACGGACTCCCCGTGTACGTGAAGTCGGGTCGATTCGGGCCATACGTACAGATGGGTGATCGTGGTGACGACGGCACGCCGGCACCGAAGACCGCCTCGCTCTTCCCCGACATGAAACCTGCCGAAGTGACGATGGAAGTCGCGCAGAGATTGTTGTCGTTGCCGCGAGTCGTCGGCAGCGACCCAGCCGACGGTGTTGCGATCACGGCGCAGAACGGCAGATACGGCCCGTACATCACGAAAGACAAAGAGAGCCGCTCGCTTGCGACCCACGACGAGATTTTCTCGATCACGCTCGAGCAGGCGCTCGCACTTCTCGCACAGCCGCGCAAGTTTGGTCGGCGCGGTGCGCCCAAGCCGCCGCTGCGCGACTTCGGTGCAGACCCCGTGACCGGCAAAACCGTCATCGCCAAGGACGGCAAGTTCGGCACCTACGTGACCGACGGCGAGACGAACGCGAGCCTCACGCGTGGCGATCGTCTCGAGCACATGAGCCCCGAGCGCGCATTCGAGTTGCTCGCTGCTCGACGCGCGAATCCACCCGAACCGAAGAAGAAATCGCGCGACAAGAAGACGAAGCCTGAGACTCCGGAGACAACGCCCGAAAATCAGGCGAGCAAGCCAAAGAAGTCGAGCGCCCCGAAAAAGAAGGCCAAGCCAAAGAAGTCCGAGAAGTCCGACGACTGAGTGCTTCGCACCCGCGCCCTAGCGTGAGGGCGGTGCCTGGTCGATACATCGCCTTCGAGGGCGTGGAGGGTTGCGGAAAATCGACCCACGTGCAACGCCTCGCTGCACATCTCGGTGCGGTCGTCACGCGAGAACCAGGCGGCACGCCGATCGGTACGACGCTGCGCGCGATCATGGCCGACCCGACGAACACTCACCTGTCGCCGCGGGCCGAAGCGTTGATGATGGCAGCCGACCGCGCCCAGCATCTGCGCGAGCTCGTGCTGCCCGCACTCGAGTCAGGGCGACACGTGGTGAGCGATCGCACGGTCTACTCGTCGCTCGCATACCAGGGCTACGGCCGCGGTCTCGATGTCGCCGAACTACGGCGCTTCAACGATTTTGCGATCGCCTCACGCTGGCCGGACCTCGTCGTATATATACGTGTCGACCTGACTGCGGTACGCATGCGGCTCGCCAAGCGCGACACCGACCGATTCGAGCGAGAAGACGACGCGTTCTTTGAGCGCGTGATGCGCGGGTTCGACGAACTGGCGGCAGCCGAACCGACACGCTGGCTCGTGGTCGACGGTGCACCGCCGAAAGACGAGCTCGAGCTCATCATCCGCCGCGGCGTGAAGGAGCGACTCGGGCTGTGAGCACGGTGTGGGATGTCGTCGTCGGCCAAGACGATGCCGTCGCCCGACTGCGGTCGCTCGCACAACGCCCGACCCACGCCTATCTCTTCGTCGGACCCGACGGTGCCGGCAAAGAACTCGCCGCGCGCGCATTCGCCGCGCGACTAGTGAGCGGCTCCGACGACGCCGAGTCACGGGTTGCCGACCTCGTGATGCGCGGCGGCTTCGTGGATGTGAGCGAAATCGTGCGCGAAGGTGCGGCAATCGACCGCGAAGAAGCCCAAGCAATCGTGCAGGCGGCGGTGCTGACACCCAGCGAAGCCGACCTGCGCGTCGTGATCGTGCACGAGGTGCACTTGATGCGCGACGAGACCGCTGCACGACTGCTGAAGACTTTCGAGGAGCCCAACGATCGGCTCGTGTTTATCCTGCTCGCCGAACAACTACTGCCCGCACTGTCGACCATCGCATCACGGTGCGTGATCGTGCAGTTTCCGGCACTCTCGGCAGAGGTCATTATCGAGCAACTCGTCGCCGACGGCACCACTCATGTAGTTGCGGCCCGCGCGGCGCGCTCGGCTGGCGGCAGTCTCGAGCGGGCGAGAATTCTCGCGACCGACTCCGCACTCGCCGAACGTCAAGCCGCGTTCTCGGCGGTGCCATACCAACTCGACGGCAGCGGTGCGGCAGTGGCCAAGGCTGTCGAGGCCGTGAATGCACTCGTCGAACGCGCAGCCGAGCCGTTGCTCGCACAGCACGAAGCCGAGCTCGAAGCGCTCGAGCAACGCGTGAAACTCGTCGGCGAGCGTGGCAGCGGCCGGCGCGTGCTCGCCGAGGCGCACAAGCGACAGCTGCGCAAATTCAAGACCGACGAGTTGCGCGAAGGCCTCGCGTTGGTGGCTGCCGAATACCACAAGGTGGTCGTCAGCCTGCAAGACGGAGTCGAACCCGCCATCTACGAGCGAGCGATGCACGACGTGTACGACGCCATCTCCGCGATGTCGCTCAACGTGAACGAGACGTTGCTGCTGCACGCACTCTTTGCCAAATGCCCGTCGCTGCACATGATTGCCGGGCGCCGCGATCTCATCGAGGCGTGAGGTGAAAATCGGCATTCTCGTCGTCGCGTACGAAGCGGAGACGACTCTTGAATCGGTGCTCAACCGGATTCCTCAGACGTTTCGCGCCTCAATCCACACGATTCTCGTGTGCGACGACGCCAGCACAGATGACACCTACCAAGTGGGAATGCGCGTGAAAGAGTCGCGCCCCGATTTGCCGTTGCAGGTGCTGCGACGACCGGTGAACCTCGGCTACGGCGGCAACCAGAAGGCCGGCTACCGCTGGATGATCGACAACGGGCTCGACGTGGTCGTGCTGCTGCACGGCGACGGCCAATATGCACCTGAGTTTCTGCCGCAGATGGTGGCACCGATCCTGGAAGGTCGAGCCGACGTGGTGTTCGGATCGCGGATGCTCGAGCGTGGTGCGGCACTGCGCGGCGGCATGCCGAAGTACAAGTTCGTTGGCAACAAGATCCTCACCTTCCTGCAGAATCGACTCGCTGGTGTGCGGCTCAGCGAATGGCACAGCGGTTATCGCGCCTATTCCATCTCGTCGCTCGCGGGCGTCGGATTCGAGCTCAATGCCGACTACTACGACTTCGACACGCAGATCATCCTGCAGATGATCGCGTCACGACAGCGCATCGTCGAGATTCCGATTCCCACGTTCTACGGCGACGAACTCTCGCGGGTCAACGGAGTTCGCTACGGATGGCGTATTCTCAGGCACACCCTGCGATGGCGACTCACGCGCTGATACCACGACTCGTCTCGCGCGCTGCGGCCAACGAGAACAAGTCGCTGTTCGGCTTGGCAGCAATCAGCGCGATGCTCGACATCATCGCGAATCGGCGCGGAATCGGGATCAGCTGGGACTCCACCGACTACATCGCCGTCGGGCTCAGTATGTCGGAAGGCCGCGGCGCACTCGACGTCACCGGGAAACCGATGGTGATTAGACCGCCAGGGCTCTCATTGTTCGTCGCCGCTGGCGACCGGCTCGGTGTGTCGCCGAGTCTCGCG
>VFQS010003428.1_pt1 | contig 12117 bp, 11 predicted proteins | sample 3512361 | NCBI WGS metagenome assembly VFQS01 (sample SAMN10412375, study PRJNA504923) | tailings metagenome | isolation source: Relicate 1 Philex TSF3 active mining | place: Philippines
AAAGAATGATTATGTGAAAACTTAGTGGAAAAGCCGCGAACTACCACTTTCATCACTTAATAAAAACTCATCAAACATCAATATGTCGGTTGCTTGCCCCTGACTCCACAGTATCATTAGTACAATAACCTTAAACTTTGACAAGGACAGCGGTGCTTCATCGACCGCCATTGCTCGCTCAATGACTATCTCTCGCTGTTGTGCATCTAACACTTTGGTGCTTTGCAAATAATACAAATAGCCAATTGCCTCACTACCTAAAACCGAGGCCTCTTCTTCGGTAAAAACACGAAAGCCTGTGGTATTCACAAGCGAAGATTGTGCCATTGACACATCAATTGCATCAGAAGCAAGTTGGTTGCTGGTGTCCGCCAAACCACTCAACCAATCGAGCGCTGCAATAATCTCATCCTCATCAAAACCCACCGATGACAACTTTTTTGCCAGTGCGATCGAATCCGGACAAGTATCCGGTCGGTAGTAGGTCTCGTACAAGTAAACCAAAATGTCAAACATATACTTCAATCAAAATCATTTGTTACTAAGGGAAATTATGATGCGTTCTACAACACAAGTTACACCATCAAAGCTAGTACCCACTTACACGTTGAAACATACCAGAAGGTAGTGTCTCGATCAGTCCTTGTAACTCTAATGTCAATAATTGCGCGGATAAATCAGCCATATCAATGCCGCTGCGCAAGGCTAGGTGATCAATGTGAACCGGATCATACCCGATAATCGATAAAAGCTCGTTGTCGGCATGATCGGGCACAGACTGTTGGAGTGGTACTTCAACTTGCTGGGATGGCATCGAGAATCGCAACTCATCCAAAATATCTTGCGCGGATTCGACCAACTTGGCACCTTGCTTAATCAATTGATGACACCCTTTTGCCAATGGTGAATGGATCGATCCAGGAATTGCAAAAACTTCTCGCCCTTGCTCCGCGGCCATTCTAGCCGTGATCAACGAACCTGACTGTGCGGCAGCCTCAACCACCAAAACCCCTTTTGCCAATCCAGAAATAATCCGATTTCGACGCGGAAAATTCCCAGCAATCGCTGGCGTACCTAGCGGATACTCACTTAACAAACAGGCTTGGTCAACGATTTGATGCGCCAATTGTCGATTGCGTGCAGGATAGACAATATCAGCACCAGTACCAATGACAGCAATAGTTGCACCTTTTCCCCGCAAGGCACCTGTATGTGCGGCGGCATCTATTCCGGCAGCAAGTCCAGAACTAATGCAAATACCAGCATCACTTAAGCACTCGGAAAATTTCTCCGCATTCAAAACACCTTGTGCTGTCGCATTACGGCTTCCAACAACTGCGATTGTGTCAACATGAAGTAAATCGATCCGCCCCTTCACGTACAGCAACAAAGGCGGATCGGGAATCGTCAACAGTTGTGCGGGATATTCTGTATCGGCTAGTGAAAGAAGGTGATTACCCGACTGCTGCAACCACTGCTGAGTCAAGGCAATCTGCGCCTTCATCGCATCATTTGGCGCCTTCAACAAGGCATAGGCCAGTTTCGCTGGAATATGTTCGACTAATTGGGAGAACTCAGTTGAAAAAATTTGAGAAGGTAAGCCAAACACACTCAATAACTTCCGCGCTGTCTCATTCCCAATGCCTTTGGTTAGAGACAAGCGCAGCCAATCGTATTGATCTTGTTCGTGTTCGCTCAAATGCAATCTCAATCTAATTCAATACAAACACTTATTTGACTGGGGTACGAACAATATCGCCAACGCTCACTACATCTGTCACTTGCATGACTAAGCCATATGAAATGTTATTAAATACACGGAAAATAAATAACTGTCCGTACATTTCGTCAGGCAATCGAATTGGTTTTTTATCATTGGTACGATCTGGAATGATTTTGCCGTAGCGTCCCAATTCGAGCACGGTACCAACGTCGATACCGGAACTGCTACCACGATTGATACTCACAATATTGTTCTGCCCCGCAAAGCTAACACCACCATAAACCGCCACTACACGTGCGGTAATGTCTTTATCAGGTGCATGCGGAACATAATTAATGATCGGTGTTGGCGGAATCGGGACTAGACGATCACCAATTCCCATTTCTTCTTTTGAAGTAACGATGGTGAACGAATCGACGCCATCTTCAGTTTTTGCAGTACGCTCTAGCTTAACCGCACCGATATACACAGCCTCATAACCGATGATGGCTTTGGTATCAGGGTCTTTGAGCGCTGTACCAGGTCGGAAAACTTGGAATGAGGTGCCTTTTTTGAGATCACCTTTCACATAAACTTTATCCCCACGCCCCACATACACGCGCCCCTCAGGCGCAGCAACGATACGAGGCGCATTAGCAAACTCATCCTTCTCAATAATCAAGGGTTGAGATAAATAAGGTTCAATCAGATTATTCGGAATCGCAGAAATCGCGTCCATCCCATTGCTGGTCACACTTCGAGTCTGCGGTGTGAGTTTTGTTACACCTGTCACACCGTCACCCAATGGATTTGCCAAGCGTAGACGTCCATTCGCGCGATCAAAATAAACAATCTGCTTAGGATAAATCCAATGCGGATTACGAATTTCTTCTTTATTCATGCCCCAAACTTCTGGCCAACACCAAGGATTCTGCAGAAACCGCCCAGAAATTCCCCATAAAGTATCGCCTTTGACAACCACATGTTTATCCGGCGCATCAGGCAAAAATGAACACTTACTACTCAAGGCTGGCGGCTGTGTGCTTTCAGTCTCCTGACTGAATGCAGACACAGAAACCGCGAGCGGAAAGGCAAAAGCGAGGGCGATTGTGCTAAACTTTTTCATGAAATTTTTCCGATGCAGGTAACTGATTTCAGAGAATGGCAATTAAATTCTTTTGTTAGAGAAACTTCTAAACAAGAAAGGTTCTTGCCAAACTTACCAAATTGAATCAAATTCTGCCCATAAATCCTTGAACTAGCAAGAAAAACCGCAATCTTGGCATTCTTGCTTGTTGTGAATTGTCTTATGCCGATACTAAATATTCTCCGTTATCCTGATCCACGCTTACACAAAGTTGCTAAGCCAATCACCGTTTTTGATGAACGCTTGAAACAGCTTGCCGCTGATATGGCCGAAACCATGTATGACGCACCAGGCGTTGGCTTGGCAGCATCACAAGTCGATGTACACGAGCAACTGGTTGTCATTGATACTTCCGAAGACAACTCGCAATTACGCGTTTTTATCAATCCAGAAATTATCTGGGAAAGCGAAGAGCGCAAGGTCTATGACGAAGGCTGTTTATCCGTACCCGGCGTTTATGATGGTGTTGAACGTCCAGCAGAAGTCAAAGTACGCGCACTTGATCTTGATGGCAAAGCTTTCGAACTGCATGCGGATGGTTTGTTGGCCGTATGCATTCAACATGAAATGGATCACTTGAAAGGCAAAGTTTTTGTCGAATACCTATCGCCACTCAAACGCAATCGGATCAAAACAAAAATGATCAAAGAAGAACGTGAGATGAGTAAAAAGGCGAACCGTCGATGAAAGTGATTTTTGCCGGCACGCCAGAGTTTGCAGCTGTCGCTTTAAAAGCGATTATCGATGCTGGATATGAAGTTCCTTTGGTGTTGACTCAACCTGATCGCCCAGCGGGACGTGGCATGCAATTACAGGCTTCCGCCGTCAAACAGTTGGCGCTGGCCCATCAAATTCCAGTCGCGCAGCCAATCTCGCTACGCTTAGATGGTAAATATCCAGAGGTCGCACAAGAGGCGCATGAATTGCTACGCAATACGCCACATGATGTCATGGTAGTGGCTGCCTACGGTTTAATTTTGCCACAATCCTGTCTAAGCATTCCTCGTTTGGGCTGTATCAATATCCACGGTTCTTTATTGCCACGTTGGCGCGGTGCAGCTCCAATCCATCGTGCAATTGAAGCCGGCGATGCAGAAACAGGCATCACCATTATGCAAATGGAAGAAGGCCTAGATACTGGCCCTATGCTGATGCGTCGTGCAATCCCAATTACAGCCATCGATACAACGGCGAATTTGCATGACCAATTGGCGACATTGGGCGGTGAGATGATTGTTGAGACTTTACGTCAACTAACAATCGCGCCGATGCAAGCTACAACACAGCCAGAAGATGGTGTTTGTTACGCCGCCAAAATTAGCAAAGAAGAAGCTGCGATCAATTTTGATGCGAGCGCAACTGAGATCGACAGAAAGATCCGCGCATTTAATCCCTTCCCAGCGGCCCACGCCAGTATCGATGGCACGATCATCAAGTTTTGGCGCGCCGAAGTTGCTAAGGGCGACAGTCAATTACCGAGCGGGAGCATCATCGATGCGTCTGGTCAGCAAGGAATATTCATTTCTTGTGAGGGTGGAAAATCTGTTTTGCGTGTGCTTGAACTGCAAAAGCCGGGAGGCAAACGCTTAGCAGTCCAAGATTTCTTACAAGGCTTTCCGCTTAAAGCTGGGCAAGTGTTTCAGTCTTAATCAGCATTGCAGATCCTCATCGTTCTTGCGAAGACATTTTCACCACTTCGCAAGAACTGTCACATTGCCATCACTCAAAGCCTTTACAATTACCGGCTAGAACAGAGTTTGGAATGGCTATGAATAAAGAACGCTTACACTATGGCTCCGATCAATCGGGCTTAATCTGTGCTTATCTTTTTACTGGACAAGAAGCTGGCAAAGCCTTGCGCGGCGATGAAGTATTGCAGTATTTAGATCAAGCACAAAGCTTAGCGCCGACCCATTTCACCTGGCTACACTTCAATCTGGCCAATGCATCCACTGAAAAATGGCTGCGCGAGCACAGCCAATCGCCCGAAGAGTTCTATGAAAGTCTACATCAAGGCTCACGCTCAACACGGATTGAGCATGCCGATCAACATCTAATTGCCATTGTCAACGACGTACTGCATGACTTTAGTTTTGATCCTTCAGAAATTGCGACACTATGGCTCAATGTCAGTCGCAATATGATGATTAGCACCCGTCGCAAGCCACTGAAATCAGTTGATCACTTACGCAACGCCGTTAATGCTGGAGAAATCTTCCATTCACCTATGGAGTTGCTCACGCACTTATTACGCGATCAGGCTGATGTACTGACAGGTATCGTCAGAGATGCGACCACCAAAATCGATGAAGTTGAAGACCATTTGTTAGCGGAACGATTAAGTCGTAAGCGCGCGAATCTCGGTGAGCTGCGTCGTCTATTAGTTCGACTACAGAGATTACTCGCTCCCGAACCGGCTGCACTGTTTCGACTGCTACAAAAACCACCTGCATGGATGGCGGATAATGATGTGCACGAACTACGCCAATCGACTGAAGAATTCTCCGTCGTTTTAAGCGATATGGCATCGCTACAAGAACGCATCAAATTACTACAAGAAGAAATTGCTGCCCATGTTGGTGAGCAAAATAATCGCTCACTATTTGTACTGACGATTGTGACGGTGCTCGCACTTCCGATCAATATCACTGCTGGCTTAATGGGCATGAATGTCGGCGGAATTCCGTGGGCACAAGATGAAAATGGTTTTTGGATAGTTGTTGCCTTGATCAGTTTGATTACAGCGATTGCTGCTTGGGTCGCCCGACATTTTAAAAACAAAGATTAATGCAGAAATGGAAGTACATTATTAAATAAACTTTTTAGTTTACTTAATAATGTATTTCAACTATGCTTGCGACATTCACACTGATTGATGTCGTATGAAAACACCCTTACTTATCGCCGCGGCTTGTCTACTCACACTACTCTCAACTGTGGGCGCAGCATTACCGTATCCAATTTTGCCGCCACTCTTTGCGGCCAATGCTGCGAATGATTTCAACCATTTTTTAGGATTACCACCAAAGCTGTTGTTTGGAATTGCTTTAAGTATTAACCCTTTGGGTTTATTAATCGGTTCAACCTTACTCGGTCCATTGTCAGATCGTTTTGGTCGTCGCCCAATTTTATTAGCTAGCGCAACAGGTGCCGCACTTGGTCATGCGATTACCGCATGGGCACTAGTGCTGCAATCCTATCCTTTATTCATCTTAGCGCGCTTTATCACCGGCCTATTAGAAGGCAATATGCCGGTAGCACGCGCCATGCTCGCAGATCGCTTAGAAGGCAAGCTGCGAGTACAAGCTTTGTCATGGCTAAATGGTGCAAACTATTCTGGTTGGTTAGCTGGTCCTTTGTTGGCTGGACTCACATTAGGCTGGGGCATCACCGTACCATTTTGGATCGCCGTAATTGCCTTGCTAGGCGCTGCAGTTTTAATTGCGGTCGCACTACCGCGCGAAATACCATCGCCACATACAACTTCGTGGTTGCAGGTCGCCCGCAACAAACATGCGTTTCAACTGTTGCGCACACCTAGCTTACGCCAATTATTTTATATTCAGCTAGCCTACACTTGCGGTGTAACCGCATTCTACGAATTTTACCCACTATGGTTAGTGGAGTTCGGTGGCTATCACTCCAAAGGAATCGCTTGGATGACAGCAGCCTTGTGCGCAGTGATGACGATCTCATCATTGTTAGCTGGGCGCTCAAGCGAAATAATGCCATTGGAACGCGTCCGATTTCACGCCTATGTGGCAGCAGCCGCTATTGCGGTTGTTGGCTTCGGCAATACTTGGTTAGGTTTAGCTGCGATCATCTTATTTGGATTTCCAAATGCGTTTTATAATGCACTCTTACCGAGTTGGTGCGCCGAACGATTTGGCCACCACGGACAAGGCGCAGTGATGGGATTAATTTCGACGACCTTCTGCCTCGCCAATATCATCATGGCGATTATCGGTTCGGTACTGACGTTGATTGATACTCGACTAATTTTAATTTTAGGTGCGCTATTAAGCGCATGGGCAGCGTGGCGCATCGGTCATTGGCAAAAAGAATTAGCAGAACTCGATCAAAGAGAATTGGAAGCTGTATGAATACCGCAGAGCGTATTTTGTTTTTGCTGAAAACGCGTGGTGCACAAACCGCACAAGAACTCGCAGATCAACTCGAACTCAGTTCTATGGGCGCGCGTAAACATTTAGAGAGCTGGTATGAAAAAGGCTTAGTCAGTTTTGAAGACAGTGCGGAGAAACAAGGTCGTCCATGTCGACGCTGGCAACTAAATGAAGCCGGACACGCTCGCTTTCCCGATCGACATAGCGAACTCACAGTACAAATGCTGCAGCAAATACGTCAATTGTTCGGCGACAAAGGACTAGATCAAGTCATCGCTGCACGCGAATCAGAATCGCTACAAAACTATACGCAAGCAACTAGTAAACTAAAAACCCTCAAAGGCAAACTACAAGTGTTGGCAGAAATACGTAGTCGAGAAGGTTATATGGCAGAAATTTTGCCACATGAAGACGAGGGTTTTTTACTTATTGAAAATCATTGTCCCATCTGCGCGGCAGCGAAAGAATGTCAGCAATTTTGTCGATCTGAGCTAAGTGTTTTTCAACAAACCTTAGGCGATAGCTTTGTCATCGAGCGTACAGAACATCTGCAAAATGGCGCGCGTCGTTGTGTCTATTGGGCAAAGACGCGCTAACAAAAACACTCACTTGCTTAGTAAATCTTGCGTCGACTTTCCTTGTTGCGCTAGCAATGTTTCCAATGCCGGCATCAACGGACCCAGAGTTTCTTGCAGCATATTGCGCACGGTATCGACCACCACCTGAGTCTGTCTTTCGATTTCAATATTCAGCGAATCACCGACCTTTTTCTGTCCAAATACCGTCATGCGCAAGGTCTCAGGAATCAACCACACCTCGAACCAATTCGCGTCACGATCAACTTCGGCAATCGTTAAACTCGCGCCATTGATGGCAATATAGCCTTTCGCAAAAATGTAGCGCATCCATTCTTTGGGCACAGCGATGCGTATCACATAGTTATTCTCTAATTGACGAATTTGCGCAAGTTGAGCGACAAAATCAACATGCCCCGATAAAGGGTGACCACCGATTTCAGCACCGTCTTTGGCGGCACGCTCTACATTAACTTGTGCGTTCTCTGCATAACTACCAAGTGTTGTGATCGCTAGAGTTTGCTGCATGATGTCAAACTCAGCAGCATCTTCAAATAGCTTGGTCACAGTTAAGCAAACCCCATCAGTCGCCACACTGGCGCCGATTTGTAAATCGTAATCAAACCCAGCTGGAAAGGCGAGTTGTATCGTCCGCAAGCCGGTTTGATCTTGGATTTTCTTAATATTGGCGACGCCTTGTACAATTCCTGTAAACATAATGTGTATTTCACCTGATTAATTCAAATTCGGATTGCCGGATTTTTTCATCTCAGCAAGTGGCGCAAACATTTCGTGCGTCATATTCACGAAGTGATCACGCAACCATTTGTGCGCTGGATTGCGCGCATCGCGTTCATGCCACAACATATCGACATGCACATCGGGCGTTTCAAAGGGCAACTCTTTCCATACCAAGGCATCGCTCATTCCGGTCGAAGCAATGAAGTGGAAAGGCAAGACCGTTAATAAATCCGAATTCGCCACAACTTTACCGCCAGTAAAGAACTGGTTCACCGTCAACAAAATGCGCCGTTCGCGTCCCATTTTCATCAGTTCATCATCAATCAAACCATGCGCACGACCAGAAAAACTGACGAGGCAATGATTCGCTGCGCAATAAGCGTCAAGCGTTAATTCTTGGTTGGCGAGTGGATGATTTTTACTCATCACACAGACATAATGACCTGAATACAGACGTTCATGTCGAATCGGACTGCGTGCCGCGCCCTGTCCACCAGACAATTGTGCAACTACACCTGGGAAGAAACCAACTGCAATATCAATATCTCCCTGCGTAAGCAAAGGCCGCGGTTCACGTGTCGTGAGCGGCACCATACGCGCATTCATATGCGGTGCTTCGCGCTCAAATGCGGTAATCAAGGTAGGCATCCACAAGGCGGCGGTAGAATCAGCCATCGCCATTCGAAAAGTCGCCACAGCTTTTGAAGGATCAAAACTACTAGGCGCAATCGCTGCTTCTAAGGTTGATAGCGCTTCACGAATCGACGGCCATAAAATTTCAGCACGGGGCGTCGGCTTCACGCCATACGCAGTACGAATTAATAACTCGTCATTAAGCGAATAACGTAGCCGCTTAATCGCATTCGACACCGCGGGCTGCGTCATCGCCAATTTGTCTGCAGCGCGCGTTAGATTTTGCTCGACCATCACAGTATCAAATACACGCAATAGATTTAAATCTAAGGTCAGAAAATTCATCGGCAGCCTTTCCGCTTTTGCAATGGAGTGAAAGATTATCCCAGATTTAAGCAAAATTTTGCAATGCACAAAAAAAGCGCACTTCAGGTTACCCCGAAGCGCGCTTTTTCCTAAGACGAAAAATTGATTACGCTAAGCGACTCGCCAATGTCGCTTTGGTCGCTTCCAAAGCTGCAGGCAAACGGTATTTCAGCTTATCAAACAATTCGGTGTGTAAATCCAACTCGGCTTTCCATGCGTCTTTATCAATTGATGTGATCAAATCAAATTGTTCAGACGTGAAGTTCAAGCCATCCCATGTCAGATCTTCATATTTTGGACTGATGCCGAAGATATTTTCTGTGCCGCTGGTCGAACCATCGATACGTTCTAACATCCACTTCAACACACGCATATTGTCGCCAAAACCTGGCCATACAAACTTGCCATTGGCATCAGTACGGAACCAGTTCACGCAGTAGATATTTGGTTGTTTGCCGCCGAGCGCTGTAATCTTCTCGCCCATATTCAACCAATGCTGGAAATAGTCGCTCATGTTGTAGCCCATGAACGGCAACATCGCGAATGGATCACGACGCACCACGCCTTGTTGACCAACTGCTGCTGCCGTAGTTTCAGAACCCATAGTCGCAGCCATGTACACGCCTTCAACCCAATTGCGCGCTTCTGTCACCAATGGCACCGTGGTGGAACGACGGCCACCAAAAATGAAGGCAGAAATTGGTACGCCCGCTGGATCATCCCAAGCTGGATCGAGCACCGGATTTTGCGTTGCCGCCACGGTGAAACGCGCATTTGGATGCGCTGCTTTACGACCAGTTTCTTTCGCGATTTCTGGAGACCAATCTTTACCTTGCCAGTCGATCACATGCGCTGGTGCTTCTTTCGTCATACCTTCCCACCAAACATCGCCATCATCGGTCAAAGCAACGTTGGTGAAAATGGTGTTCGCCGTCAAAGACGACATGCAATTCGAGTTAGTCGCGGTATTCGTGCCTGGAGCAACACCGAAATAACCGGCTTCTGGATTAATCGCATACAAACGACCATCGGCGCCCGGCTTAATCCAAGCGATATCGTCACCAATCGTTGTCACTTTCCAGCCTTTGATCGCTGGAATCAGCATCGCAAAATTGGTTTTGCCGCAAGCGGATGGAAATGCTGCCGCGACATAATGTTTTTTGCCTTCTGGAGACTCAACGCCCAAGATCAGCATATGTTCAGCCAACCAACCTTGATCACGTCCCATGGTGGAAGCAATACGCAATGCGAAGCATTTTTTGCCCAACAATGCATTACCACCGTAGCCCGAACCAAACGACCAGATTTCACGTGTTTCTGGATAATGGACAATGTACTTCGTGCTATTGCATGGCCAAGCTACATCTTTTTGACCAGCCGCCAATGGTGCACCTACAGTGTGTACGCAAGGGACGAAATCACCGTCTGTACCTAGTACGTCATAAACCGCTTTACCCATACGCGTCATAATGCGCATATTCACGGCAACATACGGCGAATCCGATAACTCAACACCGATATGCGCGATTGGTGAACCAAGTGGCCCCATCGAGAATGGCACTACATACATGGTACGACCTTGCATGCATCCGTCAAATAATGGATTTAATGTCGCGCGCATTTCCGCTGGTGCCATCCAGTTATTAGTTGGCCCTGCATCTTCTTGTTTTTCGGAACAGATATAAGTACGATCTTCAACACGTGCTACGTCGGAAGGATCAGAACAAGCGAGGTAGCTGTTTGGACGCTTTGCTTCGTTCAATTTTTTCATGGTGCCAGCGGCCACCATTTGCGCGCACAGGCGATCATATTCTTCCTGTGTACCGTCGCACCAATAAACGTTTGCTGGCTTGGTCAAAGCGACCATTTCAGTAACCCAGTTAATGAGTTTTTGGTGCTTGACGTGTGCTGGCACATTGATTGCCGTCACACCTTGCATGCTAGGTTGATTCATAATAAATACTCCAATGCCATTTCAATAAAAAAATCGGTGTAGCGGCACGGCAAGAACGGCTAGAAGGCGAGTAGATAAGGCAAGTGGTATTATTCTGGTTATAATTGTTCATCCACACTACTGGCACGATAGCGGCATTTTTTGTCGGAATCAGGAAGGCAGACGAGGTAACAACTATGGTCTGAGATCCAAGCTTTCGCCCGGTAGACTGCACGGTACGGAAGATTCAAAAAGCTACGTGCAACGTATTCTACACCGACATACGACAATCTGCTGAGTTTTACGTCACAAACAGTATCAAAAAGAAATCATTTTTGAAAATATACTTACCTACAAGACAAGCTATTCCCATGAAAATCGCCATCTTAGATGATTATCAAGACGTCGTTCGGCATCTTAAATGCTTCTCTATGCTCAACGAACACGATGTGAAAGTGTTTAACAATAAGGCGGTCGGTGTCGGTCAACTCGCTATTCGTCTCAATCAATTCGATGCACTGGTATTAAATCGTGAACGAACCAGCTTGAGCCGTGCACTGCTAAGTAAGTTGCCAAAACTAAAGCTGATTTCTCAAACGGGCAAGGTGTCGGGTCACATTGATCTCGACGCTTGCAAAGACTTCAATATAACCGTGATGGAAGGTGTTGGCGACCCCTATGCTCCAGCCGAATTAACTTGGGCATTAATTCTAGCTTCATCAAGAAAAATCCCGCAGTACACTACATATTTACAAGAAGGTTTATGGCAAACTTCATCATTACATCCAGCACAAAATCAACTTGGGCGTGTGCTGCGCGGTAAAAAAATCGGTATTTGGGGCTATGGGAGAATTGGTAAGTTAGTCGCCCAATATGCCAAAGTATTTCAAATGAAA
>VFQS010003429.1_pt1 | contig 12116 bp, 1 predicted proteins | sample 3512361 | NCBI WGS metagenome assembly VFQS01 (sample SAMN10412375, study PRJNA504923) | tailings metagenome | isolation source: Relicate 1 Philex TSF3 active mining | place: Philippines
CCCCTGGAGCACCCTACCTGGCTCTGGCCGCTATCATCGTTCCGCCGAGCTGGTTGAGGGAGCGCAGCCTCATGGCCACCCCGGATGTCCAACTGGCCTCAGGCAATCAGCCTGCACCGGCTTTCCTGCTGCGCCGCCTTCAGCGATATCGCAACCGCCAGCTGAGCGATGGCCGTCCACTGTACTACGCCAAGCTACGGGTGGAGGGTCAGTCCCAACGTTTGCGGCTGCACCACCTGGCGCCTCTACTGAGCAACCAGAACGAGCAGAGGCACATCTGGCAACTGATGCTCTCGGCAATGGAGGCTGCGCCGGCCGCAACGGTTCAGCCTCCGCCCACTGTATGGCCCAACGGCATGGCCGCCGGCACCAGCGGGACCAACAGTGTCACAGGCACCGCGGACTTCGATCTGGCAAGCACGGCTGTGCCTCCACCCACTGTACCGGATGTGGGTGAGATGCTGCTGCAGCAGGCTGGAGACATCGAGTCCAACCCAGGCCCTAAGCACGGCCAGGAGGCACATGTATTGAGCACATGCCCGGGCCGGCAGACGACTCGTGCCACTACGCCCTCACGGGTCATTCTGGGCCAGCGCAGCCTGCTCACCAGTCGGTTGGGCTACGGTCGGACGACTAAACGCCGCCCTGCCACGCGCCTGGGATCACCACCTCGGTCGCGCTACCCAGCCTGCGCGCTGACCTTCGAGCGGGAGCAGGAGCTGAAGCGGTATGCAGGCAGCGCTCTTGGGTACGATCCCAATGACCTGCCGGCACCCCCGACTCACTTCAGAGCTGGCACAACGACCATTATCCAGCTCTTCGGTTGCCCGCTGCAGATGGGTGAGCCTGAGATCGCTTCGCCGCTGGGCAGCAGGGCTGTTTCCGAGTACCAGTGGCCGGGCCCCGACCCTATCTTCTACAACAATCTGCAGCTGGAGCTACTCCATGGCGGCAACCGGCGCTGGGAAGAGCCCTGCAGGCCTACTACCATGGGTGGTGAGGTACCGCCTGGCTGCCCGGCCTTGCCAGCTTGGGCGTTGGCTATCCCCATCACCTACGTTCCGTCGGACGGCTTGTACATGGTCGGTCTCCTGGACCCCATCACTTGCCAGCCCTTGCTGCGCACGGAGCCCTGCACGCCAGCAGAGGTGATGAGATATGCTGCAACTCATGTCAAGGAGCAGAAACAGCTGGTGGTGTGGTCTATGGAAGCCCCGGCTGTCCCCTGGCACACCCGCATCAAGTATCACCAGCAACGCCGGCTCATCCTTCAGCCTGACGACGGACTGGCCAACGTGGAAGCCTATCCACTGCCCTATGAGCTCTGGCGTCGTCTACATCTGAACAGTTGCGTGGTCCTGAGGTGCCAGTGGTATCTGGCGTTGGCTCTTGGCTATCACCCGGACTACCCCGTCACGGTGGACCTCCGCCCATTCAACCTTTCCTGGCCTACGCGCACCACCTACCTTCCTGGAGACGACCTGCGCGCTCCAGAGCCTCTCATCTACCTGGTCTCGGTGGGCAGCACGTCGGGCCTATCGACGACTCCACCGGTGTACGGCATGGACCAGTTGTGCAACATGGACCTGACCAGCTTGAGTCGCAGGCGGGATGCTCTCCTTGGCTTCTTCCTCCAGCGGGCCACTCCTGCAAATCAGGGCGGCTCAGGGACTGAGGGACCTGGTCGCGGTCTGATCAAGTACCTGCTGGAGTACTATCTGGTCAGTAACATCATCGTCAACCGTGTACACCAACCCGAACACCGGATCTTGCCCCTATGCACGCCAGACATTCACGCATCCAGCTCAGCCTGGTTTGGCTACGCGGGCTTAAAGAAGGCATGGGACGATATGGCGGACCAGCTGACTGAGCGCCCTATGTACGAGGCGCTGCGCCCGACTCAGCTCGGGCAAGCTGACCTACCGGGTGCTCCGCCGGGAGTGTTCTTCCAACCTGACCTGCTGCCTTCGGGAGCGGCCGCGCTGGCCCCCGACTTGGCCAGCAAGTACTCGCTGATAACTGCTGCCTTGAGCGGCACCGGCATCAGCAGTGGCTGGCTGAAGCAGCTCCGTCTGCATGTGGCACAGCCATTGGGTCAGACACCAGCCGACTGGCAGTACGACGCGGCTCGTGCCCCTCATGCACCCATCCTGCCGGCCATCGTCATGCAGCTCAGTGCTCGGCAGCTGAAGGCTGATTCTTTCCAAGTGCGCAGCACCATTACCAAGCCGCAGGGTCCCTACCCCGGTCAGTACCTGGTGCAGCGCATGCAGCTCGGCGAGCTGTGCTACAATCTTCCAGCCCAATGCATCGAGGTGCGCGCGGCCTGCGTTTCCGAGTGCCAGGGGGTCCTTGGTGCCTGCACCCCTCCCTACGGCTGGATGCCTTGGAATGACTTCCAGGACATGATGGAGAACCGCCAGCTGGTGATGCAGCTGGTGATGGTGGCTGCTCATATGGCGGCATATCCCGCCTCGTGGGCACGGATGCCCTCCACTATTGGCTCGGCCCCTCCTTCCGACTACCGCGGCGGCAAGAACGTCCGCAAAGCAAAGTCTCCCCCCGACCCACTCAGCAGTCAGAGCAGTGGCAGCGGGAACGGAAGTATCGCCCTGGACGGCACGTTGGACACGATCACCAACTCCACCGGCAGCAATGTCGCTCCTGTGTCAGAGTTTGCCGTGGGTGGGAACGGGGCCCAGGGGCACCAACCAGAGACTCCTGTGCAGCCTATCCCCCTGGCGGGACCCGGCTTGGCCCAGCCTGCAGGCGCTGGCAGCGGCTCTGCGCTGCTCCCGCCCATGCGCCATGGCCTCGACTTGTGCGGCACAGCACGCCGGCGCATTGATCGCGGCCCACCACCTGGCTTCGAGCGACACCCTCAGGCAGTGCTCCTGCAGCAGGTGGGAAACATTAACCAGGCTCAGGCCATCGCGGCAGCCTCCAGCGGCCCCGATGCCCCAAAGGTCATGGCGGCCATGGCTACGGCACCAACGATGGCAGGCTCGCTCGGAACGGTGGCTGCAGTTATCGGCCATGCCCGCGCCGACTCACCTCCACCACCCGGCTTTGAGGACTACTGGCCGAACCAGCCTACGGCAGCGGTGCCGTCCCCACCTCCCCAGACAGCGACCGTTGCTCGGTGGGCGGCCCGTTTGCGTCAGCAGCCCCTTCGCCCGCCACCTGGCCTGGGCAGACCGGCGGCTCCGGCTCAGGCCGTGGCCGGCATGCTCGTGACAGAAGCTGCTGTGGAGACTCCCAACACCAATCAGATGCTGCTCATGCAGGCAGGGGACGTGGAACGTGACCCTGGACCCGAGCTGGGCCGCTTGGGTGCGAGGGCCGGCTTCGGGGCGTCTGGTGCAGGCAAGGGCCGGCCCTCTGTGTACGACACCAGCCGCAGCCAATGGATAGGCTACTTGGGATACTCGGGGCAGCTCAGGAAGCGCGACAGCGTGCTGCTCAAGGAGGTGCCAGCCGAGACCATGGCTGCGCGCAATCAGGTTCTGTCGCTCTACCCTGAGGCCTGCGGCTCTGGCTTCCCTGCAGCTGAGAAGCTCATGAACGCTGCCTGGTGGGGCACTGAAGGGCCAGAAAGCATCAAGGGCCATGAGCGGAGGTACCATGAGCGGTGCGGTATCATTCAACCCCGCGCTGACCGCCCCTTCCAGCTCAAACCCATCCTCTACGGCCGGCAGGCTGTATTGCAGCAAATCCAGCTCGACCAGTTGCAGCCGGACCAGTTGCTCTACTGCAGCCTGGTCGACCCAAAGGCGGCTGCCCCGCCCGTGCCAGCGCTTGTGGCCATCGCGCTGCCGGGTGACTGGCCCGACATTGAATGGGCCCCGGCCTACCAGAAGCTTGGGTATGGCGGCTTCGGGATAGCCTCGAACAGCACGTTCCTGCAGATCGGCACAGTCACAATGGATGAGATTCAAGATCTGCAGCTCCAGGGCAACCCCGTCATGCTGCCTCATGTCAGAGTGGCTGGCAGCAACCGCCGCATGGCGCTGTGGAGCGAGTGGCTGCCTACCAAGGTCTGGGTGGAGATGGCGGCTCAGGCTGGTGTCATCCTCGAGATGCAGGTCATACTGGCACAGTACGCCGCTCTCGTTCCCCGCAGCGCTCACCATTCCCCGGCTGATTTGCTGGTCAAGCTGAACAGCAGGGCTGGCCGCCACAAGTGCTCACCGCTTGCGCCCTCTTCTTCGGGATCTGGCAGCCGCGCTTCTTCGTCCTTCCTCGACGGCTGCGGCACCAGCTTGCCTGGCACTCCGAGCTGGGCAGAGCTCGCTGCAGCCCCGCCGCCCTGCAGCAGTGTGCCCGCCAATGGCGGCGGTGGCCTAACTGCGCCCATCGGTCCCGCATACAACCCGGCGGTCCTCGACTCAATCGAAGGTTTGGACCCAGAGATGCTCGCCATGCTGGAGCACCTGCCTGGAGAATACCACGTCTGGACGGAGGACATGGACTGGACCCACGGCTTACCACTCCCGGGTGTGCCTTTGGGTGAGGGTGTCGTGGAGCGCGGTGACCTGCGGGCCAGGAGCAGTGCAACTGCTCAGCCCCGCCCGCGCCACAGCCTGGACCGCTTCCCCTCGTCGGTGACTAGCAGCTGCAGCTCGGGCAGCGCGGAGCCCGCCGTCGAGCTCAAGCTGTGGGCCCAGCCCACTGGTAATGGTGGGCCCAACCAGCCTGGCCAGAACCGGCAGCAGCGCCCTGATGGCCAGAGCAAGTGCTGGGCTTCGACCGGCAGGAGAGTTTGGATGTACCTGCGCAACTTCATCCAGTGCTCGCGTCAGCTCCCCTGCAGCTACTATCCGGGCCGGCTCAACGACATGTGGCCCGCTACGGAGTCACCGTTTGACGGCCACAACAGTCAGCCGCAGGATTTGGGCAGTGCTGGTTGGCAGACCACCTTCCCTCCTCGATCCCCCGGGAGCGGCACCAGCGTACGGCAGCTGGCTGAGGTGGCCAGGGCGCAGCTGCTCAAGGCCGGCGACATCGAGCGCAACCCTGGACCCAACCTGGCAACGACTGGGGAGCGTATCAAGCAAGCCCTCAACCAGGTCATCACTGGCACCATCAACGGCCTCACCTGCAATCTGTGGCGCCAGTATCCGGCTGATCCGCCTGCCTCCACTTCAGTGCTCCGGCGCACTTTGGCAAGGGCTGGTGTGGCGCGCAACAAGAGCAGCGCGCAAAAGCATTCGGTGCCCCCGGCACCCTCGGCACAATGGTGTCCGCCACCGACCTGCGACACCATCAAGGCACGTGCCACAGCCTGTCTCAGCAGCCGCGCAGCTTTGGTTACGGCAGTGTGCACGCTGCTGGTAGCGCTGTGTTCAGCTCTGGTGGTCAGCGCTACAGCCGCTACGGCCCTATCGGCAGCAGGCGCCTCTCTCGCCAGCCTGGCAGCGGTAGCTGGCTTGGCTTCAATCGGCCAGCAGCGCTCTTCCTCTGGCTCGGGCCACGACTGGAAGCATGGCCCAGGCGGTCACCACTTCCATGGCCAGCATTATGGCATGAGCGCCATCACTATGACATTGCCGGATGGTATCCAGCACCTACCTCGCGACGAGCGCTTCGTCAAGGACCCTGAAGGTGGCTGGCTCTTCGGTCATCATCCAGAGTTTACTCCTGCAGAGCAGCAGCAGTTGGAGGAAATGGTCAGGTCTCGTCGCCACTGCTTCGCCTACAGCGTTGCCGACCTAGGCGGCTACCACGGTGACCAAGGCCCCTTCACCATCGAGCTCGATACAGCTGATCCCATCTTCACCCCTAAGCGGCGCAAATCTCCTTTGGAGGCTAAGGTCATCAACGACAAGTGCGTCGAGCTGCGTGATCACAACATCATCATACCTGCACCTGAGGGCTGCCAGTACGCATCGGCAACGGTGGAGCCTGCCAAAAAGGACGCTGACGGCAACCTTACGGAGCAGCGGATGTGCATCGACCTTCGCCGGCTCAATGACCACACTGTCGCAGACCGCTACGGTATGCACCTCGCTGAGGATATCTTTGCATCGGTGGGCGCTTGCAGATTCTTCACAAAGCTCGATCTGCGCGCCGGTTTACATCAGATCCCGGTACATCCATCTGATCAGCCTAAGCTAGCCTTTTGGTGGGGCAACCAGATTTGGATGTATCAGCGCATGCCATTTGGGGCAAATAACACCTGCCAAGTTCCAGCGAGTCATGGACTACGAGTTGCAGAAGGCCGGCCTCGGCCACTGCGCTCGGAGCTTCATTGACGATCTGCTGATATTCAGCAGTTCGGCAGAGCAGCACATCAAGGATGTGGCAGCGGTGCTGGATGCGCTATATGCATGTGGTCTGCGTGCTCACCCCGACAAGTCCATCTTCGGCACCGACGTCATCGAATATCTCGGCCACAATGTGTCGCGCCACGGCCTCTCCCCTCATGAGGCTAAGGTGTCGGCCATCCGCGACCTGAAGCCACCGGCCAACATTGGTGAACTGCGTTCAGTTTTGGGCTTCGTCAACTACTACCGCTGCTATGTTCCTAACTTTAGCAGCATTGCACAGCCTCTCACAGCATTGTTGGCCAAGGATGTGCCATGGCAGTGGACAGCCGACCAGCAGCATGCTTTCGACCAGCTCAAGCAAGAGCTGTGCACTGAGGGCCGCGCCCTGCGCCGCCTGGATCCTGAGCGACCGCTACGCTTACACACTGACTGGAGCAACCGCGGTATTGGGGCTGTGCTCGGTCAAGTCGAGGACAACGGCAAGGAGTACATGGTGGCGTGTATCAGTCGGTCGCTGAACAAGCATGAGAAGAACTACAGTTCCTTCGAGGGTGAGATGTTGGCAGCTGTGTGGGCCATCAAGACCATGCGTCCCCTGCTGCACGGGCTCCCCTTCACCATCATCACCGATCATCAGCCTCTCACCTATCTGATGAAGAGCCAGGACCTCACCGGCAAGCATGCTCGCTGGGCATTGGCCCTCATGGAGTTTGACTTCACCATCGAGTATCGACCTGGTGTCAAACATCAGAACGCTGACGTGCCTTCGCGCTTCCCGAGCGCCAGCACCGAGGATGGCAGCGGCGCTCGACTGGATGAAGAGGTACCCGCCGCGGTCTCTAGCCCTTCTGGCGGTACTGCCCTTGGCACCAACCACTCGGCCAGCTTCAGCTCGGCTGATCGTCCTGCAAAACCAGACTCGCCTCCGTCAGCAAGTGTTGCAACATCTGCTGGCGCCGTGATGGCAGCGCAGCGCTCACCGTCGGGTGCGAAGGCTGCGTTAGGCATGCTGGCTACTATGCTTGCCGTGCAGTGCACTCATGAGGTTTGCCAGGGACATCCTTCTGGGGGGGCAGCCACCTCCTTCATCGATCACAAACTGCCAACAGCAGATGCTCTGCTCACGGTCGCGGCTCCCGACCGTCTGGCTTGGTACACCCTACTCACCTTACAGCCGCCGGTGGCAGGCTTCATCGACGACCTGGCTCCTTCTCCGGACGAATTGATGGCAGGTCACCTCGGTCTTCCCTGCGACGACATCGACAGGCCACCTGACATCAACGATCGCAGTGCCATGCACCACACGCACCAGCTGCGGTTGCGATACGGTAATTGTGTCAAGGCGGCAGGCCATCAGCTTCAGCAGCAGACGCTGAGAGCAACCCAAATGGTTGGACAGGCCTCTGGCACGGCTGATCAACATGGGGTCAGAAATACAGAGCGTCTCAACACCACCATCATTTCCCAGCAGTTCTTCCCGGCTGCCGAGTCGGATGGTATTGTTCTGCTAGAGCTGTTCGGCGGCATGTGTGCTGGCCTGGAGATGGTGCTGCGCAATGGTTTCAAGGTGCAACGCTATTTGTACTGCGATGTGGATCCCGCAGTCCGCAGAGTAGCCGTCCATCGGGTCGGCAAGCTGGCCGCCCGCTATCCTACTCTCCTTTCTTATGAAGCCATCAAGGATATGATGGCCCTCCCGCAAGACGTACGCCAGATCACCTCGCAGCATTTGGTGGCAAAAGCACAAGCCAACAACGGTCAGCAGTTTATGGTGGTAGCGGGATGGGAGTGCCAGGACCTGTCGCCAGCCGGTAGCTGCAAAGGGCTACTCGGCCCCCACTCCCGCACCTTCTATGACTGCCTCCGGGTAGTCGGCGCGCTCCAGCAGCTGCAACGCCAGCGCCCGCCTGGCTACCTGCTGGAGAACACCGCACTTCAATATAACTTCAACAGCAGCCACATTCGGAATGTGGTCTACCCCCAGATCTGCAGCATGATTGGGACCCCACTCGATTGCGATGGTGCGCAGTTCGGCGCTTACTCGCACCGGCACCGCAATTTCTGGACCAATCTGGCAGACACCCATTCACTCCGCATCATCATCAAAGGCTTCGTGGTCAGGGACCCTCAGCGCCTGGTTAATGACGTACTGGACCCGGGCCGGGTGGCACAGCTGGCTCAACGCCATGACCCACCGCCCTTCCACAACTGCAACATACCCGGGCAGCCGCTCAGGGCTCTGCCTACTTTGGTGGCCTACCCACGCTCCAGAGCGTTCCGTGACGGCAAAAGCGGGCTGATCTACGACAGCAAGGTGCAGGCTTGGCAAGAACCAAACCCTAACGAGCGCGAGCGCATCCTCGGCTACGTGACTGGCGACACCGCTGTCCCAGGGCTCAGCGCTATGCAGCGCCATGCCATCACTGGCAGGTGCATGGATGCACACACCATGGAGGGTCTGCTTGCCCTGGCCCATGCGCTGCATCGCCACCACACCTATCGGCAATGTGCACCGTTGGCAGCCGCTGACCGCACCCCCTCACCTGAGCTCAGCGCTCGGCAACTCCACCAGAAGTATGGTATAGGAGCGAAGCTTCTGCAACAGGCCGGCTGGATGCCGGGCACTTCAGTAGGACGCGACACCACTGGTCTGGTCACTCCTCTACCTCCCATTGGCAGGCCAACCCGCAGCCGGTCTGGTCTGGGGTACGACGAAGCCTCCTCGTCCCGTCGCAGCTGCTCACCACCTGCCGTGGCAATGGCAGCGGTAACCAACAACATCAAAAGGTCACAGCCCATCGATCAGATGGAACCTCATGAGCTGTTCAGGATCAACAACAGCATGGCAATGGCGGCCGAGCTGGCCGATCAGGAGCCCGCCTCCAACCTCAAGGATATCTGGCACGACTCTGCAACCCTCTACTATCTGCAGCATGCAGCTCATGCAGAGACCACCTCGGAGCCTGAACGCCGGCGCGTTCAGCGCCGCTCCAAGCAGTACACCTGGCAAGGTGGCACCCTCAAGCGCAGAATGGCTGACGGCACTGTACGCATAGTTCCTGAGCCCGAGCAGCGCAAGCAGCTGGTGCAGCGCACTCACGAGACCACTGGTCACTTTGGGGAGAAACGCACTCTTCATATGTTACTTACCAGCTACTGGTGGCGCGGCATCTCCGACGATGTCAGTGCTGTCCTTCGCAGTTGCGCGGTGTGTGACCGGGTCAATCAGTCGTTCAACGTCCAGAGCCCGGTACTGCACCCCTTGCCGGTGATGGGCATGTTCTACCGGTGGGGAGTTGATCTATGTGGCCCATTCCCTGCGAGCGCACATCACGGCCATCAGTATGTCATGGTATGTGTGGAATACTTCTCCAAGCATGCGGAACTGATCCCTATCAAGGCAAAGACCGCAGCGCACACTGCCTACGCCTTCTTGCACAATGTGCTGGCTCGGTTTGGAGCATGCGCTGAAGTGGTTACTGATCAGGGCACCGAGTTTCGTGGTGAATTCGCTCGGCTGCTGGAGCAGGCATTCATTGACCACCGCATGACGGCGCCCAACCACCCTCAGGCTGATGGGCTGGCTGAGCGTGCTGTGCAGACGATCAAACGTGCTTTGAAGAAGCTGTGCGCATCTTCGGCACAGCAGGATGGATCATCAAGTGTCAGCACTGATTGGGATGAGAAGCTGGCCTGGGTGGCTTTGGGGTACCGCTGCTCGGTCCAAGCAGCCAGTGGCTTCAGCCCTTATCAGCTGTTGTATGCTCGGCGCCCTATTATTCCGCCAGCGATCATGGAGCGTGTGTCTGATTCCATTGACTACGATGATCATGAGGCGGCAGCGACCCAACTCCTCCACAGAGCGAAGGCACTGGAGCAGGCCTGCCTGATTGCGGGTGACAACCTCCGTATCGCCCAGCACCGTGACACTTTGCGCTACGGTATGGTGCGTGGTGGCGGCTACCAGCCACGGTTGCGCAAGTTCCAAGTCGGCGACTTTGTTTACCTGAAACGCCCTTCAGCCGACGGTGTTATTCGGCCGGGCCTGGAGCTCTCTACACGGCCTGAAATCTTACGTGTGGTCGCGCTACAGCCTGACGGCGTCGTAACCCTGCAGGGCAAGTGCGGCAGGACAATCAAGAACAACGTCGTCAACTGTGTTCCTTGTCACCTTCCTGACATTGACCCAGCTACCGACCCTGCCTTGGCAGTTCCTGACAAAAATCTGGCATGCGAGGTCTGCAACTTCCCCGATGATGAAGACCGCATGTTGCTGTGCGACCGTTGCAATGCGGGCTGGCACACTTACTGCCTTTCCCCACCGCTGGAACGGGTCCCTCAAGGGCTGTGGCTCTGCCCGCACTGCACGACAGCTGGCTACACCGTCAGTGATCTACGCCCAGAAGTGCCAGACCGGCAGCAATTGCCTAAGGCCGTTGTGACATCACTCCCTGCCCCTCGGCGCCGACGTCGTGAACCGACTCCAAGTACTCCTGCTGATACCACCACGGGGGTGGCAGCTGTACCTGCAGTTGCGGTTCCGTCTGATGGCTCGCCTGCCCGGCGCGGCCCTGGCCGTCCCGTCTCGGAAACCACAGCTCGCAACGATGCACAGGCAGCGGCATGGCATCAGCGTGTGATCAGCAAGCAGTTTGTTGACGGCCACACCGGAGCTAGGACAGTGCGTTTGGGCATCCTCCGTTTTGATGGCATCAAGGCTCGGCCCAACTACTTCACCGCTCAGTATGATGACGGGTCAACTGAGGCTGGCCTCACTATCGCGGCTGTGCAACCACTCCTCATGCCGCTTGGCACACCGGTGCCTACCATTCCCGCAGCCCCGCGAGCATTGCTCGCTACCGTTTCAGAGCTACCGGAGCTCTTTGACCTCACCTCAGTTGATGGCATGCGCGCGGCGCTCGGCATGCTCATGCCTGGCGACTGGACCGCCGCGCACCTCACCCGACTGACTCGCATGATGCCCGGCCAGCCCAGATTTCTGCAAGGCGCAGATCAGCAACGGCCGGGTGAACCGGAGTGCGTGGTGACCTCCCAGGGGGAGATGGACGCACTGCTACGCTGTTTGGACCTGTCAAGTATGGCGACTATCATCGACCCCTTCAGCAGCACGCAAGGGGTGGCCAATGCTCTGCGCGCCCGTGGCTTGCAGGTGATTACCAACGACATAAACCCCTCTCATCGGGCGGACATGCATCTGGATGCTCTGCAACCCCATTTTTATCGGGTGCTACAAGCTAGAGGTGTGGTTGACGCGGTAGTCATGTCACCTTGGTTTGCTATTTTGGATCTTGCACTGCCGCTTGCAGTCGCTTTCTCCCGTTCGGTGGTGGCCTGCCACGTTCCTGGGCACTATCTTACGTCTGCACACCCTGCACGTTATGCTTGGCTACGCACACTCAAGCAGCAGGGTCGGTTGCACTTGGTTATGGGCTTGCCTCGAGGCAGTATGGGCATGAAGTGTGTTTGGTTGATTGTTTTCGCTTCCTCGAAGCTTCGTTCCTCCATCCTTCATCCTACTGTCCGAGCGGACGGCATTCTGAGCTTTTGAACTGCATGGCACTGGTGTATTGCAGTTGGCGGATCACTGATTACGTTTGTGACCTGTTTTCACGAAATAACACTTTCATATTTCCAATTTCCATTGTGCATCATCAACAGGCCAGTATGTGTTGCGCATGGTCTCTGCACTTTGAACGTTGTTTTACACTTTTCCCGCGCTCCGGTGCACCGGTGCGGTCTGGCCAGTCACCCTTCCCGGGTTTAGTGACACTATGGTTGGGACACGGCAGTCCTTGGCTTTTCAGGTGTGATTTGCTGCCAGTTCAG
>VFQS010003430.1_pt1 | contig 12110 bp, 9 predicted proteins | sample 3512361 | NCBI WGS metagenome assembly VFQS01 (sample SAMN10412375, study PRJNA504923) | tailings metagenome | isolation source: Relicate 1 Philex TSF3 active mining | place: Philippines
CTTTTTTCATTATCGTCTGCTTACACAAGCGAGCTTGTGACGCAGCCTCAAACGAAAAAAGCCTCTCAACTTTGTTGAGAGGCTTTGTAGCGAGACCGGGATTTGAACCCGGGACCTCAGGGTTATGAATAGGATTTTGAACTCCTATACTATTGATAATCAATATCTAAAATATTCAGTTATGAGGATACTTGAATAAAACAAGACATTTGATATGATGAGTTCCTCACGCACAAACTATTATTATTTCATTGGTACAATAACATCTAAATTCTCCCAACTTAGAACAAATCCTTTTTCGTTAATTTTATACACCAATTGCTCGTTCATTGTTTTTGATTTTTTCGCTTTCCCAATTACGCGAAATACTTCCTTATTAAAATCAAGAGTGGTTGTCCCATCATGATTCATTCCTGGCTGACCAGTTTGAGAACTAAATATAATTGACCAATCTTCTGTTGTTGGAACAGCATAAATTGAATATTTTCCTGCAGGTAATTTATGACCATCAACAACAACATCTTTATCTGTTTCAATTTGTGTAGCATCATTTGCTCCTGCTCTCCAAACCTTATCAAAAGGAACTAAATCACCCCAAATCTTTCTTCCTTTAACAGATGGACTTGAATAACTAATTTTAATGTTTGCACCGCTCTTCAAAGTGCCAGTTGCAGTTGCAGCAGGACTTAAAGGAGCAGTAGTTTGTGCAGATACAAAATTTAGCATAAACATCATTGTTAATGCCGTAAATACTGACTTAATAAATGTTGATTTTTCATAGCTTTCGTTTGTTTTTATTTTAAAAAATTAAAAACTTCGTTCTTAGATATTCTTTTTAATTGCGTTTTAACGAAATGAGCTAAGACCTTTCCGTAACTATTTAATTTCATAACTTCATCAACTCCATTTTCGTAACATTTCGCAATAAAGTCAAAGAGCCGTTTTCAAATACTTTATGAAATTTAATATAAAAGTAGTAATTTCTATATTCAAATTCATGCAACCTGAGAAACACTTTTTCCAGACACTCTAATTTCTTTTCTTCGCTACAATTTTCGAAAGAGTGCATCTTTCATTTCTGCCTAATTATTAATAGCAATTGAAAAAAGTTGAGGCTCTTGTACTGAACATCGCAGAATAGTGTTGTGCTTGTCATAATATACTTTTATTCTTCTTCACTCCCTGCTACTTTTGATAGAATATAAAAAGCACCTTTGGTAACAATTTTTGCGTCTTTGGGTATATCTTCAAGCGGTGTAATTTCTGTATAGCCTAATTCGGTTACTCCTGTGGTTACTTCTACTTTTTTAAACAGGATAAGTTTTTCAGCTTTGGCATCTGTATCTTTTTCGATTTTATCTTTTTTATCTTTTTCTTCTTCCTTTTCTTTTTCACTACTTACTATAAAGATGAAGGTTTTACCTTCTGCATTTACCACCGCATCAATAGGAACAGCCTGTACTGTTTGATTACCAACATTAATCAATGCAGATACATACATGCCGGGCAATAATTTGATGTTGCCTGTATTGTTAATTTTGGCGTGTACTATTACGGATTTATTTTCGTTTTCAAATGATTGATTGATACCATATATTTTACCTGTGATTTGCTTGTTGTTTTGATTAGTGAGAATAAATTCAACTTTTTGTCCATCCTTTACTTTAAACAGATCTTTTTCATACACCTGCAAATCGCAATGAATTTGCGAATTATCTACTATCTCCATCAATGAGGTTTGCATATCAATATAGCTGCCTGTTTTTATTCTGATATGACCAATTACTCCACTAATGGGTGAAGTAATTGGAATTTGTTTTGTAAAATTTCCATTGGCTACCGAAATAGGACTGATATTTAATTGTTGCAACTGTGTTTCCATACCCAAAAGCTTTGCTTTATCTGTCTCGAATTTTGATGTTGCCAGTTGAAAGACTTTACCCGTTCCTGCACTTTCTATTATGAGTTCTTTTTGACGTTGATACTCCTGCTGTGTGTACACAAACTCTTTTTTCAGCGTAAGGTAATCTTGTTGCAATTTTACTATATCTGAATTTTCTAATATAGCTAAGGTTTGTCCTTGGCGAACAAAATTGCCTTCAAGTACCATTATTTTTTTAATAATTCCGGTTACTAGACTATTTACATCAGCTTTATTTTGTGGTGGCACTTCCAATTGTCCGTTTGATTTTACTAAGCTGTTAAGATTTTTCAATTCAATTGTACCTAACTCAATACCTACGGCTTTCATTTGTTGTTCCGATACTTCAATCTGTTCGCTATGTTCTTCTTTGGGCTTTTCTGCTTCTTTTGTTTCTGTCTTACTACTCTGTTTGCAGGAAGTGAAACTGATTGCACTTGCAAAAAACACAAATGCTAAGATTGATTTTATTTTAATTGACTTCATTTTAGTTATTTCCTTTTAAGTAGTTTAACAATATAATGGACTGATTGAACAAGTTTACCGCATCAGTGTATTGCAGCTTTGTATTAATGGCTGTTTGCAGGTTTTGTATATATTCCATATAACCAATTTCGCCTTTGATATATGCCGTGTTTGAAATGCGGATCATATCATCTGCCTGCTTTAAGCCTGTAGCTTCATAATATTGCAAACCTTCTCTTGCTTTCAGGTATTCGTTGTACTGCATGGCATAACTACTTTGGAGATATTGAAGGGTTTGAAGCTTTTCTGTTTCAATAGCTGTATTGTTTATTTGTGTCGCTTTTATTTTTGCCTTTTGAGCACCATAAAATAAAGGCACGCCAATGCCTACATGAAAACCTGCCATCCTTGTACCATTGAAATATTCACGGTTTATTTTTGCAGGGACAAAATCTTTAATTAGCATTTGATGAAAATAACCTATATTTAAATCGGGTAATAGTTTGCTTTTTTCAACTTTAAGCTGTGCTGTATTTACATTCAGTTTTTGATTGTAATACTGTATTAAAGGATTTGTTTGTAAGGCAGCCGCATCAGCTATAAAAACATCAGGCAGTTTTGCCAACTCATTTTCTTTGGGGATAATTTGTTCCGTAGTGTTCACCCATTTTTGTAATGCCAGTTGATAACTGTTTACGGAAGTGATTGCCTGTTTTAACTGCAACTGGTTTTCTTTATACCTGCTTTCAGCCTGCATCTTTTCCAACTGGTTTGTTTCACCTGTATTGAGACGCAGTGTAGCCCTTTTTAAGAAATTGCAATATATGCTATCTTGCTGCTGTAACAGTTTTACTTTTTGCAAACCATACATTAGATTGTAATATGCTTCAGTTACTTCTTTTATTATTTCATTCTGTGATAGCATCTTTGATTTTTGTGCTAATAAAGTTTCCTGTTTTAGTAATTTGTTTTGATTTGCGTATATAGTAGGAAATGCTATAATTTGAGTAATGCCTATGCTATTGTCAATGTTGCCTCCGCTAGTGGGGTCTTGTGTGAGTTGCAAGTTTGTTTTATCAGGATTGAAGCCTGTTTTTTGCAGTGCTTGAGATTGCAGAATATTTAGGTCTGCCACTTTCATTTGCAGGTTATTCTTTAATCCTACATTAATGCACTCCTGCAATGTTTTTTGATTGCCTTGAGCATAAGATTTTACTGCAAACAAACTGATGAATATAAACAGCAAAATTAAAGCTGTTGTATTACCGGGTAGTTTTACATTCTTCATTTTATTTAATTTGAAATTGATTTTAGTATTGAATAGGATGTATAGTACTGGCAATACCAATAAGGTTAAAAGTGTGGCAGTAATTAAACCGCCTATAACTACGGTTGCTAATGGCTTTTGCACTTCGCCACCTGCACCTGTAGAAAGTGCCATTGGAAGAAAGCCTAATGAAGCAACTGCTGCCGTCATTATAACTGGACGCAACCTTACTGCTGTTCCTTTTATTACCCTTTCGTAGATGTCGGTAATGCCTTCTTCTTTTAACTGGTTGAAATAACCAATAAGTACAATGCCGTTTAATACTGCCACACCAAATAAGGCAATAAAACCTACACCGGCAGAAATACTGAAAGGCATACCTCTTAACCATAAAGCTATAATCCCACCAATGGCTGATAATGGTACGGCACTAAAAATAAGTAATGTTTGTTTTATACTGTTGAAAGTGAAATAAAGCAATACTAAAATGAGAAACAAGGCTACTGGTACAGCTAAACCCAAACGCCCTTTTGCTTCTTTAAGATTTTGAAATTGACCTCCATAGGTATAGTAATAGCCTGTTGGCAATTTCAGTTTTGCATCTAAAATGGATTGTATTTCTTCTACTGTACTTTCAACATCACGACCATGAACATTGAAACCTACAAAAGTTCTACGCTGCCCATCTTCATGGCTTATTTGTGCAGGAGCTGTTCTGAATGTAATATTTGCTACCTGGTTAATAGGCACTTTGTTGCCTGATGGCAATGACACATACAAATTTTCAATATTGCTGAAATCCTGCCGTAAATCTTTTTGCAACCGCACTACCATGTCAAAGCGTTTATCTCCTTCAAAAACTACACCTGCTACATTTCCTGCAAAAGCAGTTTTAAGCACCATGTTTACATCGCTGATAGTTAAGCCATATTGTGCAATTTTATCTCTGATATACTCTACCTGTATTTGCGGCAAGCCGCTTACTTTTTCGACAAAAGGTTCGCTTACTCCTTTTACTTGTTTTATTAACCCTGATATTTTATTTGCCTGATCGTTGAGTATTTCCAAATCTGCTCCGTAAATCTTTATTGCCACGTCCTGTTTTACACCTGTAATGAGTTCATTAAAACGCATCTGCATAGGTTGTGTAATTTCAAAATTTACACCGGGTAAAATGCTTAGTGCTACCTCCATTTTTTCCATTATTGCTTCCCGGGTATGTGCCGATGTCCATTCCTCTTTCGGCTTCATGGAAAGCATCATGTCGGCTCGTTCTATAGGCATGGGGTCGGTAGGTATTTCGGCACTGCCTATTCTTGTTACTGCCTGTTTTATTTCGGGGAATTTATCTTTCAAAATTTTCTCGGCCTTGCTGAATGTTTCTATTACCTGTGTCAAGGATGTTCCCTGCGACATACTTATTTCAACAGTGAGATCGCCTTCTTCGAGTGTAGGGATAAATTCACCTCCTAAGATATTAAACAGAATTAAACTGCCGGTAAATAATACAATCATTGCTAGTACAACAGTTTTCTTCCACCGTAAAGCCCAATTAAGCATTGGTGCATAAAGTTTTTGACAGAAGGCAATTATTCTGTCAGAAATATTTTTTTTATACGCAGTTTTTTTACTTAAAAATAAAGCACTCATCATAGGTACATACGTTAGTGAAAGTATGAATGCACCTAAAATTGCATAAACAACAGTTTGAGCCATAGGCTTAAACATTTTACCTTCGATACCTACTAATGCAAAGAGTGGAAGGTAAACGATTAAAATGATAATTTCACCAAATGCAGCACTACTTCTAATTTTTGACACTGCTTCAAACACTTCATCGTCCATTTGTGATTGAGAAAGTTTATATTCACCGATATGTTGATGCTTGCTCACATAAATTCTATGAACGATTGCTTCCACTATAATTACGGCACCATCTACAATTAACCCAAAGTCAATAGCGCCCAAACTCATAAGGTTGCCACTTACACCAAATAAATTCATTAAGATGATGGCGAAAAGCATGGCTAAAGGAATTACAGATGCCACAATTAGCCCTGCCCTAAAATTCCCTAAGAGCAATACTAGTATAAATATTACAATCAGTCCTCCTTCAATCAGGTTCTTTTCTACCGTACCCATTGCCCTGTTTACTAATTCTGTACGATCAATAAATGGTTCTATGATTACACCTTCAGGTAAGCTTTTTTGTATTTGTGCCATGCGTTGTTTTACATTGGCAATCACCTGTGCAAAGTTTTCACCTTTCAGCATTAGCGTAATGCCTGCCACAACTTCGCCTTCCCCATTTCTTGTAACTGCTCCGTACCTTGTTGCACTACCAAACTGAACTGTTGCCACATCGCGGATTAATATAGGAATTCCCTTTATGTTTTTTACTACAATTTTTTCAATATCGCTTAATGACTTTACCAGCCCCAAACCACGAATGAAATAAGCATTTCTGCGCTGCTCTATATAACTGCCGCCTGTGTTTTCATTATTACTTTCTAATGCTTTATAAATCTCCGGTATGGTAATGTTCATAGCATTGAGTTTGTCATTATCCAAAGCAATTTCATATTGCTTTACATAGCCTCCCCAACCACTTACTTCTGCCAAACCTTCTGTACCTGCCAACTGCTTTCGTACAATCCAATCCTGCATGGAACGCAAATCGGTAGCGGTATATTTGTTTTCATAACCTTTTTTGGCATGAATGATATATTGATAAATCTCGCCTAAACCAGTGGTGATGGGTGCTAAGGTTGGTTCTCCCAATCCCTGTGGAATTTGTGCTTCTGCTTCTTTAAGCCGTTCACTTATCTGCTGCCTTGCCCAATAGACATCTGCATTGTCTTTAAAAACAATAGTGATTACGGATATACCACTGCGGCTAATACTCCGCTTTTCTATTACATTGGAAACATTGGCTATTGCCAGCTCAACAGGAGTGGTAATGAACTGCTCTACTTCCTGGGCGCCTAATGTTGGGGCTTGTGTAATTATCTGTACCTGATTATTGGTGATGTCGGGCACAGCATCAATAGGCAACCGCATAGCAGATATAATGCCCCAAATAATGAGTGCCAATGTGAATGCACTAATTACAAGTTTGTTCTTTATTGAGAACTGAATTATTTTTTGAAACATTTATTTTTTTTGATTTAATCCCTGAAATGATTAATTAATCTTTATTTAAAAGCTACTTGAAGAAAAAATACAAGTCAAGAAAATACAAATGAACTTAAATACATTAAATTTCAATTACAATAAATTTTCTTAGGAATTATAATATTATCCTAATTGCATTTGTAATTAATAAATAATAATTGAAGGTCAATTTAAACGCAATAATGCAATTAAATTAGGAGGAAATACTATGAAAATTTGGGAGGTTGCCAGATAGAAAATGTAATTTCTGAATAAAAATTTGAATTAAAATCACAATATTTTTCTGATTTTAATTCAAATTTTTTAATACCCAAATACAATACTGTCTGATAAAATGCAGAAGTCGGACAACATGAACAGCTACAAAATGGAGTACAATCTTCTGACTCTTGCTTGTTTTGCTGCTTCTGTTTAATTGCTTTAACCATTTGTGAACTATTATTAGCATTTCGATCCAAGTCATTGCATGAAATGCATGACAATGATAAAAGATAAATACTAAATGTTAACAGAAATGACTTCATGATATCAAAATTATGACATTTTTTATTATTAAAATATTATTTATAGTATATAATTTCATAAACAAACAGATATGGAAAGAGTTTTGACAAGTAATTGATATCTAATAAAAATAGTAATCATATCACTAAATTTAATATTGCAAAAATGTTTAATTTTATAAAAAAATATCAAAACTACTAAAGACGTCAGAAATCTCTTCTTTGGTAATCCCTAAATATCTCCTACTAACTTGTGTACTAGAGTGGTTTAATATCATAGATATTTTCAAGAACACATCCTCTGACCTGTGGTGCTCCTCATACAAGAATCGAGCCCCTGATTTTCTTAACGAATGCGTAGAGACCCTCTTCCGTCTGATACCAACAAGCCTAGAACCAAACTGTAGTAACCTATTGGTGTGGCGAAGGCTATAATTGAAGATGGTACAATTCAAGTTTGGCTGTCCTATCAATACATAGTATTCAAGTAATAATGACTTTAATACAGCACCCACTTTAATACTCCTTCTCTTCCCTGTTTTCTTTTCATTTAGGACTAGTTCGTCCTTGTTTAATACACTCTCCCAAGTAAACCTAGATATGTCAGAATAACGAAGCAGTGTCCTAAATCCGAACTCTATTAGAAGCGCCATTTCATAATTTTGCTCCTTTTGGAAATACCTAATCAAACGTTTCAATTCGTCTGTGGTAAGATAATCACTGGTTTTTTCAATTGTTGTAGTCATAAAATTTGTTTTGGCTAATGTAGAGCTGCAATGTCTTAAAACCAGCATTTAGACTCATTTTAGGTCATAAAAAAGCGCTAAAATTTGAGTTGTATTGAATATCAACTAGATGCATGTCTCTTAATAGGATTAACGGACATCGCAATAAACTTACTAGCACCTACTAGTATTAATTAAAATTTTAGGGAATTAATCTGTGGTGCGAAACCACATCGGTAGCGTAGATCACGCTAAAACTGCTACCCCCTATCGTAAAATGTTGATTTGAACGGAGTTGCTATCAACGATCGTGCAAATTATTCGTTTCGCACAGGTGTATCAGGATTATATTCATCCGTGTTTTCTGTTTGGATAATGAATTCTGTATTTTGGAATTCAGCCATGTATAAAAAATCCGCCAAAAACGCAGCTAAGTCCATCTTAGTTGCGCTAAATCCAACTTTTTCGGATTCGATATGGTTAATTGCAAGTAATTTATCAAGTAGACTTAACACTGAATTGAAGTATTTCCCTTCACTCACTGCTCCTTTATAATGTGAATCTCTCTCCAAAACGAATACCGCCACTTCATCTGTTAATATTTTCTTTTCTGTATTCATTTTTACTGTTTTATCTTGCTAGGTTTAATTTTAGTTATCAGATTTTTTAGTTGACTTTCCGAAATCAACATCCTTATACTTTTAGTATTCGCTTTCATGCTAATTCTTTTATATAAATATCCAGCGAAACGGTCTTTACTTCGAAAAGAGATGGGTTTCTACAACTAATTTTTTGGAAGGTTGTGTACCTGTTTTAAAACAAAAAATTCCCGATAGTAATATCAATATCGAAACATTTATCTATTTATTAGACTTGTGGGAAATGTAATACTTGCAGCTATCTGCTACGACAATTTATGCGAAGATTTTTTATTTCAAAATATTTTATTTATAATTTATTATTCTGAAGCGGTTGATGCGCAGACCAAGTTTAAACCTTCAGCAATACCCTATCAAAAAAAGCAATTATGACCTAACCCACACAGGGTATTGGATTGGGAAAGATTTGCAATTTTATTAATCCGCCGCAGATGTGGCACAAAACAATATAAATGAAACAATACTTTACAGAAAATTCAGAATTATTAAATGAATATTATAAAAATAATAAGATAGATAAAAATCAAGAAATATGTGATATCATTAATCAAAATAATGAAGTGAACATTATGCTGGATTTGATAAAAATTGATGAAATAATCTGTGAAATTGAACATAATAATGAATCGGAATCAAAAATTGAAGATGATTTAATTTTTGATCTAACAGAAAATGATATGGATATAGATAGTTATTATGCGTGCAAAGAAGATATGAGATGGCGATATAGATGTAATCTAAGGGAACAGATGGCTCCTATTTTTTATGAAACATATTTTCTACCATTCTTTAATACAACTTTAAAAGAGGTTTATGACAATGATCAAACCGAGGAGTTAAAGTTTTATAAGCCCCCATTTGAAGAATGGATTTTTATGATTTTAGCCGTAATAACTGAGTATTATTATAGGGAAGAATACCCTTTTGTATATGACAGATTGAATTGGTTCAACCTAAATTTACATAGAGGAAATTCAAAAAGTGAAATAAACAGCAGGTACAATGCAGTTACTTGGTAACACATGATTGTTAAAGTGCCAAAATCAATTGATGTTGCTGGGTTGGTTGATGCATTAAATGCTACTCCAACTCTGCCAATAATTTAAAAACAAAAAACATGATAAAATTAATTGTAACAGACAAAAACAACTTTTCAATAGTTCTGATAGACTCATATGATCGAGAAAGCTTGTTAAGTGCTTGTAGAGAGGAAGATGAACATAAAACAACTCAACAAGAAAAAAATCAAATTCTAGACACTTTAAAATTCTATTTAACAAACAAACCTTTTATAATAAATGGACACATGGCTACAAAATATGATGCTTTGTATGCTGCTTTTTTATATGTTTCTGCGTCTCCACTTGTTAGAAAATGGGTTGAAGGAAATAGTCAACCTTTTGGAATAACGTTAGAATTTGACTTGATAAATCACACAACAGATATAAAATGCTCAAGTATTGATGTCTGGTTAAGTATGAACCAACTTATTCAAGTATAAGGTAAAATGTTGGTTAAGATCTCATCTTTGATTGATGTTGCAAGGTTGGTTGATGCGTTAAAAGCATCACCAACCCGAGCAGCAAACCTGAAGTACAAAATTTACTACTTCCTATCCCTTCTTACAGATACAAACGACAACTACCGCCTAAACGAAAAAAATAGCGGTTACCACAACCTGTGTTCTTCTGAACTAAAAAAGGTGCTCGGAAGCAAAGATTTTTATGTCATCCGTGATTTACTAATGAATCCAGCCGATCCCATAATTGAAGTCGATAACTCATGGCACAATCCCAATGGCGGAAATTCCAGCGGCTACTGTCAAGGTTATAGGATTGCATCCAAATACAATACAGGTGAAGTGGTGTTTAAAACAATACCAAAAAAACTATCAAAAGTGATTGCCAAATACGCAGATAAAGAGGAGTCTGCTGCAGTTGCTGCGCCAGATTACACATTCCTTCTAGACCAATTCGAAGCAAACACCCTGTCATTTGATCCAAAGGTATACGAGTTCATATCCAATTTTGGTAACCAGTTACTACTGAAGCTAGAAGACAGTAACCAATATCAAATTTTGCGAATACATAACCTTATTGGAAGGTGGCTATATTATATAGAACAGATTTCAAGCGGCAATTTATGGCGTAAGGTTTCAGACAGAAATCACAGACTAAATTCATCAGTTACCAACCTGCCAAAGTTACTTCGGCCATTTTTGTTGTGTAATGGCGCGCCAATGGAATGTGTAGACGTTTCATCGTCCCAACCCTACATCCTATCTTCTGTTATGAATGTTAAATTCTTTAATGACTGTAACAATGGATATAATCTAAGTACAATCTATCCAGAGCTATATAAGATACTTGTAGATAAAATTAAAGATACTAGTATAACGTATAGTGATAATATTGATATTCTATACTATTCTAGTAATACTGGTTATACTAATTCCTTTATATCTAATGTAAGTGACTCTTCTTCATTTATGTGGTGTAATTTTTTTAGTACCTCTGAATTAGAATGCATTAACAGGTACACACAGTCACCCTTCTATTTAGATTTCTATTCCTATATATTGGACAGGTATTACACATATACTAATACACCAAAAAGTGCGGCGAAAAAAGAAGACAGGGAGAATCTAAAGAATACCATGATGTATGTTCTGTTTGAAGATAAAATGAACCACAGAAACAACAACCTACAGATTCAGAAATTTCAAACGGTATTCCCTGGCGTTGATAGCTGGATTAACCGAATGCATAAAATGATTGGAAAGCAGCGGTTTTCGTACCTGTTGCAAAGAGCCGAAAGCTACCTGCTACTAAATGTCATTTGTAGGGAGTTTAATGAACTACACCCAAATGCGCCACTGTTAACAATTCACGACGGAGTGTTTACTACTTCAGAATACGTTCAAAAACTAAATGGCTACGTTTTAAGACGACTTCTTGAAATAACAGGAGTAGTTGCTGGTTGCAAAACAAAAACGTCCCAGATAGATCCTAATCCACATTTAAAAAATATAGACAAGGAATGGTCTATAATAGAACCAATAAACACAGAAGAAAAATATTTGAAAAAAATAAAAGGCGTATTCAGTTCAAATATCAAAAGAGGTTCTGATTTTTTGGAAAATTTTGGCAGAAATTTTTTGAACGGTATTGATGACCAAATTTAACTGTAGGTATTTTCTATACTAAGGAGGGATCCCGCTGGAGCGGCCAGCAGTCCAGGGGTATTAACTAACGATTGCTCCGCGTGGAACAAGCGTACACTTGCTAGTAAACTTTTTTTCGTTGCGATTTTTATTTGCAATAATTTTTCGTTAGATTTTAAAATGAAATAAACTCACTCCCAATAAAACAAAGAGATTAGGGAGAGAACAAACAT
>VFQS010003431.1_pt1 | contig 12107 bp, 9 predicted proteins | sample 3512361 | NCBI WGS metagenome assembly VFQS01 (sample SAMN10412375, study PRJNA504923) | tailings metagenome | isolation source: Relicate 1 Philex TSF3 active mining | place: Philippines
TGGTTGTGGCTCTCGATCTTGAAGGCGAGGCGCTGGCCCTCCCCCAGATCCACCACGCCGGCGTTCTCGCCGGGGCCCACCAGGATGCGCGGACCGCTGGTGGGGAAGCCCTGGAGCAGGGGCCTGGAGTTGCGGTAGCAGCAGTGCTCCGACCACATCACGCCGAACATGCCGAGCTCGGCCCGGTTGGGGGCGCGGCCGAGGCGGCGGCAGATCTCCTCGTAATCGGCCTGGCTGAGCCCCTCCTTGCGCAGGGCCTCCGCAAGCGGGTACCCGGGCTCCGGGAAGGAAGAAGCAGCGACCACGGCGCCAGGGCAACGCACTCCCAGTATCCGATCCGGCCGGAACCGGGCCGCTCGGCTCAGATCCAGGGATCGTCGTCGTCGCGCGGGCGGTCGCGGCCAGGGCGGTCTCGGTCGTCGCGGCCGCGGGCCTGGGGGCGCTGGCGGGGGGGTGCGGCCGGTGCCGGTTCGTCGTCGTCGGGCCAGATCTCGCGCTCCCAGTCGCGGTCCCAGGCACTGGCGGTGGAGCGATCGGTGGAGCGATCGGGGGCATCGCCGGGGGGCTCCTCCAGCCAGCCCTCGAGCTTCTCCTCGAAGCGGCCGCCGGCCTCCTGCACCTGCCGCCTGAAGCGCTCGGTTTCCTCCCCGAGGCGGCTGCGCCAGTGGCGCGAGCGGCGCAGCAGCTCCTGGCGCACGCTGGCGTGGGCGAGGGGCAGGTCGTCGAGCTCGGCGATGGCCGTGAACACGCGGCCGGGCTGCTGGTCCACGATCCGGTCGGGGGTGAGGCGCCAGCGGCTGCCGCCGGGCAGGCGCGGATCGCTGCGCGACACGAGGTAGTGGCGGATCCGGCCGGTGCGCAGCTCCACGGCGGCATCGGCCACCGTGCCCAGCAGCCGGCCGCCGCTGCCCAGCAGGCTGGCCTCCAGCAGGGTGGGCAGCCGCTCCAGGGTGGCCGGATCGGTGGGGGTGGGCTCACCCTTCACGAAGGCCTCCTGCTCGCTGAGGCCGCGCAGCTGATCGAGGCGCCACACCTGGCGCTCCTGGCGGAAGAGGGAGGGGCGGCTCACCCAGCCGAGCAGGCGGTGCACCGGCGGATGCATCCAGCCGAGCACCCCGGCGCCGTGGTCGAGGCCCCGATCGCAGCGCACGTGCCGGTGCAGCAGATCGCTGAGCAGCAGCAGCTCGGGGAGGGCCAAGGGCTCAGCTGCGGATCTGCACCGGCATCACCAGGTAGGTGAAATCGGTTTCGGCCTCCTCGGGCACCAGCACCGCCGGGGTGGTGGGGCCGCTGCACTGCAGGGCCACGCTCTCGCCGCCCATCACCTTGAGGCCATCGAGGAGGTAGCGCACGTTGAAGGCGATCTCGATCTGCTCGCCGGAGATGGTGGCGGCGAGGGCCTCCGAGCCGCTGCCCACGTCCTGGGCGTCGGCCCGGATGGTGACCTGACCGGCCAGGGGATCGCTGCTGATCTTCACCACGTTGTTGTGCTGATCGGCCAGCACGGCCACCCGCTCCAGGGCCGCCACGAAGGCGCGACGGTCGAGCACGATCCTGCGGCTGAAGGCCTCCGGGATCAGCTGGCCGTAGCTGGGGTAGGTGCCGTCGAGGCTGCGGCTGGTGAGCACCTGATCGGCCCAGAGCACCACCACCTGGCCGCGTTCGCAGAACAGGCTGATCGGCTCGCGGCTGGGCCGGCCGGTGAGCAGGCGCTCGAGCTCCCGCAGGGATCGGGCCGGCACGGTGACGGCGAAGGGCTCGGCCTCCTCGGCGGGGTCGTCGAGGGCGGCGGCGGCAGGATCGCCGGCCACGGCGCCGGGCAGGCGCAGCACCGCCAGGCGGTGGCCGTCGGTGGCGGCGCACTCGAGCCGGTCGCCATCGAGGCGGAGGTGAACCCCGGTGAGCACCTGCTTGGCCTCATCGCCGCTGCTGGCAAACAGGGTGCCGCGCAGGCCGCGCACCAGTGCGTCGCTGTCGAGCCGGATCGGCACACCGCTCTGCACCAGGGGCAGATCGGGGAAGTCGTCGGCCGGCATGCCACGCATCTCGTAGCTGCCGGAGAGGCTGGTGAGCTTCACCTGCTCCTCGCCCTCCGGGCAGTGCAGGGTGATCGGGCTGTCCGCCGAGAGGCGGCTCACGATCTCGCCGAACAGGCGGGCCGGCAGGGTGATGGCACCGCTGCTCTCCACCGCCGCCGGCAAGCTCGTCTGGATGCCGAGGCTCAGGTCGAAGCCCGTGAGGCTGAGGCGACCGGTGCCCGCATCGGCGGTGAGCAGCACGTTCGCCAGCACCGGATGGGTGGGGCGGGCCGCCACGGCCCGGCTGACCAGCTGGAGGCTGGCGCTGAGTTCAGCCTGGGAGCAGACCAGCTTCATGGCGGGGGCGAGGGGGGAGAGGGGAAGCGTTCTGGCGGGCCCACGGTTTCACAGGCCGCGCCAAAGCGCAACGGCCGGCTCCCCGATCCTGCCCCCACACGGACCCCCTGCCTGCCGCCCGCCTTCCGATGTCAATCCAGGGATTGAAGAACAAAAAAAGAAGAAGAGCCAGCCGTAGAAGGGGTGGGGGAAAACGGGAAGAACCAGCGGGAGCCCTCTCCAACACTGATTTTTCTTCCCCCAGGCCTGGGGAAATCGTTCGGGGGATCTCCACCCTTTCCACTGATTCCCCTGAATCCCGGCCATGGGGAAAACCTGGGGGCTTCCGGCGGGGGTCGTTCCTCCCCCGCACATCCGGCTGCAGTGGCCGGTTCTCCCCAGGCTTTCCCTGGGCCACTCTGGGCACCGGTTGGCCCGCAAAGGCCTCAGCGGGCCCGGGTGCCCCGCCTGCTGCGCATTCAAACGGGCATAAAAAAACCGTGGTGGTGAGCTCGACGCCCACCATCACGGTGCTGGTTGCTGCTGGTTGCTGCGGGGCCCGCCGGGCCCTCAGCGCCTGGGTGGGCTCAGAAGCCCATCACCTGGGCCACGGCCGCCGTATCCGGCTCCAGGCCGGTGTGGAAGCGGGCCTCGTTGTGCTCGATCGCGGTGGTGGGGTCCTTGAGGCCGTTGCCGGTGAGCACGCACACCACCGTGGCCCCCGCAGGCACCTCCTCGCGGCGCTGCAGCAGGCCGGCCACCGAGGCGGCGCTGGCCGGCTCGCAGAACACCCCCTCGCCCGCTCCCAGCAGCTTGTAGGCCTCGAGGATCTCCTCGTCGGTCACGGCGTTGAAGGCGCCGCCGCTCTCGCTGCGCACCCGCAGGGCGTTGTCGCGGTTCACCGGGTTGCCGATGCGGATGGCCGTGGCGATGGTGTCGGGCTGCTCCACCGTGTGGCCCAGCACCAAAGGCGCTGAGCCCGCCGCCTGGAAGCCCATCATCCGCGGCAGCCGGCGGCAGTGGCCGGCGTTGCGGTATTCGTTGAAGCCCATCCAGTAGGCGCTGATGTTGCCGGCGTTGCCCACGGGGATGCACAGCCAGTCGGGCGCTTCGCCGAGGGCATCCACCACCTCGAAGGCCGCCGTCTTCTGGCCCTGGAGCCGGTAGGGGTTCACCGAGTTCACCAGGGTGACCGGGTAGCGGTCGGCCACCTCGCGCACGATCGCCAGGGCGCGGTCGAAGTTGCCCTTCACGGCCAGCACCTCGGCGCCGTAGAGCAGGGCCTGGGCCAGCTTGCCCTGGGCCACATAGCCATCCGGGATCAGCACGAAGGCGCGCATGCCGCCGCGGCGGGCGTAGGCGGCCGCGGCCGCCGAGGTGTTGCCGGTGCTGGCGCAGATCACGGCCTCGGAGCCCTCCTCCCGGGCCTTGGAGATCGCCATGGTCATGCCCCGGTCCTTGAAGGAGCCGGTGGGGTTGAGCCCGTCGTACTTCAGGAAGACGCGCACGCCCCGGCCGATCCGCTCCGCCACGGCGGGGGCCGGGATCAGCGGCGTGGCGCCCTCGCGCAGGGTGATCACCGGCGTGGCGTCCGATACCGGCAGCCAGCGCCGGTAGGCCTCGATCAGACCGGGCCAGTCCTGCATGGTGGCGCCGGCACGCAGCCCCGCAGGCAGGCCGGGCCGTTGTGCCAGACGCCGCAGGGAGGAGAGCAGGGGCACGGAACGGGCGGCAGGGCTGGGCCGAATCTACGCCTCGGCTCCCAGCCGCCAGGCCTGCTCAGGGTTTGCCGCCGCCCTCGCCACGCAGACCATCGAGCGGCGAATCGGAGAAGAAACGCACCAGATCGGTGATCGAGCTGGCCTTGCTGGCCAGCGCCATCAGGGCCGGCAGGTTCACCTCCATCTCCCGGTTGGGATAGGCCCGCAGGAAGCCCAGGGCCGAGAGGGAGCCGTTGCCCTCGGCGATGCCCAGCACCATGGCCGAGCGCAGGGCCGGCACGCCGGCGCGGCTCGCCTTGAGGGGGTAGACGATCGCCCCCAGCCGCTCCAGCAGGGCCTCGCCGATGCGGGTGTTGAGCAGCCGGCTCACCAGCACCACCGGCAGGGGCACCGAGACCTTGAGCAGCTTCGCCACATCAGCGGGCTGCTGCTTGCTGAGCCGCAGCACATCCGCCAGCAGACCCCGGGCCTGGCCCGTGGCGGCCAGATGTTCGAGATCGGCCACCGGGATCGAGCGCCGGAAGGCACCGCTCACCAGCACCACGTTGTCCGCCGCCTGCACAGCCGGGTGGCTGAAGCTCAGCCCCAGGCCGAGGGCTGCCGCAAGGAGCCGTTGCCGCCTGCGCACGGGATCACCGGGAAGAGGCCTCAATCTAGGCCGAGGCGGCCGGGCGGGCCGGGCGGAGCTCCGGCGGTGTGAGCACGTCGCGCAGCAGCCGCACCACGCCCCGTTCGGCGAGGCCCCGGGCCACTCCGGCCCCCATCCGCCGCAGTTCCGGCTCCCCCAGCAGCCGCGGAAGACGCCGCAGCAGCAGGTTCGGCTCGAAGCCCGGCAGGTCGCGCAGGATCGCCAGCAGCTGCTGCACCGGCTCGAGATCGAGCAACGGCCCCGAGCTGGAGAGGGGATCGGGAACCCGGCCGCGCAGGCCCGGCGGCTGCAGGCGCGTGGGCAGGCGCCGGCCCAGCCGCAGCGTGGTGCGCCAGGCCAGGTCGTCGACCTGCTCCACCAGGCTGTCCACCAGCTGGCGCCGCAGCATGCCGCCGTTGGCCGAGAAGAGGAAGTCGATCACCTGATCGAGCAGACCATCGAGATCGAGCTGGTCCTGCAGGGCGGCGCTGCCGATCAGGTTCTCCAGCCGCTGCCAGCGGAACTCCTCGCCGTCGAACAGCATCTCGCGCAGGCTGCGGCGCAGGGAGGGATCCGGATCCTCCATCAGCCGGCGGGCGAAGTAGGGGTAGGCGGCACCCAGGATCTTGAAGTCGGGGTCCACGCTCAGGGCGATGCCCTCGAGCGTCACCAGCGAGCGGATGATCAGGGCGTAGTAGGGCGGCACCCGGAACGGGAAGCGATACATCACGCCCGACAGATCGTCGGTGACGGCCTTGAAGTCCATGCGGCTCACGCCCATCTCCAGTGCCTGGCCGAACACGCTTTCAAATGCCGGCACGATCGGCTCGAGGTTCACGTCCTCGGCCAGGAAGCCCAGGCTTACGAAATCCTTGGAGAGCTTGCCGAAGTTGCGGTTCACCAGGTGCACCACCGCCTGGATCAGGCCGGTGCGGCTCTCGCGGCTCACCTCGCTCATCATCCCGAAGTCGAGATAGGCCAGGCGGCCATCGGCCAGGGCCAGCAGGTTGCCGGGATGGGGATCGGCGTGGAAGAAGCCGTGCTCCAGCAGCTGCTGCAGGCTGCAGTTCACGCCCACCTGCACCAGATCGTCGGGATCCACACCCAGCCCCCGCACGGCATTGAGGTTGGTGAGCTTCACCCCATCGATCCACTCCATCGTGAGCACGCGCCGCGCGGTGGCCTCGCGGTAGATGCGCGGCACGGCGATGCGGGGGTTGTGGATGTGCAGGGCGGCGAACGCCTCGGCGTTGCTGGCCTCGTTGCAGTAGTCCATCTCCTCGAACACCCGCTTGCCCAGCTCATCGATCAGGGCCACCAGATCGGAGCGGATCAGGCCGATGTTGCGGTTGAGCCAGGCGGCGATGTTGCGCACGATGTAGAGATCGAGCGTGATCTGCTCGCGCAGGCCCGGGCGCTGCACCTTCACCGCCACCTTCTGACCGCCCTTGAGCACGCCGCGGTGCACCTGGCCAAGCGATGCCGCCGAGATCGGATCGCGGTCGAGCTGCTCGTAGATCGCGTGCACCGGCGCCCCCAGGTCTTCCTCGATGCAGGCCATCGCCAGATCGGGATCGAAGCCGGGCAGCTGGTCCTGCAGCTGGGCCAGCTCCTCCAGCAGCAGCGGCGGCACGATGTCGGGCCGGGTGGAGAGGGCCTGGCCGGCCTTGATGAAGGCCGGCCCGAGCGAGGCCACCAGATCGGCCGCCTCCCGGGCCCTGGCCCGGGCATGGCTGGGGTTCTTGAGCCGGCCGCTGAGGCGGTCGATCACCACGGCCAGCAGGTAGAGGCCGATCGGCACCAGGGTCTGGCGCAGGCGGCGCAGCAGCCGCTGCGGGTGGCCGGCGTAGATGCGGGTGATCGCCGCCGGGTCGTAGGTGAGCAGGCCCGCCGCCTCAAGGAAGTCGTCGACCGCGGCGGGGTGGCCCGCCGGATTGGCGTTCACCGGTGCGGCCGGATCGCTGGGGGCCTGGATCGCCGGTGCGGCCGGCGGGGGGTCCGCCATCGGATCGGCGCCGAACACGGCGGCCCGCATGGCGGCCAGGGCATGTTCAGCGGCGGTGCGCGTCATTCGGACAGGGGGCGGCGCCGCGGTGGGGCGCGGAGGAACGGCGATTCTGTCGCCCCGATGCACACTCGGTGTTCACGCCGCACGCCCCATGCCCCGCACCGACGCCGAGGTGATCGTGATCGGCAGCGGCATCGGCGGCCTCTGCTGCGCCGCCCTCTGCGCCCGGGCCGGCCGCGAGGTGCTGGTGCTGGAGGCCCACGGCCGCCCCGGCGGTGCCGCCCATGGCTTCGAGCGCAACGGCTATCACTTCGAATCCGGCCCCTCGCTCTGGAGCGGCCTGGGCCGCTGGCCGAGCAGCAATCCGCTGGCCCAGATCCTGCGAGCCCTGGGCGAATCGCTGCCGGTGATCCCTTACCACGACTGGGATGTGCTGCTGCCGGAGGGGGCGCTGCGCATCGGCGTGGGCCAGGAGCCCTTCGCCGCGGTGGTGCGCCAGCTGCGCGGTCCGGCGGTGGAGCAGGAGTGGCGGGAGTTCCTGCGTGCCCTCCGCCCCGTGGCCGCGGCCGCCGAGGCGGTGCCGCTGCTGGCGCTGCGGCCCGGCGGCGCCCTGCTCCAGCCGCTGCTGCGCCAGAGCGGCCGGCTGCTCCCCAACCTGGCTGCCCTGCGCCACCTGGCCGGCGGCTTCGGCCCGCTGGTGGAGCGCCACCTGCGCGACCCCTTCCTGCGCCACTGGGTGGAGCTGCTCTGCTTCCTGATCAGCGGCATGGGCACGGCCGACACCAACGCCGCCGCCATGGCCACCCTCTTCGCTGAGTGGTTCCGGCCCGATGCCTGCCTCGATTACCCCCGCGGCGGCAGCGCTGCGGTGGCCGAGGCCCTGGTGCGCGGCCTCGAGCGCCACGGCGGCCGGCTGCGGCTGGGGGCCCGGGTGGAGCAGCTGCTGCTCGAAGGCGATCGGGTGGTGGGGGTGCGCCTGGCCGGGGGCGAGGAGCTGCGGGCGGCCCACGTGGTGAGCAATGCCGATCTGTGGAGCACCCTGGCCCTGCTCCCCGAGGCTGCCGCCCCGGCCTGGCGGCAGAAGGCCGCCGCCACCCCCGCCTGCGGCTCCTTCCTGCACCTGCACCTCGGCTTCGATGCGGCCGGCCTCAGCGATCTGCCGGTGCACACCGTGTGGGTGGGCGACTGGCAGCGCGGCATCGCCGCCGAGCGCAACGTGGTGGTGCTCTCCGTGCCTTCGGTGCTCGATCCCGCCATGGCCCCGCCGGGCCAGCACGTGCTGCACGGCTATACCCCAGCCAATGAACCCTGGGAGCCCTGGCAGGAGCTGGAGCCCGGCAGCGCCGCCTACCGCAGCCTGCGGGCCGAGCGCTGCGCCATCTTCCGCGAGGTGCTGCGCCAGCGCATCCCCGACCTCGATCAGCGCTGCCGCCTGGAGCTGGAGGGCACCCCCCTCACCCACCGCCGCTTCCTCAACGTGCACCGCGGCAGCTACGGCCCGGCCCTCTCCGCCGCCCGCGGCCTGTTTCCCGATGGCCGCACGCCGCTGTCGGGCCTCTCCCTCTGCGGCGCCAGCACCTTCCCCGGCATCGGCATCCCGCCGGTGGCCGCCAGCGGCGCGCTGGCTGCCCACGCGATCGTGGGCGCGAAGGCGCAGGCTCAGCTGCTGCGCGAGCTTGATCTCTGAGCCCTGTTGCGTCGGCGGACCCGCCGGCTCCAGCCCAGGGCGCAGGCGGCTCCGAGCGCTGGCAGGGGTGCCGGCACACCGATCGGGCTGGCTCTGAACACCCCGGTCAGTTCGGTGTCGGGCAGGGTGGCGAAGGCGGGCGGCACCGAGTGGAAGTCCATGTCCAGCACCGGTGAGAGGAAGGTGCCGGTGAAGAGGTTGGAGAAGCTGCCGTCGGCGAAGCTCAGGTTGAAGCCATGGGTGGTGAGCTGCCCGCCACCTGAAGGGTCTGGGCGCAGCAGGTTGTCGCTGAAGTAGCCGCCGTTCCCCGGGATCGAGCTGCCGGCGGGAAGCAGGGCGGTGATGGCCACGCCGTTGCGGCTGCCGCTCACCGAGAGGATCGTGAAGAAGCCGGCGGCATCGGGGCTGTCGCTGGTGTGCAGCAGGCCGGAGGCGCGCACGGGCCCGTGCGGCAGGCCGGCGGGCCGCACGAAGCTCCACTGCCACACCAGGGCCTGGGCCGGCCGGATCGCCTCCGGCGCCCCGAGGGAGGAGGCTGCAACCAGCAGCCCGGCCGCGTGGCGCAGGGGCCAGGCTCTCGTTGCAGGGCGCCCCATGCAGGTCCTGGCCTGACGTCGGCACGCTAGCCAGCCCAGGCTCTGTCCACCCCGGGGGCCCCACCCCCCTTCTGAACGGCGGCCGCAGCCGCTACGGTCGGGCGTACATCCGTTCCACCCGGGAGGCGGGGGGTGCTCACGGGTCTGCGGCTGGAGAACATCGCCCTGATCGAGGCGCTGGAGCTGAGCTTCGGCCCGGGCTTCACGGTGCTCACCGGTGAAACCGGTGCCGGCAAATCGATCCTGCTCGATGCCCTCGATGCCCTGCTGGGGGGCGCCGAGGGCAGCCGTGGCGCCCGCCTGCTGCGGCCCCGGGCCGAGCGGGCCCTGATCGAGGCCAGCTTCAGCCTCACGCCGCCGCTGCAGGCCTGGCTCACGGCCCAGGAGTTTGAAACCGGCGAGGAGGAGCTGCTGCTCAGCCGCGAATGGCGCCGCAGCGAGGAGCGGCTGCTGAGCCGCAACCGGATCAACGGCGTGGCCGTGAGCCGGGCCCAGATCCTGGAGCTGCGGCCGCTGCTGCTCGATCTCACCGTGCAGGGCCAGACCCAGCAGCTGGCCCGCCCCGGCCAGCAGCGCCGCTGGCTCGACCGCTTCGCCGGCGAGGAGCAGCTGGGCCGGCTGGAGCGGGTGCGCGCCGCCTGGCGGCAGTGGCGCCAGGCCGATGCTGCCCTGGCCGCCGCCCTGGCCGATCGGGAGCAGCTGGAGCGGGAACGCCAGCGCCAGGAGCAGCTGCTCGAGGACCTGGAGGCGGCCGGTCTCGATGACCCCCAGGAGCGCCAGCGCCTGCAGGCCGAGCAGGATCGCCTCGCCCATGGCGTGCGCCTGCAGGAGGGGGTGATGACCCTGCTGGGCCGCCTTCAGGAGGGGGCTGAATCCGCTCCGGCCGTGCTGGATCACCTGGCCGCCTGCGAGCAGGAGCTGGAGCTGATGGAGGGGCTTGACGCCAGCCTGGCCCCCCTGCGCGAGCGCTGCGCCGAGGCCCTGATCGGCCTGCAGGACCTGGCCCGCGACCTCGATCGCTACGGCTCAGCTCTGGAGAGCGACCCCGGCAGCCTGGCCGATCTGCAGCAGCGGCTTGCGGAGCTGCGGGCCCTGGAGCGGCGCCACGGCCAGGACATCGCCGCCCTGATCGCCCTGCGCGACGACCTGCGCGACCAGCTGGCCCCCGGCGCCGCCGAGGCCTCCCTGCAGGCCCTGGAGCAGGCGGAGCAGGCGGCCCGGGCTGCTCGCGACCGCGAGAACGGTCTGCTGCGCGAGGGCCGCGCCGAGGCGGCCGGCCGCCTCGAGGCCCAGCTGATGGAGGCGCTGCGGCCGATGGGCCTGGCCAACGTGCGCTTCGCCGTGGAGCTCAGCCCGGCGGAGGCGGGGGAGGAGGGCGCCGATGCGGTGCAGTTCCTGTTCTCCGCCAACCCGGGCCAGCCGCTGGCGCCCCTGGCGGAGGTGGCCTCCGGCGGTGAGATGAGCCGATTCCTGCTCGCCCTCAAGACCTGCCTGGCGGAGGCCGATCCCCACGTCACCCTGCTCTTCGACGAGATCGATTCCGGCGTGAGCGGCCGGGTGAGCGGTGCCATGGCCGAACTGCTGCGCCGCCTGGCCGCCAGCCGTCAGGTGTTCTGCGTCACCCACCAGCCGCTGGTGGCCGCCGCCGCCGACCACCACCTCAAGGTGGCCAAGCAGGTGCGTGGCGGCACCACCCACACGCGGGTGTCCCACCTGCGGGACACTCAGGAGCGCCAGGCGGAGCTGGCGGAACTGGCGGGCGGCGATTCCGGCGAGGCCCGCAGCTACGCCGCCAGCCTGCTGGATCGGGCCGCCGTGCCCTGAGCTCTGCCGGGAGTCGGCTGGATCCTCAGGGCGCCAGGCTGCGCACCCGCACCTCCAGCCTCGGATCGCTGGCCGCGGCCCGGGCCGCCCCCGGCCACAGCATCAGCTTCAGCGTGCTCTCGCCCGTGCCCACGGCGCGGAACAGGAAGGTGGTCTGCTGGGGGCCGCCCACCAGGCCCAGGGGTCGCCCGCCCGGGCCGCCGGGCCCCGGATCCGACCAGAGCTCCGCCTCCACCAGCTGCAGCCGCTGCCGGTCGATCGCCTCGATCACCCAGCGGTAGCCGGTGCCGGCGTTCGAGGGCAGCACCACGCGCAGCAGCTCGCCGCGGCGCAGGTTCACGCTGCGGCCGTCGTGGCTGGGGCCGATGGTGAAGGTGCGACCGGCGGCCAGGGTGGGCTCCAGCGGGCCCGCCGCCGCAGGCCCCGCCAGGGTCCGGCCGCCGCTGGGCGCGAGCGTGGCGGCCAGCAGCACCGTTCCTGCCAGCAGCACCGCTGGGGCCCTTCCGGCCGTTCGGGGGCGTGCGGTGCCTGCGGCCATGGCCATCGCGCTCTGGATCTCAGCCCCCAGGCTAGGAACGGCAGGCGCGGCGGCCCGACTAGAGTTGCCCGCTTACACAGGGCCCACCGCATGCCCCGCGCCCGCGCCGGGACCACCCCCCAGTCCGCCCTTCAGGCCCTCAACGGCGGCACGCTCGAGGATGTGATCCGGGTGCGGGGCGCCCGCCAGCACAACCTGCGCAACGTGGATCTCACGATTCCGCGCAACCGGCTGGTGGTGTTCACCGGCGTGAGCGGCAGCGGCAAGAGCTCCCTGGCCTTCGACACGATCTTTGCGGAGGGCCAGCGCCGCTACGTGGAGAGCCTCTCGGCCTACGCCCGCCAGTTCCTGGGCCAGGTCGACAAGCCGGATGTGGATGCGATCGAGGGGCTCTCGCCCGCCATCTCGATCGACCAGAAATCCACCAGCCACAACCCGCGCTCCACCGTGGGCACGGTGACCGAAATCCAGGACTACCTGCGCCTGCTCTTCGGCCGGGCCGGTGAACCCCACTGCCCCCAGTGCGAGCGCCCGATCCGGCCCCAGACCATCGACGAGATGGTGGACCAGATCCTGGCCCTGCCGGAGGGCACCCGCTACCAGCTGCTGGCGCCGGTGGTGCGCGGCAAGAAGGGCACCCACGTGAAGCTGCTCTCCGGCCTGGTGGCCGAGGGCTTCGCCCGGGTGCGGATCAACGGCGAGGTGCGCGAGCTCGCCGACAACATCGAGCTCGACAAGAACCACAGCCACA
>VFQS010003432.1_pt1 | contig 12106 bp, 9 predicted proteins | sample 3512361 | NCBI WGS metagenome assembly VFQS01 (sample SAMN10412375, study PRJNA504923) | tailings metagenome | isolation source: Relicate 1 Philex TSF3 active mining | place: Philippines
TTACTTCCTGTAAGCACTCGTTCATTCAATAACGGTGTCGGACATCTTGCTGGTATCAGATATAATTAGACCAGTATATAATTAGACCAGTATATAATTAGACCAGTATATAATTAGACCAATATATAATCATTAATATATTCAGATTTCCCGCAGATCTGAATATATGTCTACCATTCTAAATCGACCACTACTGGGTAATGATCCGAATTGTATTTGCCGCAATATTCGTCGTAGCCGTGATAAAAAAAGGCGTCGACAATAACTTCAAATATTCCTGTAGTGACCAATATGTGATCGATCACCGAGAATTCGTCGAGGGTCGAAACGCAATTCACGTCCGCGTCCCACCAATCACTATATCTAGCCGACTTCTCAATCATTTCTTGTACAGTGTATAATCCAGCAGATGTCAGCATTTCCAATACTTTCGATGTAGGAACGTGGTCATTTACATCCAACACTTTCCCGTCGTAGTCATTGAAATCGCCGATGACTATTATTTCATAACCTTTCGCCAAATACTCATCCACAATATTTAGGAGAACCGTCGCCTGCGCCTCCCTTTCAGCGCACCGCATCGGATCAGTAGGATACGCCAACAAATGCGCGCCTATTAAAACGAATTTAGACGAAAATTCGACGATTTGATGTTTACTGACACCCGATGTTCCTGGCGCACCCGTATACCCGCAATTCGACCCTGGAATAGGATATGCGACACGTTCTAAACTCGCATTGATGTTTTTTACAGGGTCTACTTTAGTAAGTATTCCTACATTTTGCCCGGTGCTTGTATCCGTCCCTTTTTTCAAATACGGAACTAATCCGGACCCATTTAGTTTATCCGATAAAATAGATAATTCGTCGCACCCTTCCACTTCGCATAAATGAACAATGTCCGGATTCAGTTTAGCAATAATATCCGCTACAGTGTTCAAATGAATATTCGCCTCGCTACTATTTACCCACGTACATCCTGTGCCAGGACAATTCGAATTGGCGTAGTAATCGATAAATAACCATTCGACATTATACTGAACAACTCTCAATTTGTTCTTGTGCTTTCGCCGGTCGCCTTGTAATGGTGGCGCCAAATAACATTCCGAATCGGATAACACTGTAGAAAGAAATCCGGCAAATAATAACCAAATCCACCCCCGCATTTGTATATACATTCAGATTCTGTTTATGTCTTTGATGCAAGAGAGAGAGTCCCGTAAAAAATTGAAATAGGATTGAAATAGGATAAATAAAGATAAATAAAGATAAACAAAGTATATATACCAATGTATAGTGATTATGACGATGACGACCAAAACAGTTCTTTCTACGGGGGAGATGATGGAGAAGGTGATGGCGAAGATGTGTTTGAAGAAGAAGACATGTTAAGCGACGACGACGGCGACGAAGAGAATTTACAGAAACTGAATCGCCAAATGAGAAATGAATATGTCGATGTATATCATCCAGAACATCGAACTCACAATTACGAGGAAATTCTGGATATGACCAGAATCGTTCGCGATAAAAATGGCAACATTGTAGATGAGTTTCATCGAACAGTGCCTATATTATCCAAATACGAAAAGACGCGTCTACTTGGTTTGAGGGCGAAACAAATTAGCGAAGGTGCGCAAATATTTGTCGAGGTCGACGACAAAATCGTCGATGGTTACTTGATCGCGTTGAAAGAATTGGAGATGAAAAAAATGCCGTTTATTATTCGCCGCCCTATTCCAGGAGGAGGAAGCGAATACTGGAGATTAGCCGATTTAGAAATCGTATAATGTGGGCGGGTGGTGTGTTTAGTCTTTTTTTGTGGGGGTAATATAATGATGAGATTAGGCAAATTGATGAAAAGCATCGCGTTTACTTTAGTAAAACAAGTAAAACATTATAAAATTGCGTTGATGGTGATTGCCGTCATTCTTCTTTTCTGGTGGTTTAATTCTAAACGTGAAGGATTTGCTACAGAGGAAGAGGAGGAGGAACCAGAAGAGGTCAATGAAGAAGACGCGAAAGCGGAAGAAAATGAGGCGATGACTACTTTGAATACAAGTAAAACCGACGGAAATGACGACGAAGACGACGACGTTTATGCGAAAAAGGTGGGCGCCGCTCGCGTAGATTATGCCGCCAATCGCGATGTCGCCTACAAGAATATTCAGAAATCATTAGGAAAAGACGGAGTCAATAAATTGGCGAAAGAAACTAAGAATTTGATGGACCAGCAAAAACAGTTGTTGGAAAGTATGAAGACATTAGAACCAATGGTCGCCAACGCCAAAGATTTAATGAAAACCATCGATTTCGACGGAATGAAGAATATGATTTCCAATTTCACTACAATGAACAAATAATATCACTAAATAATATCACTAACCAATATATATGAAAAAGTGTCCCCCAGGAGTTATTTGTTTTGAAACCGCCGCCCTATTTGGCGTGATAATTATTATATTACTTGGAATCATTTTCTATTTTTATACTTTGAAAACAACTCCGAAACAGCATCATCGTCCTATTCCGCCATTTGGTTTAGCAACCAGAACCATCGCGTATCCAGATGTAGGTGATGTCTACAGGGACCCGTATGTTCCTCCATTGAAAGACGATTCTGTAAGAAGACCTCCTTATGAAATGAGTGGAATCCCTGTGAATGTAAGAACTCACGGGGTTGATACCGAATATAGACAAGTAGGATTATTGACCCGCTCCGACGGTTCCGAAACCATTCTACCGTTGATGGGACGTCCATTATATCCAGGTAGAGACAAATGGCAGTATTATACAATGAGCGACAAAAACAATATTGTGAAATTGCCTGTCAGCAACCTCGGCAAAAGTTGTACTGGTGAATACGGCTGCGATTCTATCAGCACCGGCGACGGCATCCACGTAGAAGGATACAATTCGCCTTTTAAGGTGACAATGTATGACAACGCTACATTGAGATACATCTAACACGTCGATGTCAAATATATTGCGAAACGCGTTTTTCGCAATATAACTTATGAGCGAATTTTCCCGTCCAAAAAAAGTAGCCTTCCTATTTTTAACCATCGAGAATCCTAATTTCCCTGAAATCTGGGAAAAATATTTTAGAGGACACGAAGACAAATATTCCATATACGTTCACCCAAAACATCCGGCGACATTTACAATGCCTCCATCCTGGAAAGTCATCGATACCCACGTAGAAACCGCTTGGGGACAAATCACCGGCGCCTATTTCGAATTATTCAAAGAAGCGATGAAAGACCCGGAAAATGTCAAATTCGTCACTATTAGCGAATCATGTCTCCCATTACGCAGTTTCGATGAATTCTACAGTTTTTTAATGCGCGGCGACGTTCGCACTTCTTATATCCGTTTTTTCGACAAAATCAGTGGATATGATATTGGAGCGCGTATTCAAACAAGACCCGGATACAAGACTATGGGCAAATTTGTAAAACATTATGCCAGATTTTGCGTTTCGAGATACCATCTCGAAAAACTGTTCAAATGCTCCGAATCCGCATTTACGTTCTTCAAAGAAATGCCGATTGGCGACGAATTTTTCTGGACAATGATACATCCGACCCCTGGACAAGACTATATCCAAAACTACGAAATCACGTTTGATAATTGGGACTATGTCGAAAAACAGAAACGCGACATTAAACAGAAAAAAAAGAATTTGTATTCAATCATCGATTCATCTACAGAAACCGAATACAATAAAACTGTAGCGGAAACAGAAATGAAAATGCTCGACGCCGAATTTGACCGTATTGCCGCGAATCCTTGGTCATATAAAACCGTCAGCCCCGAAGATATTCAATTAGCACAACGGTCCAACAGTTTTTTCTGGCGCAAATTCCCTGTAGATTCAAATATTGCGGATTTCTACGGGGACCGGGGATACCTATTGAATGAACGTGGACCTGGCGTAAACCGTGGACCTGGCGTAAACCGTGGACCTGGCGTAAACCGCGGACCTGGCGTAAACCGCGGACCTGGTGGAAGAAACGACCACTCGTTTCATCGTAAGACTACTGGCAAGGGTGTCCGCCACCGCAAACATAAACGTAAAACACGTAAACATAGTAAATGAACCTAGTAAAAACAGTCAATACCATTGAACACGTAATTACCTACGTGGAATTATTCGGCGACACCAAAAAAATACTCCTGGTGCTTGATATTGACGACGTCGTTTTTTCGGCGGTTCCAGGGAAAATATTTGTAGAGGACCGTATAAAACATTTGATTAGTCTCATTCATCCATCCAGAATCGTATTTCTTACCGCCAGACACCACCACCAAAAACAACGAACCAACGACGCATTTAACCGGCATCAACTGATTCAAACGACGGCAAATATGTATTGGCAAATCATTTGTTCCCCCGAATCAATGTGCGGAAATTCGACCAAAGGCGAAAGCCTCTATCATTATCTACAGAAAATCCCCGACGGGAACGCATATCATATTGTATTTGTAGACGACCTGTATAAAAATATCGGGAGCGTGAAAGCGTATCTCGATTTGATTCCTGGACAGACATACTCATTATTTCATTATGTCTACAATGACACATCGTCCGACGAATTATCCGATGCCGCGCAGTCCGAACATTATACATCATTTGTGTAAAACATATTTACACATATATATTATGACTACCCCAACCACGACAATTGTAATTGCAAGATATAATGAAAATGTAGAATGGTCCAACGAATTTAGAAATGTCGTCATTTGTAATAAAGGCGACCCATTGCCAGACCAGTATAATCAATTGTTTCTACAGAATGTTGGAAGAGAGGGACACACCTATTATAAATACATTTACGACAATTACGACAACTTGAGTGATTATATTATATTTCTACAGGGAAATCCGTTCGACCATTCTCCAAATATTATAACTAATTTGCGCAAATACGTCGACGACCCTAACCTGAACATACAATTCGAATTTCTGAGCGAACGGATTCTAAAATGTAATTTATCAGGCTGTAAATATCATCCAGGAATACCATTGATAAATGTGTATGAAAAACTATTTGATACTAGGCTAACTCGTTTAGATTTCATATTCGGGGCTGGCGCGCAATTTATTGTAGCCAAACAAAACATATTGAAACACCCCAAACAGTTTTATTACAGAATCATTCAACTTCTACAAAATAGTGTGAACCCTATAGAAGGATACGTGATTGAACGATTTCATAAACTGATTCTTGGATAAAAAAAGAGTTGATTAATTATAGGTTAAAATTTATTACACAAAACCTTATACAATTTCTATACTTTTTCTACATTTTCAATACAAAGACGCAAAAGTTCCGCGTCGTCGTTTCTGTAATCAATTCCTGATTTTGTCGCGAGGTCGTCTACATAGTCCCAGAAGATAGGATAATACCCAGGTTTAACTCCGTATGTTTTGATAATATCAAATATTTCTACAATCTCATAATCAAAATCATTATACCTGTTATCATCGCTAGGACTCAACCCGTTTTTCATAAGAGTCGCGTGATGCCATACATCTTCGACATAATCCATAGGATCATATTCATACACTACAGTGCTTTCATCTTCCTCATCATATTCAATATACCTCTCAAAATCAATTAGAGGAACAAATTCGTGGTTTTTAACTTGTAAATAGGCGGCGGCGCTCATTTTATATACAGGATTACAATACGCATAAAAACATTTCAATTTTGTAATAACTCGCAAAATATCAAGAAATGACAAAAAAAACGAAAATTGAAATAGTTTTCGTTTTTTATTGAAAAGGCATACTTATACCCAACAAAACTATGTCAATTAAAATTTATCCTACTGCCAGCCCACTTGAATTAGAATTAGACGCTACTATGCGTGGTAAAGACGGTTCCTTATACTGTGTTACTGAAGGTAAACGCGGAAAGTATTGGAAACTCGCGTCTTTTGAAAGCGAAAACGAGAAAGAATTATATGCGGACTTTTTAAAGAAAACGGTTATTACGAATGAATATATGCGCGAACATCAGGTCTATTGCGATAAGTTTGTCGATTCGATGTATGAGGTGATATTCGCATACAAAGACCATAAAAACGAAATGATGGAAAAACTATATGAGTTCCAGAGCCGCCACGTAGAATGCTGTTCTTGTATTAAAACCGCGGTAATGGGGTGCCCATATTGTATTGCCGGGGATAAAATGGTGATGCTTTCTAATTATGCGAACATATATAGCAAATGCGAAATGGGAAATAAAATGTTGAAGATTATGCTACTGAAAGAATATGATGACCACTTCGGAAATTATGTGGACGGGAGTCTATCTAAATATATTTGCCACGTAGAGAAACACATGGCGTTCTATTTACCAATTCCTAAGACACAACAACGCCGCTTATTTGAATTTCTAATCGAAAAAATAGGGGATAACTTATCCCAAGATGCTGTTAATTATTTGGCTAGTGTAACCCCGTATACATCTATATTAAGAAAACGCTATGGAATAACTGCGAAAGCCGATATTAGCATGTTTCCTATTTCAGAATACGATTTTAACCCAGAAACATATAACGACATATTAATTAATATTTCAAGATCCGAAAGAAATAATAAAAATGCGGAGGAAGAACTAATAGATGCCCTACAGGAACTCGCTGTATCAGATGCCGAAGATAGCGAATCCGAAGCCGATGTTGATGAAGACGAATCCGATGACGAAGAATCCGAAGATAGCGAATCAGATGACGAAGACGAAGACGAAAATAGCGAATCAGAGGACGAAGATAGCGAATCCGAAGACGAAGACGCATAAAAAATAAAAAATTTTAACTGTAACTAATTAAATAAAAAAGTTGAGAACGCCTTGTTCGATACACTTTTTTCTTTACACATCCATCCGGGTATGTGATGTTTAGGTGGATATCTTTTTTTCCGTTGATTATACAAATGGAATATCTATTAGATAAGCCAAAACCGAATGTTGAGCAAGATGTTCCATTTATAAAAATCAGATTAGCACAGCCGAATATCATTATGAAAACCGATCAAGGACTGTATGACCAAGAAAAATATTTACAGTTAAAAGAACGACTCGCACAATCAAAACAACTGGTGGTTATTCCAGCAAATAAGGCAATTGAACAAATCACCGAAAAAATGCGCAAAATCAAATTGACCGACGCTGAACCAAAACCAGAAAGGAAAAGACGCATTCCAGAAATTAAAGTCCCAGGAATTCCAGTTCCTCTTCCCCAACCTGTAGAGGTCGAATTATCGGACATCGATATGTCAATGGCGCCAGACACGTCATTTTATATGAACAATCGTATGAAATTTATGAACAAAATCACGCAACAGTTTCAACATCACAGGGACGAATTCGCCAAAGTCAGCGAAACCGCCTCCTGCGAAGATCGCGCCGGCGAATTCACTTTACTGACCCACCAAAAACTGGTGCGCGATTATTTGAATGTGTATACCCCGTACAGAGGACTTTTATTGTATCACGGTCTAGGCTCAGGAAAAACGTGTTCGTCGATTGCTATTAGTGAAGGAATGAAAACAAATAAGAAAATAATCGTGATGACATTGGCGTCGTTAGAAGATTCTTTCTACAGTGAATTGCGCAAATGCGGTGATATACTTTACCGTAGAGATAATTCGTGGGAATTCGTCAATGCTAGCACTCCTGAAGTTGTGGCGCAATTGTCGAAGAAGTTGATGATCGATACTGAATATATTCAGCGCAAAAAAGGGGCGTGGGTCGTGCGCGATGGACCTGTAAATACGTCGTTGACAGATGCGCAAATGAAACAAATCGACCAGCAAATCGAGTTGATGATACGGTCCAGATACCATCATATTAACTACAATGGTTTACATTTGGACAAATATGATGCTGAATACTCCAAAGGCGGAAAAGTGAACCCATTCGACGGGAAAGTAGTTATTGTTGATGAGGCGCACAATTTAGTAAGTAGAATTTCGAATAAATTGAAAGAACCGAAATCTCTCGCATACCGAATGTATAACGACCTTATGGAAGCGAAAGATGTCAAAATCGTTTTTTTATCAGGAACACCGATGATTAACTATCCGAACGAATTAGGAATTATGTTCAATATGTTGCGCGGTAAAATCAAAACCTGGACAATCGATGTTTCTACAGGATTGACACAAGAAAAAATAATAGATTTGATGAAAAATGTCCCGTATGATTATTTCGAATTCAATAATGGGCGAATTACAGTAACACGTAACCCTACTGGATTCATAAACACTTTCGCCGGAACACCCGCGAAGGTGAAAACACGCAAAAATAAACAAGTCGCTAATAAAACTCGACGAAGAACCGGAGGAGCCGATAAACGCTCTACCGGAGGAGCCGATAAACGCTCTACTGAAGGAGCCGATAAACGCTCTACCGTGGATATTGTCTCTACTGGAGGAGGTTACGCCAATAATTATACGGGGGTTGTATTTGATAATGAAGGGTTCATTGACGACGAAGAATTTATTGAATTGGTTGAATCTGTATTGGTCGAAAATAATATTGAAATTTTGAATAAGCCAAATAAAAAGGGCGAAAAGAAATTCCCGTATACAGAATATTTAGCGCTTCCTGATAAAATGGACGAATTCGAATCTATGTTTATTAGATACGACAAGGGACAAATTATTTTCCATAATGAAAACTTGTTCAAAAACAGAATATTAGGACTTGTATCCTATTTCCGTAGCGCACAAGAATCGTTACTTCCAGATTATATTCGTCCAGAAGACGAATCCGACTACTTTTTAGTCAAATGCGAAATGAGTGATTACCAATTGAAAATGTATGAACAAATACGCGCCAAAGAAAGAGAAATCGAAAAAAATGAGAAAAAGAAAAACGCGCGAATAAAAGGAAACGACATTTATTCATCCGTGAAATCATCCTACAGGACCTATTCAAGAGCATTCTGTAATTTTGTTCCGCCCGAAGATTTATCCCGTCCATTTCCTAAATCTGATGAAGTTAATGAAGAAGACGATGATAAAAAGGATGGTATTGATAACAAAATGTTTGGAGGAGATGTCGAATACATCGAAGACGATGTCGATGAAATCAAAACCCCTGTAGATGAAGACACAGATGTCGAAGAGGATGACGGAGAAGACACCGTCGAAGAAGACACAGTCGGAGGCGCCCCTAGAAAAAAGGTGGTTTTAAAAGCAACTGATTTCCCTACAACTCCTGCCGTTGTCGAAGTACCCACCTCCCCAGAACCTATTACCGAAGGTATTTTCGACGCTATTCCAGCGGAAGAAAGAATCAATTCTCCAAATGGCGAATACGAAGCCGACGATATTAAAGAAGAATCCGCCAAAGACGCTGAACAATTGGATTACAATACCAAATTACAACAATACTATTCTACCATCGAAAACAACCTTTCAAAATACTTATCGAAAGAGGCACTCGAAAAATACAGTCCTAAGTTCTTAAATATCATCGACAATATTACCGCAGAAAATAGGGAAGGGTTACATTTGATTTACAGCGCATACAGAACCATCGAAGGCGTCGGTCTTCTTTCATTAGCATTAAAACAAAACGGATTCGCGCAATTCAAAATACAAAGAAATGCCGGAACCGGAACGTGGTCCATTGTAGAATCAAAAGAGGACGAATCCAAACCAAAATTTGTTATCTACAGTGGAACCGAAACCAACGACGAAAAAGAAATCATCCTGGACATTTACAATGGAAATTGGCAAAAACTAGAAAACAAACCCGCCACCCGCGAATTAGTCGAAAAACTCCGTTCAAAATCGTCTAATAACAATATGGGCGAAATCATTAAAATCATTATGATTACCGCATCTGGAGCAGAAGGTATTAATATGCGAAACACCCGTTTTGTTCATATTGTAGAACCATACTGGCATCCTGTGCGCACATTACAAGTTATTGGTCGCGCAAGGAGAATTTGTAGTCACGCTAGTTTGGAGGACAAATTCAAAACGGTCCAGGTGTTTTTATACATTTCGGTTCTTTCCGAAGAACAACGAAAGAGCGATAAATTCAGGGAATTCCGTGTAAAAGATAAAAGTATGACCAGTGACGAAGTTCTACTGGACATTTCCGAAACAAAACGTAAAATTATGGGCGAATTGTTGTCCTACGTGAAATCGGCATCTATCGACTGCGAAATTTATAAACGCAGTGGAAGCAAAGAAGAACGGGGGCTCAAATGTTATTCTGTAAAAGCGATTACAAATGATTTTGTGGCGCATCCGTCATACAAAATGGAAGTGGGCGAAAATCGCAAACAGGTGAAAGTGGAAATCCAAGTAGTCACATACGTGGCAAACGCAGAATTGGCGAAAATGTTCGGAATCCAAATTGGCGACAAAATCAAATTTGCTAAGGACACAAATACTGGCGAATTGTATGATTACGACAGTTACCAATTATCTCAACAAGGGCGCGGCGAACTTATATTAGTCGCCATTGCCGAAAACACCCAAAACGGCGTTCGTATTGTATTGGCAAATAATAAAGACATTTCCTCGAGAATCAAGGTGGCTATTATTGTTCCGTTCAGGGATATACACGTAGAACAAAAACGCGCGGAGCATTTGAATAAATTCGTGCCGTATATGATTGATTTCTTATCCAAATCCGCGAAAGCCACTTTCAAAATTTACATTGTAGAACAATCCGATGACGGACACAAATTCAACCGAGGTAAATTGCTGAATATTGGTTATAAACTCGCTAAAAACGACGGGTGTAATGTGTTCGTATTCCACGACGTGGATTTATTGCCTTCTACAGATTTATTAGAAGCGTATACTACAATGCCTGCGCCTAAAAACCCTGTTCACATTGCCAAATTATGGAAAGACAGGTATTCCGACAATGACAAATATTTCGGCGGAATCGTCGTATTTAATGGAGCGCAATTCGAGAAAATAAATGGGTTCCCCAATAATTTCTGGGGATGGGGCGGCGAAGACGACGAATTACAAAAACGCATTTCCGATTTCGGGTTTGTTCCTGTAGCGCCAAAATCGGGGAAAATCGAAGACCTGGAAGAAATGAACTTGCCGCAAAAATTAGATGTCCTCAAACAACACTGCGACTGGAAATGTAAACTCAAATGGGAATTGCTAAATTTACACGAAACCACCTGGAAAACAAATGGACTCGCCAATTTGTCCTACAATGTAAGAGGCGATACTGAATCTGAAGGAGGATTAATGCGTCGAATCACTGTAGACATCGCATCTGATACTGGTCTTAAACTAGATATGGCGCTGTCCAAACAAGAACGTCTCCGAATTATTACGAATCCGCCAGTGGTTTGTAAAACAATGTCCTACAGGGGTAAAGAGTTCCACGTATTCGACGATTCCGTTTGTATTGGCGGAACGAAACAGAGATTGTTGGGACGCGCGCTCGAAAAAATAGGCGAGAAAGAAATCGTATATGCCGGTCCCGAAACCGGATTCGCGCAAGTCGCATTGGCATTTTCTACATTTTTATACGGGAAAACCGGCACCGCGTTCTTGAATTCACACGGGTCCAAGAAAAAGAATATATTGACCGAAATCGCCGAAGTCTTTCATTTGAAAGTGTTCAATAGCAAAGGCTCCAAACCTTGGACTCTCGAAGAAAGCGAGAAGGCTGCGAAAACTTATGTAGAAAAAGATAGCAAGAACCGGTTTTTACTTCCATTTGGATTGAAAGACGTTGAAGGGTCTCTACTGTATACGTCATTCTACGACGCGCTGAAAGAATCCATCGACGAAAAGTATCTGAAAACGCCTCCGAAACGTCTTTGGGTGACTGCTGGTTCTGGATTTTTATTGAATATTCTCCACGCCATTTGGTCGGATACTACATTCATATATGTCCAAGTAGGCAAAACTGTTTGGGATGACCAGGTGAGTCATATTAAGAATAAAATCAAATATGTTGCGCCGGAAAATTTCGCCGAAAATACGAAAGATTTGCCGCCTTACGATTCAGTTCCGTGGTATGACGCTAAGGTATGGCAGTTTTTTATGAAACACGGCGAAGACGGGGATTACATCTGGAATGTTGGAGCAGTA
>VFQS010003435.1_pt1 | contig 12099 bp, 11 predicted proteins | sample 3512361 | NCBI WGS metagenome assembly VFQS01 (sample SAMN10412375, study PRJNA504923) | tailings metagenome | isolation source: Relicate 1 Philex TSF3 active mining | place: Philippines
TGCGCTCCACGATCATCGGCGACTCGCTGGCGCGGGTGCTGGAGTTCCGCGGCCATCCGGTGCTGCGGCTCAACCATGTGGGCGACTGGGGCACCCAGTTCGGCATGTTGATCACCCACCTCAAGCAGGTGGCCCCGGAGGCGCTCACCACCGCCGATGCGGTGGATCTGGGCGATCTGGTGGCCTTCTACCGCCAGGCCAAGGCCCGCTTCGATGCCGATGAGGCCTTCCAGGCCACCAGCCGCGAGGAGGTGGTGAAGCTGCAGGGGGGCGATCCGGTGTCGCTGAAGGCCTGGGGGCTGCTCTGCGACCAGAGCCGGCGCGAGTTCCAGGCGATCTACGACCGGCTCGACATCCGCCTCAGCGAGCGGGGTGAATCCTTCTACAACCCGTTCCTGCCGGCGGTGGTGGCCGATCTCGAGGCCGCCGGCCTGCTGGTGGTGGATGCCGGCGCCGGCTGCGTGTTCCTTGAGGGCATCACCGGCAAGGACGGCAACCCCCTGCCGCTGATCGTGCAGAAGAGCGATGGCGGCTTCAACTACGCCACCACCGACCTGGCCGCGATCCGCTACCGCTTCGCCGCGGCGCCCGATGGCGATGGCGCCCGCCGCGTGATCTACGTGACCGATGCCGGCCAGGCCAGCCACTTCGCCGGCGTGTTCCAGGTGGCGCGGCGGGCCGGCTGGATTCCGGCGGATGGCCGGCTCGAGCACGTGCCCTTCGGCCTGGTGCAGGGGGAGGACGGCAAGAAGCTCAAGACCCGCTCCGGCGACACCGTGCGCCTCAAGGACCTGCTCGATGAGGCGGTGGAGCGGGCCGAGGCCGATCTGCGCCGCCGCCTGCAGGAGGAGGAGCGCAGAGAAGACGAGGCCTTCATCCGCCACGTGGCCACCACCGTGGGCCTGGCGGCGGTGAAGTACGCCGACCTCTCCACCAACCGGATCACCAACTACCAGTTCAGCTTCGATCGGATGCTGGCGCTGCAGGGCAACACCGCCCCCTACCTGCTCTATGCCGCCGTGCGCATCGCCGGCATCGCCCGCAAGGGCGGCGACCTCGCGGCGGCGGGGCACGGCGAGGCCGGTGACGGCACCCTGCAGTTCAGCGAGCCCCAGGAGTGGGCCCTGGCGCGGGAGCTGCTGAAGTTCGATGCCGTGGTGGCCGAGGTGGAGGAGGAACTGCTGCCCAACCGCCTCTGCGCCTACCTGTTTGAGCTCAGCCAGGTGTTCAACCGCTTCTACGACCAGGTGCCGGTGCTGCGGGCCGAGGAGCCGGCCCGCACATCCCGGCTGGCCCTCTGCCGCCTCTGTGCCGATACCCTGCGCCTGGGGCTCGGCCTGCTGGGCATCCCCACCCTGGAGCGGATGTGATCCCTCAGGGCCGGGCCTGGCGGGCGCCGCTGGCGATGCGGCGGCGCAGCCTGCTGCTCCAGGCGAAGGCGGCGCCTGCGCCCAGCAGGGGCAGGGGGGCGGGCACGGGCACGTTGTAGGCGTTCCCCAGGATCGTGGCGGGCGCGGCGCCGGGGGCGTAGGCGCCGGCGTAGATGCCGAGGCCGGCGGCGAAGGGGCCGGAGCCGGTGTAGGTGCCGCGGATCTTGAAGCCAGTGAAGTTGGTGATGCCCACGGTGCTGAGTTGCAGCGGTTGCGTGATCACCAGGCCAGCGATGCCCAGGTTCGGCGTTGCCGGCGGGTTGGGGCTGGTGAGTGAGAAGCTCGCTCGAGACCGAACGTCGTAGGCAGGGGTGCCGAATTGTGCGGTTGTTCCGCTGGTGGTGTAGTTGGTGAGACCCTGGCGGAAGGCAGGCAGGTTGGGGTCTGTGGCTGTGCCCGTGTTGGTTGCATCAGGCCAGATGGTGATGGCCTGATCTGTGAAGTTCGTGGCGCCGATGGTCCCCGTCACCAGCAGTTCCACATTGCTGAACGCCTGGGTGTTGGCCGCACCCGTGCTGAGGTTGGCCACTTCCAGGGCGTAGCTGTCGTTGACGCTGAGAACCCCGGCGAAGCTGATCTCAAAGCTGTCGCCGCTCTGGATGTTGCCGCAACTTGGCGACGGCAGCACACCGGTCACGATGCTCGTGGCATTGATCGCGGCGCAATTCACGGTGGCCGCATCGGCCCGGCCGGGGGTGAGGGCGGCGCCTGCGGCCACGGCCAGGCCGAGCAGCAGGGTGGACGCGATCTGGCTGCTGGTGCGGCGGACGCCTTGCATGCACACACAAAAATTTCGCAGGATCACGACACAACCGCTCCGTTCCGCCGGCGATCATCCATTTGGGTGTGCAGTTGGTGACGCCCGCCGCGCTGATGGGGCCTGTGCCAATTTCTCCGCTGGCCTGATTGTGGGGATTTCAGTCGCCCAGGCTGCGGAACGTGATGGGCTTTCGTGCTTTCGATCAGGGCCGGGTTGGTGGATGCATCCCGGGCGCCTGCGCGTGTGCATTAGCGTCGATTTCGCCAGCCCGCTGCAGCCGTTTTGATCGATTCCCAGGAGGAGCAGCAGGAGTCGGGCGGGCCGTTTGGCACAGGCCAGGACGACCTGGATCTCGCCTTCATCCTCCAGCATGTGGGGTTCGGCCTGATCGGCCTGTTTCTGGCCTTCATGCTCAAGTTGATCTGGCCGGTGGCGGTTCTTGACCCCGTCTGGCACATCACGCTGGCCAGCGCCCTGCGCACCACCGCCCTGTTCCCCCTGCTCGCGGCGCTTCTGCTGCTGCTGGCCGGCCGGCTGAGCGACCCTGAGCGCTCCCGACCGAACCGCCTGCTCTGGGTGCGCCGCGGCGGCTTTCTGGCGGCCTGCGGTTTTCTGCTGCTGATTCCCCTGCAGATCCGGGCCGGTCTGCTGGTGCTGGGCGCCGGCCACGCCAGTGAGGTCGCCTCCCTCAGCCAGGTGAAGCAGGTGGCGCAGGAGATCCGTGCCGCCGGCAGCGAGGCCGCCTTGCGCCTGGCGCTCAGCCGTCTCCCCGGTGCGCCGCCCGAGATCCCTGGCCGCTTCACCAAGCCGCTCGACCAGGTGCGCTCCGTGGTGCTCAACCAGCTGCAGCCCCAGATCCAGCGGGCCGATGCGCGGCTCGCCGCCCTGCACCAGGAGCGCCTCAACGCTGGCCTCAAGGGCTGGATCACCGATGGGCTGGCCGCGCTGTCGATCGCGGTCTGCTTCGCCGCGTTCGGCAGCCTCACGGCCACCAGTCCGCCCCTGCTCCTGTTCGTGCTCGCCGTGCCGGGGCTGCTTCTGGAGGCCGTTGGCCAGCCTGGCCTGAGGCGCCGTCGTGATCGCGCCTCCCACGATGCCGCCTGGATGGACACGATCAACATGGACGGGCCTGCCGGCGACGCGGACAACGACCCGATTCCCTGAGCGGCGTAGCGTCGGTGGATGGAGAGTTCCAGCCCGGCTCCCGCAAGCCCGTCTCCCGCCAGCCCGGCTTCCCCACGCCCGCCGGTGAGCCCGCCGGCCCGGCCGGAGGTGGAGAGCCTGCAGGCCTACAGCGCCCCGCTCGAGGGGCGGCGCGGCCTGCTGCGGCTCGATTTCAACGAAAACACCGTGGGCCCCAGCCCGAAGGTGGTGGCGGCCATCCGCGCCATCCCGCCCGAGGAATACGCCGTGTACCCCGAGTACGACGGCCTGCGCGAGGCGGTGGTGGCGGCCCTGGGCGGCTCCGGCCTCCACCCCGAGCAGGTGGGCGTGTTCAACGGCGTGGATGCGGCCCTGCACGCCGCCTTCCACGCCTTCGGCGGGCCCGGCGACACCCTGCTCACCACCAGCCCCACCTTCGGCTACTACACCCCCTGCGCCCGCATGCAGGGCATGGCGATCGAGGCGATCCCCTACCGGCTGCCCGGCTTCGCCTTCCCGCTCGAGGAGATCCGCGCGGCCCTGGCGGCCCCCGAGCCGCCGCGGCTGCTGCTGCTCTGCAACCCCAACAACCCCACCGGCACCCGGCTGCCCGCGGCGGCGGTGCTGGAGCTGGCGGCCGCCGCGCCGCGCACCGTGGTGGTGGTGGATGAGCTCTACGAGGCCTTCACCGGCGACAGCGTGCTGCCGCCCCTGCTGCAGGCCGCTGCCGCCGGCGGCGGCGGCGACCCCTTCGCGGCCTACCCCAACCTGCTGGTGCTGCGCTCCCTCTCCAAGACCGCCGGCATCGCCGGCCTGCGGATCGGCTTCGCGATCGGGGCCGCCGCCCTGGTGGATCGGGTGGGCCGGGTCACCGGCCCCTACGACGTGAACAGCTTCGCGGTCACCGCCGCCCTGGCTGCCCTGGCCGACCAGCCCTACGTGGACGCCTACGTGGCCGAGGTACTGCGGGCGCGCGACTGGCTGCTCGAGCGCCTGCGCCAGGCGGGTGTGCGCCACCACGCCGATGGCGGCAACTACCTGCTGCTCTGGCCGGCCGGCGGTGCCCAGGCGGTGGAGGCGGCCCTGCGCCAGGCCGGCATCCTGGTGCGTTCGATGGCGGGCAAGCCCCTGATCGATGGCTCCCTGCGGGTGAGCCTGGGCAGCGGCGAGCAGATGGCCCGGTTCTGGGATGCCTACAGGCGCATCGAAGGCTTGGCGGCTGGATGAATGCTCTGGGACACTGACGCGCGCGTCGGGCTCCGTGCTCCCGCTCCGTCCTGTCGCCTCCAGCCCCTGTGCCGCTGCCCCCATCGCTCTCCCGGCCCCTGCGCGGCATGGCGGCTGGCGCCCTGCTGGCCATGGCCGGGGCGGCCTGGGCGGACCCGGCCCGCGCCCTCAGCTTCAACCTGATCTGCAGCGCCGATCCCACCTGCGCCAGCTTCAATCCCAGCGCCTACGCCGGCTTCCAGACGGCAGCGGCCCGCTGGTCGGCCCTGTTCAGCGACCCCTTCACCCTGAACCTGCAGATCGGCTTCAGCGCCCTGGCCCAGAACGTGCTCGGTAACGCAACCTTTAACCTCAACTTCACAAGCTATTCCGGCTATCGCGCCGCCCTCGGGCTCGACCGGCTGTCCAGTGATGACTACCAGGCCTATTCCTCCCTGGGCTCTGGTTCCTCGTTTGATCTGCTCATCAATCTCACCGCCGACAACCCCAACGGCGTGGGCAGCATCACGCCATACCTCGACAACAACGGCGGGGTGAACAACAGCACAGTTGCACTCTCCACGGCCAATGTGAAGGCCCTCGGTGGCATTCCGGCCTATCTCCCTGCAAACACCAATCAGATTGATGCTTCGATCACCTTCAGCAATGCCTTCAGCTGGGATTTTGACCCCAGCAACGGCATCACGGCCGGCAGTGTCGACTTCATCGGTGTGGCTGCCCATGAGATCGGCCACGCCCTCGGTTTTGTCAGCGGAGTGGACACGCTGGAGCGCAACTCTCCAAACAATACCGTCAATCCGCCTGTTTTTTACAATGCTGATGTGTTTGGCTACGTCGCTCCACTCGACCTTTACCGCTATTCCGCGCAGAGTTTGGCAACCGGTGGCGGTGTAATCGACTGGACTGCGGACACGCGCGACAAATACCTGTCCTTTGATCGGGGCGTCACCAACCTGGGCGGCTTTTCCACGGGCGGCATCCACGGCGACGGCTGGGAGGCCAGCCACTGGAAGGACAACCTCGCCCTCGGCCTGATGGATCCCACCCTCGCCTCCGGTGAGCTGGGGGTGATCAGCGCGCTGGATGTGCGCGGCCTTGATGCGATCGGCTACGACCTCGCCAGCATCACCTCAGCCGCCAGCCGGGTGCCGGCGCCGCTGCCGCTGTTCGGCGCCGCCGCCGCCCACGTCTGGAGCCGCCGCCTGCGCCGCCGCATCGCCGCCGGGAGATCCGCCGCCGGTCGGGCCAGGCGGCCGTGATCGAGCGGGAGGATCTGCCGCCGCTTGCACGCCCCTTCGCCTGGGTGGCCCTGGCCTTCGGCCTCGGCTACGGCCTGATCGTTGCCAGTGAGCTGCTGCCGCTGCGGCTGGCGGATCCGGGCTGGATCAGCCGGGTGTGCCTGGCCCTCAGCCGCTGGGGCTTCCTGGCCCTGCTCGCCAGCGTGCTGTTGCACCTGGCGGTGCTGCTCGATCCCCAGGATCCCCTGCTGCTGCGCTGGCTCGGCCGCTGCCGCCGCGCCGCGGCACCGGCCGCTGTGGCCCTGCTGCTGCTGATCCCGCTGCAGGCCCATGCCCTGCTGCGTTCCCTCAATCAGGCGGCCGGGGCTGCCGCCCAGGGCCGCCAGGCCGCCCTGGTGCGCTTCGCCCGGCTGCGCAGCGTGGCCACCGGCGCCTCCAGTGCGGCCGCCCTGCAGGAGGGGCTCACGGCTCTGCGGGGGCCGCTGCTGCCGCCGGCCGCCCTGGCCCTGCCCCTGCCGCGCCTGCGCCGCCAGGTGCTGGTGGAGCTCCGCCTGGCGGAAGCGGAGGTGCTCGGCCGGCTGGAGGGGCTGGCCCGCCAGCGGGTGTTGGAAGGCGGGCTGATCACGCTGCTGCAGGTGAGCGGCCTGGCCCTGGTCCAGGCCCTTGCCCTGGCCTCGCTGGCGGAGGCCCCCGGAGGGCCGGGCCGCGCCCCCAGCCTGCTGGCCGCCCTGGCGCTGCGCCTTCCGTGGGCCCGGCGGTCCCGGCGGGCCGCCCGCAGGCACGCCGACACCCGCCGCTACGTCGACACGCTCGCCGCTTCGCAGCCATCGGATCCAGCGGATCCGCCGCCCTGAGCCGCTACGGCGCCCCCTGTCCCGCCCCCTGCCCGGCCCGCTGCTCCGCCTCCACCCGCCGGGTGATGCTGGTGGCCGCCCGCGTGTAGGCGTAGGTGGCCGGCTCGCGGATCCAGAGCCGCTGGAAGTGGGCGCCGGCCCGCTCCCACAGGTCCGTGTCCTCGCCGTAGCTGAGATCGCGGAAGCCGCCCAGCGCCAGGAACACCTCCCGCCTGGCGAAGAAGGTGGGCAGCACCACGCAGTCGCGCAGATCGATCAGCCGGTCGCGCTGGTAGTAATCCACCACCAGCACCTCCTCCTCCAGCAGCAGCCCGCCCTGGAGCAGGTCCACCTCCGGCTGGGCCGCCAGGATCTCCAGCCGTGAGGCCAGGTGGCCGGGCAGGTAGCGGTCGTCGGAATCGAGGAAGGTGAGGTGGCGGCCGCTTGAGGCCAGGATGCCGGCGTTGCGGGCCAGCGGCGCGCCGCGGTTGGCCTGGCGCAGGTAGCGGATCCGGGGGTCGCGCCGCAGGTAGGGGTCCACCACCGCGAAGCTGTCGTCGTCGCTGCCGTCGTCCACCACGATCAGCTCCCAGTCGCTGATGCTCTGGGCCAGCACGCTCTCGATGCAGCGGCCCAGCAGCGGCGCCCGGTTCCAGGTGCCGATCACCACCGACACCGCCGGCTGGCCCGCGCCCACCAGCACCGGCAGCGGGTGCGGCAGCGGCGGCGGCCCGCCCGCGGCGGCGCTCATCGCCGCAGCTGCGCGGCCTCGCGCAGGAAGTTGGCCAGCAGCTCGTGGCCGCTCTCGGTGAGCACGCTCTCGGGGTGGAACTGCACCCCCTGCAGGTGGGGATGGTCGCGGTGGCGCAGGCCCATGATCGTGCCGTCCTCCAGCCAGGCGGTGATCTCCAGGCAGTCGGGCAGGCTGGCGCGCTCGGCGATCAGGCTGTGGTAGCGGGTGGCGGTGAGGGGGTCCGGCAGGCCGGCGAACACCCCCTGGCCGGCATGGCGCACCGGCGAGGTCTTGCCGTGCATCAGCTCGCCGGCGCGCACCACCCGCCCGCCGAACACCTGGGCCAGGCACTGGTGCCCCAGGCACACCCCAAGGATCGGGGTGGTGGGCCCGAGCTCGCGCAGCACATCCAGGCACACCCCCGCCTGGTCCGGGTCGCCCGGGCCCGGCGAGATCAGGATGGCCGCAGGCGCCAGATCCCTGATCTGCTCGAGGCTGAGGGCGTCGTTGCGCTCCACCCGCAGATCGGCGGCCAGGGGGTGCTCGGCCGCCAGCTCACCCAGGTACTGCACCAGGTTGAAGGTGAAGCTGTCGTAGTTGTCGAGAACCAGGAACATGGCGGCGCCGCGGCGGGCGTGGCAGTACGGCCATTCAACGACCCCGCCGGTCCGCTCAGGCCGCCGTCAGCCCCAGGCGCTGCAGCAGCGGCGGCAGCAGCAGCAGCAGGGCGATCAGCAGCGAGGCCAGGGCGGCCACCAGCACCGCGGCAGCGGCGCAGTCCTTGGCGATGCGGGCGAGGGGGTGGAAGCGGCGGCCGATCGCCAGATCCACCACCGCCTCGGTGGCCGTGTTGATCAGCTCCAGCACCAGCACCGCCGCCACCGTGAGTACCAGCACCGCCAGCCGGTCGAGGCTGAGCCGCAGCCAGAGGCCGAGGCTGAACACCACCAGCCCGGTGAACACGTGGATGCGGAAGTTGCGCTGGCTGCGGAAGCCGTAGATCAGGCCCTGGGCGGCATAGCGAAAGCTGGCCGGCAGATCGCCCGCCACCTTCCAGGCTCCGCCCCGCCGTGGCTTGCCGCCGCCCACTTCACGCAGCGGCGGCTGTTCCTCGGGAACGAGCATGGCCATGGCGCCGGCGTCCGTCCTGTCTGCGGCACCCTACCGCCCTCCACCGGCCGCGGCTGCGGCTGCGCCCTCCGCGCCGGGCGGCTCCGGCCCGAGCAGCCGCTCCTGCCGCGCCAGCATCGCCGCCAGGGAGGCCTCGTCGGGATGGTCCCAGCCGAGCAGGTGCAGCAGGCCGTGGCTCGCCAGAAAGAGCAGCTCCCGCTTCAGGCCATGGCCCTCCTCGCCGGCCTGGCGTGCCGCGGTCTCGAGGGAGATCACGATGTCGCCCAGTTCCAGCGGTTCGCCGCCGGTTTCGCTGGCCGGCGGCAGGGGCGGTGGCCCTGCCGCGTCGTCCTCACAGGCGGCGAAGGCGAGCACATCGGTGGGCCCGGCCTTGGCGCGCCAGGTCTCGTTCAGCTCGGCGATCGTGGCATCGCTGCAGAGGCTGAGGCTGAGGCTGTACTCCGAGGCCCGCAGCCGGGCTGGCAGCTCCGCCGCCAGCTCCGCGAGCCAGCGCTGCAGATGCCCCTCCCACAGCTCCGGGGCCGCTGCGGCATCCGCCAGCGGGCCGGCCTCCCGCAGCAGTGGATCGGCCAGGGCCGGGTCCAGGTCGAGGGCGAGGTCAAGGGCGGGCTCGCGTTCCGGCTCGCCTGCGGAATCGCGCCCGGTCGTCGTCGCCACGGCTGCAATGTCGCAAGCCTCACCGTATCAGCGCCGATCCGGGCGATCAGCGCCGCTCAGGTCAGCCCCTCGCCGCAGGCCAGTTGCGCGTTGTCGGCCTGGGCCTGGCGGCCCAGCAGCCACTGCTCCAGGGGGGCCGGCCGCTCCAGGGCGTAGCCCTGGAATGCGCCGATGCCGAGGCCGTGCAGCTGCGTGAGCACTGCGGTGTCCTCGATGCCCTCGGCGATCACCTCCAGCCCCAGCGGCGGGGCCAGCTGGGCGATCAGCCGGATGATCTCCAGGGCGTCGTCCTCGCGGCGGCTGGCCTGGATGAACGACTTGTCGATCTTGAGCACCTCGGGCCGCAGGCTGCGCAGCAGTGAAAGCGAGGAGTGGCCGCTGCCGAAATCATCGAGGGCGAGCCGGGCGCCGGCCAGGCGCAGCTGCTCCAGGTTGCGGTGCACAAGCGGATGGGGCTCCAGCATCGCGTGCTCCGTGAGCTCAAGGGTGACCAGCCGGGGGCTGAGGCTCCGCTCAGCCAGCTGCAGCAGCAGCCGCTCGGCCAGGCCCTCCTCCAGCAGCTGGCTGGGGGCCAGGTTGAGGAACAGCCGCAGGCCCGGCTCCCGCCGCTGCAGCTGCTGGAAGCCATCGAGGGAGAGGCGGATCAGTTCGCCGCCGAGGCTGTGCATCTGCCGGTGCTGTTCGGCCAGCTCCAGGAAGAGGCTCGGCGCGATCCAGCCCCGTTCGGGGTGCTGCCAGCGGGCCAGCGCCTCCACCCCCAGGCGCCGGCCGCAGGAATCGCTGATCGACTGGAAGAACACCTGCAGCTGCCGCCGGCGCACGGCCTCCATCAGGTCGCTGAACAGCTGGTACTGGCCCAGGGCGTGCACCTCCGGCAGGTCGCCCGGCCCTGCGATGCGGCTGCTGCGGCAGCGTTTGGCCTGATACATCGCCAGATCGGCCCGCTGCATCACGGCGGCCACATCGCGGTCGCCCGCCTCCACCACCGTGATGCCGATGCTCAGGCTCACGCTGATCGGCGGGCCCGGCAGGGGCAGCGGTTCCGCCAGGGTTTCCACCAGGGCCCGGGCCTGGCGCCGGGCCAGCTGGCCCACCTGTTCGGGGGGCGCCTGCTCCGGGGGCAGGGCCGGCGGCGCCAGGATCACGGCGAACTCATCGCCGCCGTAGCGGCCGATGAAATCCTCCCGCCCGCAACCCTGCCGCAGCCGCCGGGTGACCTCCAGCAGCACGGCATCGCCCACCGCATGGCCGTAGGTGTCGTTGATCACCTTGAACTTGTCGACATCGACGAACAGCACGGCGAAGCTGCGCCCCGCAGCCCCCTGCTGCTCCGTTTCCTCCCGCAGCCGCTCGATGAAATAGCTGCGGTTGGGCAGCTGGGTGAGCGCATCGAACAGGGCCAGGCTGCTGGCGCTGCGCAGGAAGTGCTGGAACCGCTCGCTGATCCGCTCCAACTGGCTCGGGGCGGCGGCCGGCGGGGCCGCCGTGGCGGCCCGGCTGAGGCGGTGCAGGATGCGGGCATCCTCCGGGGGGGGCGCGTCGGCCTGCATCCCCTCGAGCAGGTCATCGAGCGCCCGGCAGGTGCGGCGGATGCGGCGGTTCGCCTCCCGCTCCACCCGCCGCTGGGTGATCCGCTGGCGCCGCCGCTCGAGCATCGGCAGGGCCCTCAGGATCGCCAGCAGCAGCGGCACGCTCAGCAGCAGCGAGAGGTCGCCCAGCAGCGACTGCAGCAGCATCGGTGTCAGCGGCGGGCGCCGCAGGGCCAGGAGCGTGTCGTTGGCCGAATGGATCTGGGGCTCGATCAGCTGCTTGTCGTCCGGCAACGGGGTGCTGCGGATGCGGGGCAGGAAGATCAGGTGCCGGCGCAGATCCTCCAGTCGTTGCCGGATGCCGCTGCTGTATTCGCGCTGCAGCAGCGGCTCGAAGATCGCCAGGGTGCCGGCCGCCGGTGCCGTGGCGCCGTTGTTGCTGATCGAGGTGGCCGCGCCGAGGTAGAGGCTGCCGTTGCCCCCCTCGCAGGCCAGCTTCACCGTGCTGGTGGTGCGCGGCAGCCAGCTGCGGTTGTGGCGGGTGCAGCGGATCAGGGCCGTCTGCGCCGCCGGCTCCAGCGGTGGATCGGCATGCACCAGCAGGTGCCTGCCGTTGTCGCCCAGGATCACCATCACCGCTCCGCCGTCGAACAGGGCCGACCCGGCCAGCGTGTCGGGATGGTCGGGTTTGCGGCCCGTCGCGAAGAGGTAGGCGTCGTTCCAGTGGCCCCAGTCGCGGGCTGCCCGATCCGTGGACGACAGCGTGGCCGCCATGATCGCCAGCGTGTCGCTGAGGCTGTTGTTCTGCACCTGGCGCAGGTGGCTGGTGCGATGGTGCATGTGCAGCGCCAGCAGGGGCGCCAGCGCCACCAGGCTGATGCCGGCCGCCCGCAGGATCAGGCGCCGGTTGGGAGGCGTGCGCCGCTCCTCCTTGCGCCATGCGCGCAACACGGTGGGAAGAGGCAGCGGCCTCGGAACCACCATGAAGACGACCGCTTGATTCAGCCGATTTTAAGCGGAGTCACCGGATCGTCAGCCGTTCCGCACGATCAGCGGCTCCGGGGTGTCAGCCGCCCGGCAGCTGCGGCCGCCCCAGCCAGGCGATCAGGGTGATGAACACCAGGAAGCCGGCGGCCGTGAGGCCGAAGTGGAACAGGCTCTGGCGGCCCTTGCGCACCATGTTGCGCATCGCCAGTTTCACGAACCCCGGCTGGCGTTCGGAGGCACTGGGGGGATCGCCGGCGGGCTGGTTCATGCGGCCGCCACCTCCACCCCCTGGTGCAGCAGGGCCTGGATGAAGGGGTCGAGGTCGCCATCCATCACCCCCTGCACGTCGGTGGTCTCGTGCTGGGTGCGCAGGTCCTTCACCATCTGGTACGGGTGGAACACGTAGTTGCGGATCTGGTTGCCCCAGGCCG
>VFQS010003437.1_pt1 | contig 12092 bp, 12 predicted proteins | sample 3512361 | NCBI WGS metagenome assembly VFQS01 (sample SAMN10412375, study PRJNA504923) | tailings metagenome | isolation source: Relicate 1 Philex TSF3 active mining | place: Philippines
AATGGTCAGATGTCCTTGATCAGCTTGCGGAACTCGTCGACGTCTTCGAAGCTGCGGTAGACCGAGGCGAAGCGCACATAGGCCACCTTGTCGATACGTTTGAGCTCGCGCATGACCAGCTCACCCAATCGGGAGGATGAGACCTCACGCTGGGCGCTGGACAGCAACTGCTCCTGGATCCGCTCCATCGCATCGTCGATCTGTTCCACGCTCACGGGTCGCTTGCGCAGGGCCAGCTGCATGGACGCGCGCAGCTTGGCCGGCACGAAGTCCACCCGCGCACCGTCCTTCTTGACCACCACCGGCATGGCGATATCAGCGCGTTCATAGGTGGTGAACCGCCGGTCGCAGTTGGGACACTTGCGGCGGCGTCGGACCGCGTCTCCCTCGTCGGAGTCGCGGGTCTCGACGACCTGCGTGTCGCTGTGATTGCAGTAGGGGCATCGCATGGGTCAAGCTTCCCAGATCAAGACGCCACGCGGTGTCAGCCGCCAGCCGTTCAGCGGTACACGGGGAAGTCGCGGGTGAGGGCCGAGACCTTGGCCCGTACCGCGTCGATGTGGGCCTCATCGTGCGGCTTGTCCAGAACGTCGGCGATGAGATGACCCGTCAGGCGCGCCTGCTCCTCCTTGAAGCCGCGCGTGGTCATGGCCGGCGTACCCAGTCGGATACCGCTGGTGACCATCGGCTTCTGCGGGTCGTTCGGGATGCCGTTCTTGTTGCAGGTCATGTGGGCTCGGCCGAGGATCGCCTCGGCTTCCTTGCCGGTGAGATTCTTGGGACGCAGATCCACCAGCATCACATGGCTCTGTGTGCCGCCACTGACGATGCGCAGGCCGCGTGCAATCAGGGTTTCAGCCAGAGCCTTGGCGTTGGCCACGACCTGTTGCTGGTATTGCTTGAATGCAGGCTGCAGGGCCTCGTGGAAGGCCACGGCCTTGCCGGCGATCACGTGCATCAGCGGGCCACCCTGAATGCCGGGGAAGATGGCGCTGTTGACCTTCTTGGCGATGTCCTCGTTGTTCATGAGGATGATGCCGCCGCGCGGGCCGCGCAGGCTCTTGTGGGTGGTGCTGGTGACCACATCGGCATAAGGCACCGGGTTGGGGTAGACCCCTGCGGCGATCAGGCCCGAGTAGTGGGCCATGTCCACCATCAGGTACGCACCGACGGCCTTGGCCACACGGGCAAAGCGCTCGAAGTCGATGTGCAAGGAGTAGGCCGAGGCGCCGGCGATGATGATCTTGGGCCTGTGTTCGTGAGCCAGTCGCTCCATGGCGTCATAGTCGATCACCTCCTGCGCGTCCAGGCCGTAGCTGACCACCTTGAACCACTTGCCGCTCATGTTGAGCGGCATGCCGTGCGTGAGGTGGCCGCCTTCGGCCAGGCTCATGCCCATGATGGTGTCGCCCGGCTGCAGCAGGGCAAAGAAGACGGCCTGATTCGCCTGTGAGCCCGAGTTCGGCTGGACGTTGGCGAAATTCGCGCCGTACAGCTGCTTAAGTCGGTCGATGGCCAGCTGCTCCACCACGTCCACGTTTTCACAGCCACCGTAGTAGCGCTTGCCTGGATAGCCTTCAGCGTACTTGTTGGTGAGTTGCGAACCCTGGGCCTGCATCACCGCCGGCGAGGTGTAGTTCTCGCTGGCAATCAGCTCAATGTGGTCTTCCTGGCGCCGGTTTTCGGCCTGCACGGCCGCCCACAACTCGGGGTCGACCTGGGCCAGGGTGGAGGTGTTGCGATCAAACATGGCGGATTCCGTCTGGGTGAGAGGGGCCGCGCGAACCACGGTGGTGGCTCGCGTGCTGCCCAGGCGCACGGCTGACGCGGGGTGTGCGGTTACAGACCCCGCCCGCGCTTCACGGTGGTACCACCTCGGACGGGTGCAGGAGAACACCCGGCCTATCGCCAGTCACGCGGATCGTTCGATTTTAATCGGCCCGCAGCAAGGCCACCTTGGTCGTGCTGCTGGCGGCGGCGGCCGGCATGGCCACTGCTGCGGGATGAACCAGGTTGTGGGGTACCGCCTTGCCCTGGGCCACCTGCTGCAGGGCCCGCTGCTCGGACAATACCTTGTGCGAATAGCCGTTGTCGTCGCCGCTGGGGTGGGTCACGCCCACGTAGCAGCGCAGGCCCTCGTCGACGCCGCCATTCTTGGCAATGCAGTCTCGCAGCACCTGAACGCCTACCCGCAGGTTGGTGACCGGGTCGAAGGCCGCATGAGTGCCGCCAAACGCCTGGTACTTGTCGTCATGAACCCGTGTCATGACTTGCATCAGGCCTTGGGCGCCCATGGGGCTCTGGGCAAAGGGGTTGAAGGAGGACTCGATGGCCACAACCGCCAGGATGAGCGTGGGCTCCACCTTGCCACGGGCCCCGAGGCTCCAGGCCTCCTGAACCAGGCGCGACACCGGCTCCATGGCCACCCGGTAGCGGCGGCTGAGCCAGCTGGCCACCGCAGCCTGCTCGCGGGTCAGCCGGTCCGGCTCCAAAGCGGTAGCCCGGCGGATCGCCTGCGGCTCGGCCAATGAAGTCAGCAGGTTGCCATCCTGTTCAGCGCGTTGCTCCAGGCGGTCCTGCAACCAGCCCAGGGCAAAGGATTCAACCCGCTGCCGCGTGTCTTCGGTGCCGCCTACAAAAATCAGACCGGCCACCACCGTCAAGCCCAACAGCGCCAACGTGTTGTGACTCACATCGAGCAGGCCGTGACCCACATCGCGTAGAAAGATCGCCACGCCCTGTTGGGCGGTCTTCAGGCGTTCTCGGGCGTTCATTGCTTTCCTTTCCGATCATCGAGCGTGGCCCCCGCACGAGAGGGGAGCGACGCCTGGATTCGTGAGGTGCCCAGACCCGCCGTCGGCCCGGGCGGCCGGCAATTCGGGTCGGTGCCCGCTTGCCGGCTCAGTGTTAACCCTTAACTCTAACCGATTCTCGCCATCGGTGCCGAACCGGTCTTTGCAGGATGTCACGCTCCGGCTTCGAGGGACCCGGGTAACCTTGCGGCCATGAACTACCGCGACCTGCGCGATTTCATCGCCCAACTGCAGGCACTCGGGGAGCTGCGGCGCATCGCGCACCCCGTGGACCCCAACCTGGAAATGACGGCTCTGAGCGACCGCAGCCTGCGCAGCGGCGGCCCGGCCTTTCTGTTTGAACGGCCTGAGGGCGGGGGTCGCCGCTGGCACATTCCGGCGCTGACCAACCTGTTCGGCACCACCCGTCGCGTGGCCCTGGGCATGGGCGCCAACAACCTTGGTGAGTTGCGCGATGTGGGTCGTTTGCTGGCCGCCCTGAAAGAGCCCGATCCGCCAAGGGCGCTCAAGGATGTGGGCCGGTTGTTCCAGATGGCCAAGGCCGTCTGGGATATGAAGCCATCAGTGGAGCGCGATGCGGCCTGCCAGGAGCAGATCCTCAAGGGGGACGACATCGACCTGGGTGAACTGCCGGTGCAGACCTGCTGGCCTGGCGATGTCGCGCCCCTGATCACCTGGGGGCTGGTCGTCACCCGAGGGCCGCAGAACGTGGCCAGTCCACGGTTGCGCCAGAACCTGGGCATCTACCGCCAGCAGGTCATCAGTCGGCGTGAGGTCATCATGCGCTGGCTGGCCCATCGCGGCGGCGCCCTGGATTTCCGGGACTTTGCCCGGGCTCAGCCGGGGCAGCCCTTTCCTATGGCCGTGGCCTTGGGAGCGGATCCGGCCACCATCCTGGGTGCAGTCACGCCGGTGCCTGACACCCTAAGCGAATACCAGTTCGCCGGCCTGCTCCGGGGCAGCCGGACCGTCCTGGCCCAAACGGAAGTGGGCGAGGGCACTTTGAAGTTGCAGGTCCCCGCCTCGGCCGAGATCGTGCTGGAAGGCCACATTCCCACCGCCGAGCCGGGCTACACCGGGACCAGCGAGCACGGCGTGCCGCTGAAATCGCTCAACGGCTACCTCCATGCCCTGGAAGGACCGTACGGCGACCACACCGGTTACTACAACGAACAGGACTGGTTCCCGGTATTCCGAGTGGATCGGCTGACCCGCCGTCGCGATGCCATCTACCACTCCACCTACACGGGCAAACCGCCGGACGAGCCGGCCGTGTTGGGTGAGGCGCTCAACGAGGTGTTCGTGCCGATCCTGCAGCGTCAGTTCCCCGAGATCGTGGACTTCTACCTGCCGCCAGAGGGTTGCAGCTACCGGCTGGCCGTGATCAGCATCCGCAAGGCCTATCCGGGTCACGCCAAGCGGCTCATGTTCGGCCTTTGGAGCTTCCTGCGACAGTTCATGTACACCAAGTTCATCATCGTGGTGGACGACGATGTGAACATCCGCGACTGGAAGGACGTGGTGTGGGCGTTGACCACCCGCATGGACCCGGTACGCGACACCACCCTGGTCGAGCACACCCCCATCGATTACCTGGACTTCGCCTCACCAGTCAGTGGCCTGGGCGGCAAGATGGGCCTGGACGCCACCAACAAGTGGCCCGGTGAAACCAGCCGCGAGTGGGGCCGCACCATCACGATGACGCCGGATGTCACCGCGCGCATGGATGCCCTGTGGGCCGATCTGGGTTTAGGCAAGACAGGAGGCTGATGACCATGAACCAGGACCTGAGCACCACGCAAGACATCACCCTCGGCGGCGGTTGTTTCTGGTGCACCGAGGCGGTCTTTGAGCAGGTGCAGGGCGTGTTGGCTGTGGAGTCCGGCTACTGCAACGGCCACGTTCCCCATCCCAGCTACGAACAGGTGTGTACCGGCCAAACCGGACACGCGGAGGTGGTGAGGGTGACCTTCGACGCAGCCCAGATTGGCCTGCGAGACATCCTGGCCATCTTTTTCGCGACCCACGACCCCACTACGCTGAACCGTCAGGGCCATGATGTCGGCACCCAGTACCGCTCTGGCATCTATGTGCGCGACGATCAGCAGGCGGCCGTCGCCCGATCCGTGCTGCAGGAAGCGCAGCAGGCCTTCGGCGGCCGGGTGGTCACCGAGATCGAACCGCTGCGCGACTACAGCCGTGCCGAGGACTACCACCAGCACTACTTCGCGCGCAACCCCTACCAGGGCTACTGCGCCGCCGTCATTGCACCCAAGGTGGAGAAGTTCAGGAAGGTGTTTGCCAGCCGGCTCAAGGCAGGCTGAATCAAGGCCGGCTGAGCCTCAGGGCGCCAGACGCTCGCGCAGCCACTGGCCATCAGCCGCTTGGCGGTACTGCAGCCGGTCGTGCAGCCGGCTTTTCCGGCCTTGCCAGAACTCCCAGCGGTCGGGCGCCAGCCGGTAGCCGCCCCAATGTGGTGGACGTGGGGGGTTGAGCAGGAATTGGGCACCGTAGCGGGCCGCATTGGCCACCAGCACCGATCGCCCGGCGATCACTTGGCTCTGCGGTGAAGCCCAGGCACCGATGCGCGAATCCAGCGGACGGCTGGCGAAGTAGGCATCGGATTCCGCCGCGCTGACCGGCTCCACGCGGCCCTCGATGCGCACCACCCGCTCCAGTTCAACCCAGTGGAATTGCAGCGCGGCGTGCGGATGGCTCGCCAGTTCTCTGCCCTTGCGGCTCTCGTAATTTGTGTACCAGACGATGCCTCGCTCGTCACATCCCTTGATCAGCACCACGCGGGTGGAGGGCCTGCCATCGGCGCCGACCGTGGCCAGCGTCATTGCATTGGGTTCAGGCAGTTCGGCGCGGATGGCCTCCTGCAGCCATCGCTCGAATTGCAGCCGGGGATCGGGATCGGAGGCCGCCTCGTCAAGTTCGGCCCGCTCGTACGATTTGCGCAGGTCTGCCAAGTTCATGGCATGAAGAATACGTGATTGGAGTCACGCTGCGGGTTCTTCATTAGGTAGACCTCCTGTTGCGCGCGGGCACAACAGCCCTGATCCTCATCACGCGACCGCTTGTGACGGTCCATCAATCGGATGAAGTCTCCTCAACCCACCCTCATCGTGCTCGGCGCCGGCCGTGGCAGCCGCTTCCGTGGTGGTGGCCACAAGCTGGCGCGGCGCCTGCATGGCAGTCCGGTGTTCGGGCTGACGATCGGGCGAGCGTTGGCCAGCGGCTTGCCGATCAAGGTCGTGACTACCGAACCGCTGCTGCCGCTGGTGCTGCCTCAGGTGGCGCGGCGCGATGTGATCGTCCTGCCCGACGCCCAGAGCGAGGCGCGGCTGGGCATGGGGTATTCGATCGCAGCTGGTGTGCGGGCATCGATGGACGCGCCGGGCTGGCTGGTGCTGCCGGCCGACATGCCCCTGGTCGCGGTTGACACCATCCACCGCATCAGCCAAGAACTGCGCCGCCATGCCGTGGCATACCCACAGTATCTGGGCCGCCGCGGTCATCCCGTCGGTTTTTCGGCGGAACTGGTGTCCGAACTGGTAGCGCTGACGGGTGATGAAGGCGCGCGGCGCCTGGTGGCCCGTTATCCGGCCCAGGCGGTGGATGTCGACGATTCTGGTGTGCTGCAGGACTTTGACACCGAGGAAGATTTTCTGCGGCTTGAACAGCGCCCCCCGGATGTGGGTGGCGCTTCGGCCAGCGCACTGCCCTAGGGCGTCGCCACGCAGCGGGACGCCGAGGCCCACTCCTGGCCCTGCCCCCCAGTTCCTGTCGATGATGCCTTGGTCGGCCACGCCAAGCCGGGCTCATCGGGTTCAAACCGCTGATGGGCCTGCGGGCCATGGGGTCCAGAACCGCGACCTGTTTTGACGATGTAACCAAGTTACAAGATAATTGATTTATCGGTTACATCATGTCGCCTGCCTCACCTCGGCGCGGCAACCCCACCATGAGCATCAGCCCTTCATTACCGGTCCCATCGTCCCTGCACCCGACCGTGGCGGCTGTCACCCAGCGCATCCAGGCGCGAAGCGCGGCCACCCGCTCGGCCTACCTGGACCTGTGTGACAGGATGGGTTCGCGCCGGCGCGGCAGCGACCGCATGGGCTGCGCCAATGTGGCCCATGCGTTTGCAGCGATGCCCGCTGCCGACAAGTTGCGGATCGTTTCCGAACGGGCTCCGCACTTGGCGGTGGTCACGGCCTACAACGACATGCTGTCGGCGCATCAACCCTACGAGGGCTACCCCACCGTCCTCCGAGAAACCGCTCGCGCGCTGGGGGCGACCTTGCAGGTGGCCGGCGGCGTGCCGGCCATGTGTGACGGCGTGACCCAGGGCGAGCCCGGCATGGAGCTCAGTCTGTTCTCCCGCGACACCATCGCCCGGGCTGCGGCCGTGGCGTTGAGCCATGATGTGTTCGACGGCATGCTGTTATTGGGCGTGTGCGACAAGATCGTGCCGGGCCTTCTGATCGGGGCGCTCCACTTCGGGCACCTGCCGGCCGTGTTCGTGCCTGCCGGGCCGATGAGTTCAGGTCTGAGCAACAGCGAAAAGGCCAAAGTACGCGAGCGGGCCGCCCAGGGCCTGGTGGGTCGCGAAGAACTCCTGCAGGCCGAGTCCGCGGCCTACCATGGCCCGGGTACCTGCACCTTCTACGGCACCGCCAACAGCAACCAGATGCTGCTGGAGGCCATGGGTCTGCATGTGCCGGGCTCGGCCTTCGTGCATCCCCATGACGGCCTGCGTGCCGCACTCACGAAGCAGGCGGTGGCCACGGTACTGCAGGCCCGTGCCGGCCAGCCCGGCCACGCCCCCATTGGACGGGTGGTGGATGAGCGTTGCATCGTCAATGCCCTGGTGGCCCTGCTGGCCACCGGCGGCTCTACCAACCACCTCATCCACTGGGTAGCCGTGGCGCGGGCAGCGGGCATCCTGATCGATTGGGGTGACTTCGACGACCTTTCGAATGTGGTGCCGCTGCTGGCGCGCGTGTACCCCAACGGGGCGGCGGATGTGAACCAGTTCCAGGCCGCTGGTGGCCCGGGATGGGTCATCCGCGAGCTGTTGCACGCCGGGCTGATGCACCCGGATGTGCTCACCGTGGCCCCTGGTGGGCTAGCGGCCTACACCCGCATCCCCGAACTGCAGGGCGGCGCGCTGGTGTGGCCCGAGCACGGCGATACCCCCGGCCAGCCGAGCCGCGATCCTTCGGTGCTGCGCCCAGCCTGTGACCCTCATGCGCCGACTGGGGGCCTGCGACTGCTGACGGGTCGTCTGGGTCGGGCGGTGATCAAGGTATCGGCAGTCCCTTCGAACCGTCACATGGTGCAGGCACCGGCCATCGTGTTCGACAGTCAGGAGGCCTTGCAGCAGGCCTTCAAGGCCGGTGAACTGGAGCGCGATTTCGTGGCGGTGGTCCGGTTCCAAGGCCCACAGGCCAACGGCATGCCAGAACTTCACAAGCTCACGCCACCGCTGGCTGTGCTCCAGGACAAAGGCTTCCAGGTGGCCCTCGTGACGGACGGGCGCATGAGCGGTGCTTCGGGCAAGGTTCCCGCGGCCATCCATGTCAGCCCTGAAGCCGTGGCCGGTGGGCCCTTGGCCAAGGTTCGCACGGGCGACCTGATCCGCCTGGATGCCGTTTCGGGCACCTTGGATGTGGTGGTCGACGAGGCCACTTGGGCCGCGCGAGAAGTGCTAGGCCCAAGCGCGGCGCATCGCGAGGCGCATGATGCTGGGATGGGGCGGGAACTGTTTGCGGGTCTGCGCCGCTTGGTGCGCTCCGCTGAAGAAGGAGCGGTGACATGGCTGTAGATCTCGTATCCCACGGGCCGGTCATTCCGGTGATCGTGATCCATCGCCTGGAGGATGCGGTGCCCATGGCCCGCGCCCTGGTGGCCGGCGGCGTGAAGGTGCTGGAGGTGACCCTGCGCACGCCCGTGGCCCTGCAGGCGATGCAGGCCATTGCGGCCGAGGTGCCAGAGGCCATCGTGGGGGCCGGCACGCTGCGCACACCGGCCGACGTCGAGGCGGCCAAGCGGGTGGGCTGCCGCTTCGGCGTCAGTCCTGGATTCACCAGGGCCCTGAGCCGTGCCTGCCGCGACATGGACCTGCCGCTGCTGCCCGGCGTGGCCACGGCCGGTGAGGTGATGTCGGCCTGTGACGAGGGTCTGCACTTCCTGAAGTTCTTCCCCGCTGCTGCTGCAGGCGGCATCCCCATGCTCAAGGCGCTGGCGGGCCCGTTTCCCGATGTGGGCTTCTGTCCCACCGGCGGCATCACGCCGGAGTCGGCCCCCGAATTCCTGGCGCTGCCGAACGTGAAGGTCTGCGGCGGTTCGTGGCTGACACCGCCTCAGCTGATGGAGGCCGGTGATTGGCAGGGCATCACCGATCTGGCACGCGCCGCCTCAGCGCTGCGGCGCTGAGCCCCCCTGGGGCGACTGCCGGTCGATCCAGATCGCCAGGCCCTGCGCGTTGAGCTCAATGTCCAGCGCCAGCCAATCGTCGGCGGTGCCGTCCTCAATGGTCGACTCCGGCACACCGAAGCGCCGCAGATCATTCAGCAGGCAGTCCCGCAGCGCCTTTTTGTAGGCTTCGTGCCGTTCCGCGGCGGGTCGGTCGGCATGGGCCCGACCGATGGCCACCATCTCGTCGATAAGTCGAAGCAGGCGACGGGCGTGGCCGCGAGGGCCTTGCACGCGGCTGTAGTGGGTGAGGTACATGCACGCCGGGTCTGCGGCAATCAGGCGCCCGATGGAGTGCTTGAGCGCATCGGGCTCAAACTGCACCGGCGTGGTCGTCGGCATGATCCAGGCAGCTCCGTCGGCCTGGTCGAAGACCCGGTAGCTCAGCCCGAAGGTGTCCCCGGTGAACCAACCGCGGGTCGCGCTGTCCCAGATGCAGTGGTGGTGCCGGGCATGTCCGGGCGTGTCGATGAAGCGCAGCTCACGTCCCTGCCATGACAGTGACTGATGGTCGGTGGTGGACTGCACGCGTTCGGCGGCTACTGACAAGAGCTTGCCGTAGGAACGCTCCATTTCCTCGGGGCCGTACACGGCGGTGGCGCCCATGTAGAGCGCCGTGGGATCGATCATGTGGCGGGCGCCGCGCGGGTGGACCAGGGCTTGCGCCTGAGGCAGTTCGCTCATCAGCAGGCCGACACCGCCGGCATGGTCCAGATGGACGTGGGTGGGGATGACATAGTCCACGGCACGGCGGCTCAGGCCGAGCGCCTCCAGCGCCTGCAGGAGCCGGGGAACGCTGTAGTTGGTTCCGGTATCGACAAAGGCGGCGCGGCCGTTTTGCACCAGCAGATACGCCGCATCGAAGCGCGGGCGGTGGAAACCGGTGTCGATGACGAAGACGCCACCTCCCAGTTCCTCGACGAAGTCAGGTAGTCGGGAATCCATGCCCCATATTGGAACAGAGGAGCGGAAATGAACAGGGCGGTCCCGCAGGACCGCCCTGACACTCGAAGCGGGTGCCGCTCAGCCCGCAGTGCCGCCCACTTGCACCCACAGGCGTGCGATCTCGGCCGCGCCTTCCTTGCCGCCTACGCCCTTGAGTGTCTGGTTACCCTTGGCACGATTACCGGCCTTGATCTGGGCCAGACCCAGGCGCAGCTTGGCATCTTCCGGTCGCTTGAGGCCACCCATGGCGATGGCCTTTTCCAGCATGGGGATGCCTCGCTCCAGGTTGTTCAGTCCGATCAGGCCGATGGCGATTTTGGCCAATGCATTGCCGTCCTTGGCTGCCTCGGCTTCTTCCAGACCGGCCAGCATGCTCTTGCCGCCTTCCTGGATCTTCTTCTCGGCCAGTTCCATCAGGCGCTTGTGGCGGTCGGCCTCGGCGCCGGTGCCCAGCACCTTGGCGGCGTAGCCGCGTTCCATGATGGCCTTGGCTTCGGCAGGCTGGTCAGCCTGCAGCGCGAGCTGTGCCATCTCGAAGTAGTCCTCGGCTTTCGTGATCAAGCCCTGCGACAGGCGCAACCGCATCACATCCAGGCTGAATCGCTCAGAAAAGCCCGGCTTGCGCTGCAGGCGACCCAGGTAGGCGTTGATGTAGTCCTTCTTGGGATAGTTCATCACCAGCTTTTCCAGCGTGGCGATGTTGCCGCCGGCGTTGCCGGTGCGCATGTAGGCATCGGCCAGGCGCAGCAAGTCGTCCTCAGCCGGCTTGCGGCCGGCTTCTTCGGCGGCCGCGACTGCCGCGGCGGTGTCTTTCGCGATGGCGTTGTAGTCCCCGCTGGCGCCCTGCAGGTAGGCCTGGAGCTGCTTGGTCGTGGCGCTGTTGTAGCCGCCGGCGGTGGCCTTTTTCAGCCAGTCGGATGCGGCCGCGTTGTTCCTGTTCTGGGCGTGGGCAGAGGCCAGTTGCTCGGCGATCTGATTCTGCTCGGCACCGCTGACCTTCGGATACACGGCTTCCAGCGCGGCGATCGCCGCCGGCAGTTCACCGGCGCGCTGTGCGGCTGCGGCCTTCATCCGGTTGACGGTCAGCTGTTCGCTGGCCGAAAGGCCTCCGACGGCCTCGGCCTCGCGCACCTTGGCCAAGGCCTCCTTGCCCTTCCCGGACTTCAACAGCTCGCTGGCCTGCTGCAGCGGCCGCCCGACCTCGGGACGAACCTGGGCAGCCACGGGTGCGGCCAGAACGGTCAGCAGGCCGGCAGTGGCCAGAAGGGCAGTCAGGGTGAAGGAGGGCTTGCGCATGATGATGGGGCGGATGGAATCGGTGTGGAGAAAAAAGGAAGCCGACGATGCGGCGCACCATCGGCTTGCAGTCGTGCTGGTCGTGTCGAGCGCCGTCAGTTCATGAACTGCTCGTTGCCCACCAGGCCGATCTTGGTCACGCCCAGACGCTGGGCGCTGGCCATGACCATGGCCACATGGCGGTAGGTGACGAGCTTGTTCGGCCGCAGGTGAACCTCGGGCTGGTCGGGCATGGCAGCCACCTGCGTCAGGCGGGCCTCCAGGTCGGCCCGGTCCGCGACGATCTGTCCGTTCCAGCCGATGGTGCCGTCGAAGTCGACGTCGATCCGGATGATCTCAGGCGGCTTGGGCGGCGGCGGCGCGTTGTTGGGCACCGGCATGTTCATCTTCACTGCGTGCGTCTGCACGGGGATCGTGATGATGAACATGATCAGCAACACCAGCATCACGTCGATCAGCGGTGTGGTGTTGATGTCCACCAGGACTTCATCGTCACCGCCACCGGAACCTACATTCATTCCCATGTCTGTCTCCCTGTGCCTCAGCGCGTGACAC
>VFQS010003438.1_pt1 | contig 12090 bp, 9 predicted proteins | sample 3512361 | NCBI WGS metagenome assembly VFQS01 (sample SAMN10412375, study PRJNA504923) | tailings metagenome | isolation source: Relicate 1 Philex TSF3 active mining | place: Philippines
TTCAGTAGGAGAGGATGTAAATTTGGACCAAAGCGTATTCAGAAAAGAAATATACGAAGTCATTCAAGATGCACTTGGCGTCGATCCTGTAGCGCTTTGGTGTGCAGCCACTGGCGTAATAATGGTTCAGGCCCTCCGTTTTTTAACCGATTATTTAGAAAATGATCGCTATTACAGGGTAAAAGACGAGGAACATAACCTGCGCAGGGCAATAAACCAATTGAAAATGGTCGAAGAATTAAATGCGTATTGGCTTACCACTCAAAAGCGAGGTCGCTGAGCCATTTGTTTTGACAGCGCATTGTTTGCTCAATGAGGTCCCTGACGCAGGTTTTACCGCCTAAGAACGGACTTCGGTAATGCACTACGGCCTTGACATCGCTGACGGCATCTTGTGGGCAGGCAGAAAGACCAGCTACTTTTAAAACTGGAATATCAGGAATGTCATCGCCCATATAGGCAATTTGTTGGTCGGTGAGTTGGTATTCCGCTTTGATTTGTTCGTAGCGCTCGAGTTTGTTTTTAGACGCTAAATAAACGTCGTTAACACCTAAGCCCATTAGGCGTTTTTTGACTTCGGGCGAAGAACCACCCGTTATGCAAAAGATGCGATAGCCCATCTTGACAGCATATTGAACCGCGTAGCCGTCTTTGGAATTGAGCGCGCGCACGATTTCGTCATTGATCAGGTACACTTTTCCGTCGGTAAAGACACCGTCTACATCAAAAATAAAGGTATCGATGTGGTTGAGGCGTTGTTTGTAACTAAGCATTTTTGAAAAGGTCTTGGATGCGTTGGGTCAGGCAATTGTAAACGACAAGCTGTTCGGAGTTTAACTGGGCACGATGACGGTCTAGGGTGTTTTGGTCGTGGCGTAGTGCTGGCCCGGTTTGGGCGTATTCAGGGCCCAACAATATTGCTTTGGCAATAGTTTCATTGAGCAGAGGATACATAGGCGTCATGTCTAGTTGGGCATTTTGTAAGATTTTACTTGCCTCTAGAAGCATGAGGTTTACAAAGTTGTTGACAAAAACACCTGCCAAATGATATTGCGCACGCTGTGCAGAGCCACATCTCTGAAATTGCGCACCTAGCGCGTTCAAAAAATCGGTAATGCGTTGCAGAACGAGGTCGTTTTTACCTTCGATCATAAAGGGAATATCGGAGGCAAGTAGATCACGGCCTTTTGAAATAGACTGATATGGATAGCAAACGCCGAGTTGGGCGTGTTCAAATAGCTTAATGCTTGGGCTTCCGGCGGTATAGGCGGCAAATTGTTGGGGCGCTAATGAAGCAATAATTTGGGGTAAGGCGTCATCCGAAACACACAGCAGCAAAAGATCGGGCTTTAGGTTTTGAAGTTCAGTAAAAACCGGGCATTTATACTTTTGAGCAAGCTCGGTGGCTTTCGCAACATTTCTGGCATAAATGCCGGCAATAGGAATGCCAGTAGCATGCGCAAGGCGCAGTAACATTTGAGCTACTTTACCAGAACCGACTATGCCAATGGAAGGGACGTGCATTTATTGACCGTGACACTGTTTGTATTTCTTTCCACTACCGCAAGGGCAAGGATCATTGCGATTGATTTTTTGTTCAGCCACAACCGGTTGTTTTTTTTCTGGCTCTGGCGCATTGGGCATTGAATTGGCAATGGCTTGTTGATTCGGCGTTGGCAAACTGTTGGTTTGTGCTTTGGCGTAGTTGTTTTGGTGATCTTCTTGGTTGGTGCTCTGTATTTGTTGCTCAACCGGGACATCCATGCGCATCAGTAAGTCGAGGGCTTCTTCGTTGAGGCGATTGAGCATACTGCGGAAAAGTTCATAGGATTCCAGTTTGTAAATGACCAATGGATCTTTTTGCTCGTATTGTGCATTGCGCACTGCCGAGCGGAGGTCATCCATCTCGCGGAGGTGTTCTTTCCATTCGTCATCGATTTTACTCAAAAGCACGTTGCGCTCGAAGTATTTAGAGATGGCGCGTCCTTCGGTTTGGTAGGCCTCTTCTAAATTGACAATGAGTTGCATTTGGCGACGGCCGTCAGTGAGTGGAAAAACGATGTTTTTGTATTGTGCAGACATGGTCTCAAACACATGTTTTACTTGTGGATACGCCATGCGTGCAATTTTTTCACACTTTCGGTCATAGGATTCGCGCAGTGCACTATAAACGCGGTTGGTGAGTTCTGCGGCATTCAGTTGTTGGTATTCGGCTTCAGTAACAGGTGTTTCAATGCCGATGAGACGCAAGAGCTCCATTTCAAATTCTTGGTAAGAACCTTTGCTGTAGGTTGCGACGGTGTTTTCACAGTGGTCATAGAACATGTTATCGATATCGATATCGAGGCGATCACCGTAGAGCGCGTTGCGGCGTTTGCGGTAAATGGCCTTGCGCTGTGCGTTCATGACGTCGTCGTATTCGAGCAAGTTTTTACGCATGCCAAAATTGTTCTCCTCGACTTTTTTCTGGGCACGCTCAATGGATTTGGATACCATATTGGCAGAAATAACTTCGCCTTCTTTGAGGCCCATGCGGTCCATGATGGCGGCAATGCGCTCAGAGCCAAATTTACGCATGAGGTCGTCTTCGAGGGAGACAAAGAAACGCGAAGAACCTGGGTCACCTTGGCGACCAGAACGTCCGCGCAACTGACGGTCTACACGGCGAGAATCATGGCGCTCTGTACCGATAATAGCCAAACCACCTGCTTCTTTTACACCTTCGCCCAATTTGATGTCGGTACCGCGACCGGCCATGTTCGTGGCTATGGTAACGGTGCCGGCCATACCTGCATTGGCTACAATTTCGGCCTCTTTTTGGTGGTATTTGGCATTGAGTACTTGGTGTGGAATTTTCTTCATTTGAAGCATGCGCGAAAGCAACTCAGAGATTTCTACGGTGGTGGTACCCACCAATACGGGTCTGCCTTTGGCAACCAAATCTTCGATTTCCAGGATGATCGCGTTGTATTTTTCGCGGGCTGTTTTGTAGACGAAGTCGTCTTGGTCTTTGCGCGAAATAGGGCGGTTGGTCGGGACAACCACTACGTCTAGTTTGTAGATGTCCCAGAATTCGCGGGCTTCGGTTTCTGCGGTTCCGGTCATGCCCGCAAGTTTGTGGTACATGCGGAAGTAGTTCTGCAAGGTTATAGAGGCATAGGTTTGGGTTGCCGCCTCAACGGTAACATTTTCCTTGGCTTCAATGGCTTGGTGCAGACCATCTGAATAACGTCGACCTTCCATGATACGGCCGGTAGATTCGTCGACGATTTTGACTTTGCCATCCATGATGACGTACTCCACTTCTTTTTCGAAGAGCGTATAGGCACGTAACAACTGGCTAACCGAATGGATGCGCTCTGATTTGATCGAATATTCTCTTACCAAAGCATCTTTGCGTTCGAGGTAAGCTTCTTTGGCCAGCGCTTCTTTTTGCAGTTTGGCGATTTCAGCACCGATGTCAGGCATCACAAAGAAGTCGCGGTCGTCTTTGCCCGAAACGAGGTCGATGCCTTTGTCAGTGAGTTCGATGGAGTTGTTTTTTTCATCGATAACGAAGAAAAGGTCGGCGTCGATCTTCTTCATGTTTTTGCCTTGTTCGGCCATGTAGAAGTTTTCGGTTTTTTGCAAGTGAACTTTGATGCCGGGTTCCGATAAAAACTTAATGAGGGCTCTGTTTTTTGGCAAGCCGCGGTGGGCACGCAATAGCGCAATGCCACCCTCTTCGAGTAAACGCTTTTGTTCGTTTTTGTCGGGGTTTGGTTCGTTGATGACGCTCAGCATTTTTTTGGCGTCATTAAGGCACTGCTGAACGAATGCTTTTTGGGCTTCTACAACGCGTTCGATGCGCGGCTTAAGTTCGTGGAACTCGTGTTCGTCGCCTTTTGGCGTCGGGCCTGCAATAATAAGAGGCGTTCGGGCGTCGTCAATAAGGACGGAGTCGACCTCATCGACAATTGCGAAATGGTGCTTGCGCTGCACGATGTCGTCGACGTGACCGGCCATGTTGTCGCGGAGGTAGTCGAAACCGAATTCGTTGTTGGTTCCGAAAGTAATATCGGCTAAATAGGCCTGACGGCGGCGCTGAGAGTTGGGTTGGTGCTTGTCTATGCAATCGACGCGCAAGCCGTGAAATTCGTAGAGCGGGCCCATCCATTCGGCATCGCGCTTGGCGAGGTAGTCGTTGACAGTAACGACGTGTACCCCTTTGCCAGAAAGCGCATTGAGGTAAACAGGAAGTGTAGCTACTAATGTTTTACCTTCACCGGTTTGCATCTCGGCGATATTGCCGCGGTGCAAGACGGCTCCTCCCATGAGCTGAACATCGTAATGAACCATTGCCCATTTAATTTTATTACCGGCGGCGGTCCATTCGGAATGCCAAATGGCGCGGTCGCCGTCGATGGTAATGCCATCGCGGGCTGCGGCAAGCTGACGGTCAAAATCAGTAGCGCTCACGCTGAGTTGGCCATTTTCGGCCCAACGGCGTGCGGTTTCTTTGACGACGGCAAAAGCCTCTGGTAAAATAACGAGTAATTCTTCTTCGATGCGATCGTCGATGGTTTTGACCATTTGATCAATTTGATCGTAGAGTTTCTCTTTTTCTTCGAAGGGCGTGTTGAGGTCTGCGGCTTGGGCTTGAAGCGCGGCAAGTTCTTGTTCTAGTGCTGCTATACTTTGGGTAACTTGGGCTTGGAAACTGCGCGTTTTGTCGCGGAGTTGGTCGTCGGAGAGGTTTTGGACAGTTTGCCATGCGGCATTGGCTTTTTCAACGAAAGGCCAGTATTCTTTGCGGTCTTTTGCGGTCTTGTCTCCGAAAATGGATTTGAGTAGATCTCCGATCATGAGTGTGTTCAATTTAGCGAACTTCAAAATTAATGAATTCTATGGATTTTTAGCCCAAATAATTTGCTATTTCAGCTATCTTTGTGGCATGCATGAATTAATCGTTATCCTTGATTTTGGTTCTCAATACACCCAACTGATTGCCAGAAGAATCCGTGAACTCAACGTTTATTGTGAAATCCATCCTTGGAACAAAATCCCCGAGCTCGGCGGCAACGTCAAAGGCGTTATTTTGTCGGGTAGTCCGTTTTCGGTTCGGGACCCACAAGCCCCACGCCCAGACCTCAGTGCCATCAAAGGCAAGTTGCCACTTTTGGGGGTGTGTTTTGGCGCTCAGTATTTGTCTCATCATTTTGGTGGCGAAGTTTTGCCGTCCAACACCCGTGAATACGGCAGGGCGCACCTGAATTTCGTAGACAACTCAAACATCCTCACCAAAGGCCTTACCCAAGGTTCGCAAGTCTGGATGTCGCACGGTGACACTATCAAAAAAATACCGGCCAACTATCAAATTATTTGTTCTACCCAAGACGTAGAAGTAGCCGGTTACGCCGTCGAGGGCGAGCAAACCTTTGGTATTCAATTCCACCCAGAGGTTTATCACTCCACTGAGGGCAAGACCCTTTTGCAAAATTTTATTGTCGACGTCTGTCAGTGCGCTTGTGACTGGACGCCCGATTCATTTATCGAGGAAACCACCGCGCGCTTGCAAGCGCAACTAGGCCAAGATAAAGTCATTCTCGGCTTATCTGGTGGGGTAGATTCCTCTGTTGCGGCAGTGCTTTTGCACAAAGCCATTGGCCCAAATCTGCATTGTATTTTTGTAGACAACGGTTTGTTGCGTAAAAATGAATTCCAAGATGTATTGGCCTCTTACCAAGGTATGGGCTTAAACGTGAAGGGTGTCGATGCCTCGCAGCGTTTTTACGACGCACTCGCTGGTCTTACTGACCCTGAACTCAAAAGAAAAGCCATCGGTAAAGTATTCGTCGACGTTTTTGATGAAGAATCCAAATTGGTCGAGAATGCCAAATGGCTCGGTCAGGGCACTATTTACCCGGATGTCATCGAGTCTGTATCGGCAACGGGTGGGCCTTCCCAAACCATTAAATCGCACCACAACGTAGGTGGTTTGCCCGACTACATGAAACTTCAAGTGGTCGAACCACTCAGGCTATTGTTCAAAGACGAAGTGCGCCGAATTGGCCGCTCCTTGCAAATCGATGAGCGCATTTTAGGTCGTCACCCTTTCCCGGGTCCGGGTCTAGGAATCCGTATCCTCGGTGAGGTCAGCCCTGAGAAGGTGCGCATCTTACAAGAAGTCGATGCGATTTTCATTAACGGCCTCAAAGAAGACGGCCTTTATGACAGCGTTTGGCAAGCGGGTGCCATTTTCTTGCCCATCCAATCCGTTGGCGTCATGGGCGACGAACGTACCTATGAAAACGCAGTTGCATTAAGGGCGGTGAGCTCTACCGACGGCATGACCGCCGATTGGGTGCATTTACCTTATGAATTCTTGGCTAAAATATCGAACCGCATTATCAACCAAGTGCGCGGCATCAATCGCGTCACCTACGATATCAGTTCAAAGCCGCCGGCTACCATTGAATGGGAATAAGATGAAATGGGTACTTTTTGTTTGGTTGTTCTTTTTTGGTTGTTTCAGGGCCAATAGCCAAGCCTTGCCTATCATCGAACAAAACGGTTCTAAATTTTACCAATATACCATTCAAGAAGGGCAAACGCTCAACGCGCTACAGGCGCTGTTTTCGACCGACATCGATCAATTATTGCAACTCAATCCTGGCCTTGAAAGAGGCGTTGAGGCTGGTGTGCAAATCCTCATTCCGGTCAAACGCGGAACAATCAACCATAAAGTTCAAGCGCAGCAAACCCTATTTGCGATCTCAAGGCAATATGAAACACCCATAGATTCACTTTATCTTTGGAATCCGGGGGCTAAAAACGGTTTAAAAGTAGGGCAGGTTGTGTGCATTCACCATGCCATTTTACCTTTTGATGCCACACAAACCACCCCGATTTCAAGTCCTGCGGTGGCTGTTAAAGCGCCAAAAATCTCAGATTCTATTGTAAAGCATACTGTTCTAGAGAAAGAAAACCTTTATGCCATATCAAAGCGATATATGGTCTCAATTGATACCTTAATGGCAATCAACCACTTGAGTAGTTCAAGAGTAACACCAGGTCAGGAAATATTAGTACCCATACGGCAGCCAAATTCACAGCCGGTTCCCGTACAAGCGGTCCCGGCGCCATTGCCAAGCCCGAAAAGTTCATTTGAATTCCCAGTAGCAAAAAAGGAAAGTTATCATATTGCTGTTTTTCTGCCTTTTCAGCTTGACTCCAATGCCAATAACAACCGTTTCATTTCCAGTGCGGCCCTAGATTACTACATGGGCCTCAAATTGGCACTCGATACACTGAAGCAGCGAGGTCTGGTGGCCAACATTTATGTCTATGACGACAACTCAACTAGCTTTAGTCTAGAAGATCAATTGAATAGTCCGCAAATGAAGTCAGTGGACCTCATTTTTTCTCCGCTTCAAGAAAAACAGGCTAAAATGGTAGCATCCTATGCAAAAATCAACGGTATTCCCGTCGTTTTTCCTGTTCAAATGCCTTCCTCTATTGTTCAGATGGCCCCGAATTTTATTGCTTACACCACGCCAGATCAAGCGCTGGTTGAAAGCCTGGCCATACACCTGCATCAAAATTTCCAAGGCCATACCGTCATTCTCATCAATAGTCCAATAGAGGCCGACCAACGTCTCGAACAGCAATTCAAAGCCGCATTTGCTGCCGTTCCTACAACACAGTCCAAACTCAAGCTCCAAGAAGCAACTTGGTCTACTTACAATAAGTACAAATCGATCGGTGCACCCCAAATTGTGGTGAGTTTTAGTTCTGAGCGCCTGAAAGTGGCTGCTTTGCTTAGGGCCGCTGCGGCCGATAGCATGCTGCTTGTTGCTGGCCACAAAGACTGGTTAGACTACAAAGAACTCGATGCACCTGAGGTCCGTGACCAATCTTTTTTGGTGGCCTTGCCGAGTCATTTTAACTACCATGACCCACAAGTCATTGCATTTCATAAAACTTACCGCAAGCGCTACAACGCAGACCTCAGTAAAATGGCTTGTTTAGGTTATGACCTCACCTTACATATCGGTATGCAATTGCTCGGTAATGCGCAACCTCAAAAAGGATTAATTAGCAATATGCAACTCAACACCAGCGCCAATTCGCTCTTTATTGAAAACAAAGCAGGGGTGGTTGTATGGTATACAAATGCCCAATTGTTAGTCCCTCAACATGAATAAAAACGCTATAGCAGAGCGCTACCGTGCGCTACAACTTCATATTTGTGCAGCCTTAGAAGCGCTCGACGGGCAGGCCAAGTTCACCGAAGACGCTTGGGAGCGTCAAGAGGGTGGAGGCGGCCACACCAGAACGCTAGTTGGTGGCGCTATTCTCGAAAAGGCAGGTGTTGCATTTAGTGCCGTGCACGGCCCGGTTACCGACGCCATGAAAAAACAACTCGGCCACGAAGGCGAGGCCTTTTTTGCAACAGGCGTTTCCATTGTTTTGCACCCGAAGCATCCGCGTCATCCCATTATGCACATGAATGTGCGCTACTTTGAACTCGAAGACCAAACCTATTGGTTTGGCGGCGGCATCGACCTCACTCCACATTATGTCGATGGTGGTAGAGCCCTTTCGTTTCATCAGTCATTAAAAGCAGTTTCTGACCAATACAACACTGACTTCTATCCAAAATTCAAAGAATGGGCAGACCGCTATTTCTACTTGCCACACCGCGGTGAATCGAGAGGAGTAGGCGGTATCTTTTTTGACCAACTCAATGAAAGTTGTGGCCTCAGTAAAGCGCAAATTTTCAATTACTGCGTGGACCTCGGTGAATTATTTCCTGTGGTCTACCGTCAGCAAATTGAAGGTACTCAGCTCCAAGCTCCAACTCAGGAAGAAAGCGCTTGGCAGGCCCTCAGACGCGGCCGTTATGTCGAGTTCAATTTGCTGCATGACCGCGGCACCAAATTCGGCATTTATTCTGGTGGACGCACAGAATCGATCTTGATGAGTATGCCCCCAATGGCCAATTGGGCCTATAACCACGAGCCCGAAGCGGGTTCTGAAGAACAAAAAACCCTGAGTTTCCTCAGGGCTTTTCATGATTTTTGTTGATCAGTTACTGCTTGGTAAGCGTCAGGTAATCTGTGCCGCCACCGCCACCAGAAACATCGACTAGCTTGATTTCAGTATCTGTATACGAAATGATATCCCAGTCGTCTGAAAGTTCGTCGAGTACGTTATTTAGGTTGAAATTGATATTGAAGTCGAGGTCATCAAGGCTGTCGTCGTCACTGCTGTTTGAATCGGTTAAAGACCAACTACCCACATACGGATTTGAATTGCTACTCAATAAGTCGGTGACATTGAGGGTGCCGTCTTCTAAGAATACAAAGCGGTAGTTGGTGTAGTCATTTGTTTCGTCGTCGCCGTCGTCTATGTAACTAGACACAATCCAGGTGCCGTCGGTAGAGATTTTCGTAATTTGTTTTTGGTTGCTTTGCCATTTGCTGCAACTTGCGGCCAATACCAAAAGCCCTAATGAGCATAAGATCGTTTTCATGTTGTGCTGTTTTTGAGTGTTATTCCTGAGTAACAAAAATAAGGCCAAAATTAGTCTAAATTATCAACTAAAGATTAATTTTAATAGCAATTACTCCGCAAAATAAATGCGGAATAACTATATTTGACCATGCTTCAGCTCACCGCACAAAGCCAACGCCTACAACTCATACTTGATTTTCTCAAGGAGCAGGCCTTTATGCGCGCTTCTTTTGTTCAAATTCAAGCACATTTACAAAAGGTCTTGCCCAGTATTGGCTTAAAGCCGATTTCTCGGCGTTCTTTGGAGGCAGATTTACAGGTTCTAAGAGCAGATGGAAAAGACCGATTGCTCCATGTTCGGGTCTCTAAAAAACATTATTACCAACTCATTCCTGCACCGAATGCCCTCATTTCTGAAGCGTTGCAGCACAACATGCTCAATCAGATTGCGCAGCAGCTCGGCGCCAAAATACCAGAAAACAATGCGCAGTTTCAGGACAAATTGGTTTTCAGTTTTTCGGCACTGAATGACGACGGGCGGTCTTATGAGTTGGCAGCAACTTGCCTTCAGGCCATTGAGCAACAGTATTTATTGCAGTTTTTATACCGTTCAGCCTTTGGAACCTATAAGTCTAAATTACAAGTTGTTGCGCCTTTGCAAGTGCGCTTTTATGAAGGGCGCTATTATTTGATAGCATGTGTGTGGTCTGAAAAAAACTATGCGCCAAAACAATCCATCAAAGTATTTGCATTTGATCTGATTGAGAATTTTGTGGTTGTTCCGGCACTTTCCGAAAAAGAAGATGGCACCGAAGGCGAGTTAGTGCATTTCTCGTGGCTGCAATTGGCGCAGGCTGTGGAACTTAAAACCTATTTTAAACATTGCCTTGGAATTGCGCGTTTCAAGGACAGTATTCCGGAGGTCATTCGCCTCAAGTTTACCGATTGGGCAATTGCCTACGTCAAGTCCAGACGTCTGCATTCCTCGCAGCGCGTGGTGGTAGACAACCCCAATTATATTGTTGTTGAATTATACATTTACCGCACCTATGAGCTCTCTATGCTGCTGTCCAGATTCCGCGATTTTGGCACGGAGGTTCGCTAATAATTACTGTTATGAAAATTGAAATTTGGTCAGATATTGCATGCCCGTTTTGTTATTTAGGATTGACTAAGCTTCAAAAAGCAATCGAAAATTTAAGTTTGAATGCCAATGTTCAGATCGAGTTGCATACTTTTTTGTTGAACCCAGGTCTGAAAACCAACCTTTCGCAGTCGATCACCCAATATTTACAGGAGCACAAGCAGATCCCGATGGACCAAATAGAAGCCATGAACGCACGAATCGTGCAACAAGGTCAAGAATTTGGCATCGATTTTCAGATGGATAAAATAGCGGTGGCCAACACCATTAAAGCCCATTTGCTGTTGCACGAAGCCCATGAACAGGGGCTGCAATGGCCGGCAAAAATGCGTTTGCTAAAGGCGTATTTTACCGAAGGAAAAAACATTGACAACCTAGAAGTTCTTCAAGAACTGGCCACCGAAATTGGCCTCAAGACCGACCACCTCGACCTCGCCATCCTAGGCGGCAAACATAGCCGCGCCTTTACCCAAGACCTACAAGAAGCCCAAGACCTCGGCCTGCGCGGCGTCCCTTACTTCCTCTTCGACCGCAAAGTCGCCATCCATGGCGCCAGAGAAGTGGAGGTTTTTGAGACGGCATTGAAAGCCTAAGATTGAATCCTGACGCCGAGTGAAAGGCTATAAAAAAATGAATCTATGGGTAGGGGTCTTAAGTAGTCCAAGTTAAAGTTGTATTTCAAATTAAACATAAGGTGTTCATTGATTTGAAAATTCACTTGTGAATCTAGCATCCACCGCGGGTTTACTAAATTTTTTATGCCGGCATTTAATGGTGTTTGAAGGTAAGAAATTGCTGAAAAATCGATTCCTTTGGCAATTTGAAATGCGGTTTTAATTGAAAAGTTGAGCCGAATGAGTTTACGTTCTAATTCATTGAGATCAATTCCACCAAAAGCATAGTTACTCAAAAAGGGATTCCATCTTTCGTATTCATAGAAAAGTCCTGCACTTGCGTATAAATCGTCTTTGCGGTCGTCCCAAAATCTAAAACGCGCATTCATACCAGCCAAGGCTCTGTTCTGTAGACCTGTTATGCCATTCCATTGGTATTGAACAAAATAATCGGGCGCTAATTTTTTGGAATCGTTATCTCGGTATCTGATTTGAAAATAACCATTGTTTTCTAGTACGTTAGTTCCATTGAAAATAAAATCTGTGTGAGTCAATGCGATCAATACATTAGATTTCCGAATAATCCAATCGAACTCAGATTGTTGGGTCAATTGTACGATGTTTTTTCGCTGTTTGTCTGCTGAAAATGCAAGGTCAATCATACCTTTGTATCGCTGACTTAGGCTATCGAGTCCTATTTCTCTATCGATAGCAAGAATTTGGCCTAGGCTTATGATTGGATAAAATAAATAGATAAAAAGGATAGGTCTCATGCATAACTTTCTATTGCCCACTGAATCAGTTGTATTGCCTGCTGAATCATGGAAGGATTCG
>VFQS010003440.1_pt1 | contig 12088 bp, 1 predicted proteins | sample 3512361 | NCBI WGS metagenome assembly VFQS01 (sample SAMN10412375, study PRJNA504923) | tailings metagenome | isolation source: Relicate 1 Philex TSF3 active mining | place: Philippines
GGCGTGGCGTGGAACGGCTCTTTGTGGGTGGCACTCGGTCAAGGCACGAACTCCATCGCATACTCTGCAAACGGCTATATCTGGACGGGGTTGGGCACATCTATCTTTTCATCAGTCGGCTATGGTACGGCATGGAATGGGACAAGATGGGTTGCGGTTGGATCTGGGACGAATAGCATAGCTTACTCGGCGGACGGCGTCATTTGGACGGGTCTGGGGACATCCATTTTTACATCAGAAGGACGCGGCGTGGCATGGAATGGGTCAATGTGGGTCGCGGTCGGCCAAGGCACAAATTCAATTGCGTATTCGTCCGATGGCATCACATGGACGGGTCTGGGAACAAGCATTTTTTCGTCCCGAGGTCTTGGCGTGGCATGGAATGGGACGCGATGGGTGGCGGTTGGTGACGGCACAAATTCTATGGCATACTCGTCCGACGGCATCAATTGGACGGGGCTAGGTTCGTCCATTTTTACGACAAGTAGAGGCGTGGCCTGGAATGGGACGCGATGGGTGGCGGTTGGCGACGGCACACACTCTATAGCATACTCGGCTGATGGTATCAACTGGACGGGGCTAGGCAAGACCATTTTTACAACAAACGGGTTTGGTTTGACGTGGAATGGGTCGCGATGGGTGGCTGTTGGTTCGGGGACAAATTCCATTGCATATTCTGCGGATGGGGTCACTTGGACTGGACTGGGCGCCACCAGGTTTTCGAATTTCGGACTTGGCGTTGCATCGGCGTGACCGTGACAACCTCTGCGTGACCAATTAAAAAATGTGAACGTTTTGTCAAGTGGTGGTGGTGTTGACGCACATGGCAATGTCCAATACACCCAATCGTGTCATACAAACAGATGCGACGGGCAACCTCGTGGTGTCCAATGTGACGGTCACCGAATTGTCGTACCTTACCGGTCTGACGTCAAACGTGCAAACCCAACTGGAAACAGTCACGTCCACCAAAAACGTAGGCACCATCAACAATTGGAAAACGTCCAACGTAACGTTAGAACCGTCCACGTTATCGTTCACGCCGTTGCCTGGCCGACAATATATCGTCGATGCCCGGTTGCTGATGTATGCGTCCAACACGGATCACACGGCATCTCTCGGGTTCAGATGGCCTACGCCGCTCGCAAATTCAAATGCGGGCATTCTGGGCATTTTGTACCCGTCTTCCGATGCGGCCAACACGTCCACGTTGGCCATGGGATACCACGCGTCGTCTACCACCACAGATCCGTTTGTGAATGTGCGTTTGGGTACATTAGCAAATGTGCCGTGGCCGGTCTCGATGCGAGCCATGTTTGTCACCGCCAATGTTTCCAATATCACGCCGTGTGCCATTTTGGCCAATGTGGACTCGTCTGCACGGACTGTGTCATTGTTGTACGGCAGTCACATGTCGTATCGCAGCACGCCGCTCCTGCCTAATTTCCCACCGACAATCACGACAACCTTGCAATCTACGTATACATTATCGACTGTTGGCACACCCATTGTGTTGACTCTGAATGCCATCGATCCTGAAAATGCAGTTGTCACATGGTCATATTCCACAATTGGCATGGGAGATATCGCGACAATTTCACAAACTGACAACGTGTTTACGATCACGCCATCGCTCGGCGAAACCCATGCAGGGTCTTTTACGGTCACGTTTACGGCCAGCGATGGGACGTACACCCATTCAAAAACGGCCACATTCACCAAAACCAGCACGTCGCCCGTCATCACGACAACTTTGGAATTGTCATACACATTGTCGACCACCGGCCAAACCACAACTCTGACCTTGGAAGCCACCGACGCCGAAAACTCGCCGTTGACATGGTCATATTCGACGTCCGGTTTGGGAAACATCGCGACCATTCAACAAACCGACAACACGTTTGTCATCACACCGAGCGTGGGCGAATCGGACTCAGGATCTTTCACGGCCACATTCAGCGTGACCGACGGTACGAATACCACGTCGACATCGACAACATTCACCAAACCCAGCACGCCACCTACCGTGGCAAATGTTAACAGCTCGTACACGTTATCGGCACTCGGCACGCCGACGGTCATCACCATCAGCGCCTCGGATGCCGAGACAACTTCTTTAACGTATTCGTACGAAGTCGTAGCTGGCTCTTTGGGGAGCATTGCGACTGTGTCTCAAGATAACAACGTATTTACTATCACGCCTTCGACCGGCGAGACGTATGCGGGGTCGTTTACGTTACGATTTGGCGTGTCAGATGGCGTGTACACGTCGTATACCAACAACGCAATTTTCACCAAAACATCGACGGCGCCAAGCATTGCCAACGTGAACGCGACATACACTTTATCGACTTTGGGGACTGCGACGGTGATTACACTGAGTGCGACAGATGCGGAAGGATCGGCGTTGACGTATGGGTACGACGTCGTGTCCGGGAGTTTGGGGAGTATCGCGACGGTGTCACAAACAGACAATGTGTTTACCATCACGCCCTCGGCCGGAGAAACGTATGCGGGGTCGTTCACGTTGCGTTTCAGAGCATCGGACGGCGTGAATACCAGTTACACAAACAACGCCGTCTTCACCAAACCGAGCACGGCACCGACCATCACGTCGTCATTAGATGCCAGTTATACGTTGTCTACGACAGGTGTGGCGACAGTCATTACAATCACAGCAACTGATGCCGAGAATACACCGTTGACGTACGGCTACGAAATCATCAGCGGCGCGCTGGCCAGCACCGCCACAATTGTGCAAGATACGAACACATTCACCATCACGCCATCCACCAACCAAGCCAACGAGGGGTCGTTCCAACTGCGGTTCAGTGTGACAGATGGTGTCAATACGGTGTACACCAACGGGGCGACGTTTACATTAACATTTGTGGTGCCGGTCTCGGTAATAGCGACCGGTTCCGGAACTAACAACACTCTTGCGTACTCGGCGAACGGCACTAGTTGGACCGGACTGGGCAAATCGATCTTTAGCAATAATGGCTGGGGCGATGCAAGTAATGGCTTGATGTGGGTGGCAGTTGGTGCGGGCACTAACAGTATCGCGTATTCGTCCAATGGCATCAGTTGGACAGGGCTGGGCACGTCAATATTCACAAACGGCTATGGCATAGCTTGGAATGGGACGCGATGGGTAGCTGTTGGCAATGGAACAAACAAAATAGCATATTCGTCCGATGGTATCACGTGGACGGGGCTGGGATCGTCCATTTTTACATCAAGTGGTTATCGCGTGGCTTGGGGCGGGACACGGTGGGTGGCTACTGGATATGGCTCTAACACGCTTGCATACTCGTCGGATGGTATTTCATGGACGGGGGCGGGCACATCAATATTTAGTTCTGAAGGATATGATGTGGCATGGAGTGGGTCGCGCTGGGTCGCGGTGGGCTATGGCACCAACACCATCGCTTATTCGTCCGATGGCATTTCATGGACGGGGTTAGGGACCTCTATTTTTGGTTCGTATGGATATGGCATCACATGGAATGGATACCGATGGGTTGCGGTTGGCCAAGGCACAAACAGCATTGCATACTCGTCTGACGGTATCACGTGGACGGGATTGGGTACAGTCTATATAAGCTCAGCGTACGGTGTGACATGGACGGGGTCCTTATTTGTGGCAATTGGTAGCAGTGGTATTGTACATTCTTACGACGGCATTTCATGGACGTATGTAGCAAGCTCAAACACAATTTTTGATGCTTTTGGCTGGGCCGTTGGCGCAAAGAGGCCAGTATCGTTTGTGGCATGTGGTAGTGGCACCAACTCGTTGGCGATTTCGTTTGATGGATGGACATGGACGGGGCTTGGCACATCGATTTTTTCGACCCAAGGTCGGGCGGCCTCGTGGAACGGGTCGAGGTGGGTGGCAGTGGGCTCAGGCACAAACTCAATCGCGTACTCGTCCGATGGTATTACGTGGACAGGGTTGGGAACGTCCATTTTTAGTAGTAGTGGATATGGCATCGCGTGGAACGGGACGCGTTGGGTTGCAGGTGGCTCGGGTACCAATACTATTGCATACTCTGAGGACGGCATTAGCTGGACGGGGCTCGGAAGTTCCATTTTTAGCACTCGGTGTTATGACGTGGCATGGAACGGCACGCGGTGGGTTGCCGTTGGCCAAGGCACCAACACGATTGCGTACTCGTCCGATGGCATTAATTGGACAGGATTGGGCACATCCGTTTTTACACAAGAGTGTGCTAGTGTGGCGTGGAGCGGAACGCGATGGGTGGCAGTCGGCTACGGAACGAACACCATCGCATATTCGTCAAATGGCATCAGCTGGACGGGAATCGGCACCTCTATATTTTCGACGTACGGATCAGGCGTGGCGTGGAACGGGGTGCGGTTCGTGGCTGTGGGCTACGGCACGAACATGATCGCATACTCTGCAGATGGTATCACGTGGACTGGGCTGGGGGCATCATCGATTTTCTCATCATACGGTGTCGATGTAATATGGAACGGACGGATGTGGGTGGCAGTCGGCAACGGCACGAATTCCATCGCGTATTCGCTCGACGGTATCACGTGGGTCGGGCTTGGCACGCCAAGCTTTTCAACGGGGTTCGGCGTGGGGTCCAATTTCAACGTGACCATGGTGGCATGCGGGTCAGGTACAAACACTTTGGCATACTCGATCGATAACGGCCTCAGTTGGACGGGGTTGGGCACGACCATATTTTCAAGTTATGGGCGGAGTGCGGCGTGGAATGGAACGCGGTGGGTGGCAGTCGGCGCTGGCACAAACACGATTGCATATTCTTGGGATGGTATCAGTTGGACTGGGATCGGGCAAAGCATCTTTGATTCATATGCATATGGAGTGGCATGGAGCGGGACGCGGTGGGTGACTGTTGGCAGCGGCGGCAACCATACGATCGCGTATTCGGCAGACGGTATGACTTGGACCGGCGTGGGCAAATCTATTTTTTCAAGTTATGGGTTGGGCGTCGCATGGAATGGGACGAGGTGGGTGGCCGTTGGCGGCGGCACAAATGCCATTGCATATTCGTCTGATGGTATATCATGGACGGGACTTGGCACATCCATCTTTTCATCGTATGGATACGGCGCGGCGTGGAATGGGACGCGCTGGGTGGCGGTGGGCAACGGCAGCACAAACACCATCGCGTATTCGTCGGATGGCATAAGTTGGACGGGAGTTGGGAAAACCATTTTCACGCAGGAAGGCAGGGGCGTTGCGAGCAACGGCACGTTGTTCGTAGCCGTTGGTAATGGCACAAACGCACTTGCTTACTCGACCGATGGCATCACGTGGACAGGACTTGGCACGTCAGTATTTGCAAGTGCGGATGGTATCACATGGACAGGCACTCGTTTCGTGGCATTTGGGGCAGGTAGTAACTACATCGCGTACTCGGCTGATGGAATCACATGGACGGGCACCGGTGTCACGTTGTTCTCGAATGGAAATGGCGGCGCTTCGAAATAGTAGTCCGCTCAGCTCACTTGGTCTTTATTTCTCGTGACCAGTGTAAAGACAGGGCCGCAGTCCAATGAGCGGCTACGCGCCCAATGCGGCGCTGGTCACCGACGCCAGCAGCGTCGTGGTCGCATCCGACGTGACCGCCACCGAGCTCGGGTACCTGTCCGGCCTGACGTCCGGCGTTCAATCGCAACTCGACGCAGTGCCGTTGCCCAGCAATGTTTCCATCGAAAACGAATGGACTGCCAACACGACCACCTTGGCAGTGTCGCCGCTGTCGTTCACGCCGGCGGCCAATACGACCTACGTCGTCCATGCCGATGCCATCGTGTCGGCATCCAACGTGGGCTCCGTCGGCATCCGGTGGCCCACGCCGCTGCTGGGCACAAGCTTTGCTACGATCACCTACCCCACCGGCCCCACGACGACCGCCACGCAACGCGTATCCAGTTTGGCAACCGATCCCGTGGTGAATTTGTCCAATGTGACGTCGGCGCAATACAGCATCCAGGCGACATTCTCAATCGGCAACGTGTCCAACATCACGCCGTTTGCACTCGTCGCCAACGCGGCTTCGAATGCCGACACTGTCGCATTCAAATTTGGATCGTATGCGACCTATCGCACCTACCCTGTCTTGACCATCAATTCTGACGTGTCGGCAACCGGCAACGTGAATTTCGATGGAACGTCTTTCGATAACGGTCATTACGGCAACGCCAATACCATTTATGTGAATGGCACACTGGTCATCGACGGCGACACGTTGTATGGCCAGACATCCCGAACTGTGGGTAATGTGCTGCCTGTCGCCCAACGACCGTTCAATGTCAGCATCGACGGATCTCACGTTTGGGAAATTCCGTTCAGTTTCGAAAGTGGGCCTACGACCTTCGTATTAAGTACTCTAGGCACAAATCTTGCGACAGGTTTGACGTCTGGAGCGACTGGCGAAGTGTTGGGCATGTGGGATCATTCAGAGTTGTACGCGGGAGCAGCCGGCGCACCGGTGACGCCTCAAGTCCCGAGCATCGGATGGCTGAAATTGCGATCAAAAACTGGATCGTTCGTAACCAACGAAATCGTGGCATTGCCCGGTGGCGTGCAAGTTCGAGCTTTGTCTGCTGGCAAGCGCAGTTGGATCCATGTCATCGGGTATTCGAATGCGTACATGTCGTATTCGACGACTGGATCGTTGCATGTGAGCGGTGATTGGTATGAAATCGGCACGACAGACGGCTTGACCAATCAAACTGTGTACTTGCCCGTGCGCGAGTTTGTTCCCGGCGTGCAAATTGAAACTGTGCCGGGATCAGGGGTGTACGAATGGTATTTGAACGCTTCGGTGCGATGGAACCGGGCCGCGGGCAACGTGCAACTGATCTCCACCGATACCCGCGGCAAATATTTCGGCCAAGGACACACGGCTCGAAATACGATTGACAATTTCATCAGTTTGGGATCGTCGACATACGGGTACCTTCCGCTCTCAGGGTGTAAAATTCGAATTCCTAATGTGATTTTGTCCACGACCGGCACTCTGGGTTCGTCGACGGCCATCATTGCGCCCGCGTGCGTGGACACATTGTACAGCGTATCGACGACCAAAGGAGGATTCGAGCATGGCGGTTCGTTGACAATTCAAAACGCCGTGTGTTCGTGGCCACTGGCACTTCAAAAATATGGGGGCAGCTCAGGCGGCAGCTCAGGCGGTGGTGTCACACTGTCCGACAGCACCTACACCCTCTTGCAATTGTCAAGTATTGGCAGCCATGTATTCCTGACAAATTGCGCGACAACTTCCAAATGGTACGATGCTGCCCCATTTATCGGACTTCAAAAAGTCTACAATGATGTGACCGTTTCCGGATGCCGCTTGGGCAGCTTGACGCCCACGACGACCGACGCCGGCACCGGCAACGTCGCGTTCTCCAATTGTTACCTCGAATTGCAAGGCAGCGCCAATGTGGTCGCGGAGACGGCGACGTACGCTCGCGGCACGACGGCGTCCGAACCCAACGGAGTTTTGAATTTGCACAATCGGTCGACGCGAGTATCGAATTGCTCGATAATTGGACCGATCAAAGCGTCCAATGGATCTTTGGTGGTATCGAATGTGACATATGCAGACACGAGTGCACACATCACGACGGCGGCCGATCCGGCATATGCCATTCGAACCGTTGGCACGTACCGGACATCAATAAATGGGTTTTCGTTGCTGGTGCCGAATGCGTATCCGGCCTTGGGGGTCGTGTACCCCCAGAGTTCCAGCGCATCTATCAAAAATGTCGGTAGCATCGCGGCGCCGCTGAGCGGAGGATGGCCGGCGGCCAACGCCATGTGGTGCGTGGCAAACGTGGCAGCCCACGCCGGCCCCTTGGTGGTCGAACGCGTGTATGCGTCCAACGTGGCCTACGGCATCGTGCGTGAAGACGTGGTGGACCAGCCGGATGCGCCGGCGCGGCTGACGCACGTGCACGTGACCGGATCTTCGCTCCCCGCGCAATTGGGCAGACACTACACTTTTGACAATTCGTTGGTGCGAGGATGCAAATGGTCGTATGCGTCAGTGGCCAATGCCGTGCACGCTCCGTTGGCAGGCACCCATTTCGAAGACCGGTTTATCGATGATACCGGCGGTCAAATGACGCTGTACGCATACGCGGATCCCGTTGCCAATTCCACGGGCGTTTTTGAGTATTGCCAGCGCAACGGCGCGTACCACGTGTCCCATGCCAACACGCATGCCATCGCCTTCGCCGCGAATTCCAACGTCATTTGGACCATGGCAGACTATGCTTTGGGCCACACGGCGTTGATGACGCCTTCCGGCAACAATGTGCCCATGGTGCTGTGTGCGTCCAATGCCCAGAACGGCAACGCGGCCAACGCGTCGTTGCGACACCTGGACTTGTCTTACCAAATCGATACGAATAATGGTTCGTCGTGGTCGGCATGGAAGTTTTTGATGGGCGTGTACGAGTTTGCGAGCGTGGCCAATGTGGGAGAATCGTTTGTGCGGGTATCGGCCAACACGACATACACCCGTCCCATCCAGGTGGGCGACTCGGTGAGCTTGTTCAAAAATGGGTCGTCGGATTGGGCGGGCAGCGGCGCCATGGCTTCTAATGCGATTGTGACCAGCGTGTTTGCCGACACGTTGTCGACCCTGACCATTGGTTTGAACACGCCATTGCTGGCCAATACAACTCTTGCGGAATTCGTGACGTATTGGAAAGATGTGCGTTCCGAAACCGTTGATTACGAACGTGGCTTCAAGCTCAGGGTGAGAGCATCGGCGCGAACGGCTGACGTCGGCGGTTTTCCTCCGCAATTTTCGCACCTGTTCATTCCCACCACGTCAAATTTGTTGACGCAAGCGACGACCTATCCATTGTCCCCGGATTCCACGGGGGACGGCGTGGCGGCAGCGGCCCGCATCACCAACATGATCATCGGTTCGCGCCTTCAAATTTTCAATGTGACGTCCAATGTCGAAGTGTTGAATGCCGTCGTGACTGCCGCAACGTACACCAACGAGTATTCGTCCGGTTACAGTTTGGGAGATGTGGTGCGCGTGCGCCTGACGTACGTGAACGGCGCCACCGCCAAAGCGCCGTTCGAATCGTTTGCGACCGTGGACGCCGCCGGCTGGGCGGTGCGTGCCGTGCAAGCCGACAATGCGGCGTACAATGCCGCGGGCATCGACGGGTCGACGGTCACCGAGTTCTCGGCGGCGGCGTGGCCGGTGATCACAATTTCCGGCGTCAGCACCACCACCGTCCACCGGCTGGCGGCGTGGTGGGCATACCAGGAATTCGGGCAGAGTGGCATCGGCACCCACGTCGGCGGCTTGGTGGCCGAGGACGACTTGAACGTGCGCCTGGTGACGGCGGTCGCCAACGTGGTCCTGGACAACGCGGGGCCACAAAGCGTGTTGTTCACGGGCTCCACGCGCCTGTACCGCGACGACGGCGCCAGCCCCGTGGCCAGCGTGACCGCCAGCGGCGCTTCGGTGGTGTTGTATGCCGACAGGGTGTACTCGGGCGCGGTGGATGTGGACTGGACCTCCGCCGAGCGTCAGCAAATTCGTCTGGCTCTGGGCGTGTCGGGAGACACCACGCTTCCCCTCGCCGCCAATGGGCACATCGAAGCCATCAAGGCGTCAACAGACACGTGGGTCAACGAATGGACCGAATCGGAGCGCCAACAGATCCGCAAGGCCTTGGGCATCACCGGCGGCATGACCAACACCACGGGTACGGGCGTGGTCGACAACGTCTGGACCATCGTGTCATCGTTGGAAAATGCGCTGCAACAAACGCCGCCGACAGATTGGACATTGGCTGAAAAGACACAAATTCGGTATGCTTTGGGTTTGTCGGGCGACTATTCTACCACTTCAGGCAACGGGTTGTTGGACCACATCTATGCCAATTTGGTCTCTGTCAAAACCAAGACGGACCTCATACCTCCCCAACCCGCCAACGAAGCTACCGTCTTGACAAGGTTGGCAACTGCGACCTACGTAGCACCGGCCAACCAGACCATCGATCACATTCTGGCCAATGTCTTGGCGGTCAAGTCCAAGACCGACCTCATACCTCCCCAACCCGCCAACGAAGCTACCGTCTTGACAAGGCTGGCAACTGCGACCTACGTAGCACCGGCCAACCAGACTATCGATCACATTCTGGCCAATGTCTTGGTAATCCAAAACAAGACCGACCTCATTCCTCCTCAACCCGCCAACGAAGCTACCGTCCTGACAAGGCTGGCAACTGCGGCCTACGTGGCACCAGACAACCAGGCCATCACACACATTCAGGCCAATGCAACGGCCATCAAAGCCACGCTGGATGCTCTCCCCGCAAACATCGCCACAACCACCGACGTCAACACCCGCCTGGCCGCCGCCGCCTACGTGCCGCCCGCCAACGACGCCGCCCAGTCCACCCTGGCCAATGTGCTGGCAATCAAAGCCATCGTGGACGCTTTGCCGACAAACGTCGCGACGACGGCCGATGTGCTCACCCGCCTGGCAACTTCGGAGTATATCACACCGGACAATGCCAACATTCAAAACGCGTTGTCCAATGTACTGCTCGTCAAAGCCAAGACCGACAATTTGCCGCCTCAACCTGCCAACGAATCCACTGTCCTTACCCGCCTAGCAACTTCAGAGTATATCGCTCCAGACAATGCGACTATTGACCATGTCATGGCAAATGTGTTGGTCGTCAAAGCCAAGACAGACAACTTGCCGCCTCAACCGGCCAACGAATCCACAGTCCTTACCCGCCTGGCAACTTTGGAGTATATCACACCTGACAATGCCAACATTCAAAACGCGCTGTCTAATGTGTTGGTCGTCAAAGCCAAGACGGACAACTTGCCGCCACAACCAGCCAATGAAGCGACAGTCCTCACACGATTGGCAACTTCGGAGTATATCGCACCAGATAATGCCAACATTCAAAACGCGCTGTCCAATGTGTTGGTCGTCAAAGCCAAAACCGACAATTTGCCGCCACAACCAGCAAACGAATCCACCGTCCTCACACGATTGGCAACGTCGGAGTATATCGCTCCAAACAACGCGACAATTGAAGCCATCGCACTCAAAACTGCCAATTTGCCGCCGGATCCCGCATCCGAATCGTTTGTGGCCACCCGTCTTGCAACTGACGTGTTTCTGGGAGATTCGGGTGCCGTGGATTGGACAGTCGCCGAACGCGGCCAGATTCGACGAGCGCTGGGTATCGTCGGCACCACCGCCGCCACCACCGGCACCGGCATCCTGGACGAAATCAAGGCCAAGACAGACACGTTGCCGGCGAACGTCGCCAGCGCCGAACACGTCAGCTCCCGCGTGGCCGCCAGTGCTTACGTGGCTCCAGACAATGCCACTCTTCAATTGGTGCATGCCAACGTCCAAAGCATCTACTCCAAAACCAACGCACTGCCAGCCGACCCAGCCTCCGAAGCGACGGTGTCGAGCCGGTTGGCGGCCAGCGCGTATACGGCGCCCGACAATGCCACTGTGACAGAAATAGCATCGAACGTCCAGCTCATTCGGGCCAAAACCGATGCATTACCCGCCGATCCCGCGAGCACGACCGACGTGTTGACCCGGCTGGCGGCAAACGTCTACGTCGCCCCCAACAACTCGGGCATTGCCAACGTGTTGTCCAATGTGTTTGTTGTTCAAACGTACACACAACGCTTGCCCTCCGACCCCGCCTCCGAAACCGCCGTCTTGAGCAGGTTGGCGGCCACGGCCTACACGGCGCCCGACAATTTGACGGTGACGTCCACGCTCAGCAACGTGTTGGCCATCAAGGCCAAGACAGACCTTCTCCCCGCCGATCCCGCGTCCAATGCCGCCGTTTTGAGCCGGCTAGCGGCGGCTGCCTATGTCGCTCCCGATAATTCCAATGTGCAACACGCCTTGTCGAATGTGTTGTTAATCAAAGCTCGCACCGACAACTTGCCGTCCCAACCGGCCAACGAGGCAACAGTGCTCAGCCGAATGGCAGCAGCGGACTATACGCCGCCCAATAATGCGGATATATCGGCAATTGTCACCCTGGCGACGGCCAT
>VFQS010003442.1_pt1 | contig 12084 bp, 10 predicted proteins | sample 3512361 | NCBI WGS metagenome assembly VFQS01 (sample SAMN10412375, study PRJNA504923) | tailings metagenome | isolation source: Relicate 1 Philex TSF3 active mining | place: Philippines
GAAACAATCACTGTCTAGCGCAAGGCTATACGCACAATCTTGCTTCGCTAGTTAATACTGATAATCAACTTTTAGTGGATACAATCGTAAAGATTGAGAACTAGCCCCTCAAATTTCGTTGATTTGGCTAAACTACATTCCATTTGAAGAAGATCAGATATTGCTAGTCCCATTTGATCAGATGTTGATCTTGTCTCTGTCTTTTCTGTTCGTAAATTCCACACTCTTTTGGAGTCTTGAGGAATACGACTTAATACAAACGATTCACATGAATTCTCGAAGCATCTACTTTTCCATGCATCATTAGCAGCCACAAAACCTCCCTTTAGTGTTCCATTTTTAATTAGTAGATATGCATAAGGTATCTTTGCAAAAGAGTAAAAATAAAAGGGTTTAAGATTGTCAAACTGAGATGAAACAATAATGTCATTAGGCTGAAAATTACGATTTATTTCATTAATTGCGCCACGCCAATCTGTTTTTTCTAACTCCGAATAAAAAGTGATATTCTTTTGTAAGAAAACCAAAAATATTAAAAAAATAGCAAAATTTTTATATATTTTACTGCTTGAATTTTGTATTAAAAATACCAATCCTACTAAACAAAAAAAGTGACCTGGTAGAAAAATTCTACCTGCTAAAATTGGCTTAATGAGTCCTATCAAATAAACTAATAAAAAAGGAATAACAGTAAACAAAATACAGGATATAGCAAACAAAAGATGGGATTAGAGAATGGAGGAGAATATGCATAGTTTCTCCCCCATGAGCTACTTTTTGCGACAATGGGAATAACCAAATTGCAATACTTAAAAGTGGCACTAAAGAATATAAGAAAAAGTAGGTTATATAGGTTTTTTTTGTAGGATAAAATTTTAGAACAATAAATGAAAGCACCATCAGTGCAGTAAAAATGTAAATGAGTGATGTGAGATGCATTTGAATCATTAATGCTGAAGGAATCATTAATAATGCAATATCTCGATGATTTAAAGAGTCCGTCTGAAGTTTTTCAATAATTCTTAAACACTGAAAAGATAAAAATATATAACCTAAAACAACAAAGATATACTGCCTAGCCTCTTGACTATATTTTACAAATAAAGGAGAAACAGTTATTAAAATGAGTATGTATAACAAACTCTCACTAGAGAAAATTTTCCTTCCATAAAACCATACAACTAATATACACAGGACTCCAGCAATTACCGAGGGAAGTCTTACAAAGAACTCACCATCTTCGACTTGCCAAAATAGGCTGATGAGTTGATAAAATAGAGGGGGTTTATTGGTGTAAGCATCAAACCAAAGATGTTTGGCATCAACTGTACTATCGATTGCTGTATGTAACTCGTCTATCCAGAGAGATTCACTTTCTAGTCCAAATAATCTGATTAAGAAGGCTATGAAAAGTATTGAAACTATAAGTAGATAATCTTTATACCTTAAATAATTAAGCACTTTTCATCTAAACCCATGTGTTTTGCGGTTAAATAAATTTTTTAAAAGTAAGTTTTATAATTCTAAATCATAATTTTTTTTATTTACCAATGATTTTCCAAGATAATCAACTTTCAATAAATATTTTATTCCGCTTATTAAGATAGGCGATAGCTAGCTGACATATTACAATCATGAATCACATCTAATGATTTAGATAAGAGCATTAAGAATAATTGAGTAGGAAAGATTGGGGTGGCTGATGGGACTCGAACCCACGACAACTGGAATCACAATCCAGGACTCTACCAACTGAGCTACAGCCACCATCAGAACTAGTGATTAAACCTGGCCTGCCCGACAGGAATCGAACCTGTAACCCCCAGCTTAGAAGGCTGGTGCTCTATCCGGTTGAGCTACGGGCAGATTGTCAGACAAACACAAGTTTAAGGAAATTGGTCGGGGTGGAGAGATTCGAACTCCCGACATCCTGCTCCCAAAGCAGGCGCGCTACCAGGCTACGCTACACCCCGAAGGGCGCAAATATAACTGATTCTGCCCTGCAGGTCAATCAATAAGCCAAAATGCCTGTTAAAATGCTACCTTTTATCCGATTGTTTGATTCTTATGTCAGCGCAAATTATCAACGGCAAAATGGTTGCCGAACAACTGCTAGAAAAGCTAAAAAAACAAGTTGAACAGAATGTCGCTAATGGGCTGCGCCCACCTGCTTTAGCTGTCGTTTTAGTAGGTAATGATCCAGCTTCAAGTATCTACGTAAGAAATAAGCGACTTGCCTGTGAAAAGGTTGGTATAAGCTCGATTGCGTATGATTTACCAGCCTCGACCTCCCAGCAAGATCTGTTTAATTTAATTGATAGCCTTAACCAAGACCCTGCGATAGACGGTATTTTGGTGCAGTCTCCATTGCCTGAACAAATTAATGAAAAAGATATTATTGAGCGCATCCACCCGCACAAAGATGTTGATGGGTTCCATCCCTACAATATTGGCAAACTAACCGTGCGTCAGCCTACCTTGCGATCATGCACTCCTTTCGGTGTGATTAAATTGCTTGAGGCATATGCAATTAACCCTATGGGTTTAGATGCGGTGGTCGTGGGTGTCTCTAATCATGTGGGACGACCTATGGCGTTGGAATTGCTACTTGCAGGCTCGACTGTGACCTGCTGCCATCGCCATACCAAAGATCTTGAGGGGAATATTCGCCGAGCAGACTTGGTGGTTGTCGCTGCCGGAAAACCTGGCTTAGTGAAGGGTGATTGGATTAAACCTGGGGCGATTGTGATTGATATCGGGATTAACCGCCTGAGTGACGGTAAAATTTGTGGTGATGTAGAGTTTGATGCAGCTAGTCAGCATGCAGCCTGGATTACCCCTGTGCCTGGCGGAGTTGGCCCGATGACCGTCGCCACTTTAATGGAAAATACCATTCTCGCTCAGTCACTTAGAGCATCTACATAAGACTGCTCAATTATTGCTTTGACAAGCGTATGAATCAGTGTACACTTTCCCGCGCTTGAATTTGGCTTGTTAACAACAACATTTTTATTGGTTTCAATCATCATGGCAGAAAACACGAAAAAACAGTTTGCCCCCTATAACGCGAAGGCAAACGAAGAGTACATGAACGAGAAGCAGCTTAATCACTTCCGTCAGATTCTTAACGATTGGAAAAAAGAATTAAGTGAGGACATCGACCGCACGGTTCATACCATGCAGGATGAAGTCACCATGTTTGCAGATCCTAATGATCGCGCCAGCCAAGAGTCTGATATGACCTTAGAGCTACGCAATCGTGATCGCGAGCGCAAACTAATCAAGAAGATTGACGAAACGCTAGTCAAAATTGATGCTGGCGATTATGGCTATTGCAACAGCTGTGGAGTGGAAATTGGTCTCAAAAGACTTGAGGCAAGACCTACTGCAACGCTATGTATCGATTGTAAGACTCTAGACGAAATCCGAGAAAAACAAGTCGCCGGCTAAATCTGGCGGATACCTTGAATAAAAAAGCCCAGCATTGCTGGGCTTTTTTTATACTGCCTGCTTATTCAGCAGCTTCTGTTCCAGCAGGTGGATCAATCAGTGCTTTCATACTCAAACGCACACGACCTTTTTCATCTGCCTCAATCACTTTCACCTTCACGATTTGCCCCTCTGACAAGAAGTCAGATACGGCATTAACGCGTTGGTGTGCAATCTGAGAAATATGCAACAAACCATCTTTACCAGGTAACAGGCTCACTACAGCACCAAAGTCTAACAATTTGATTACTTTACCTTCGTAAACTTGGCCTAATTCGATTTCAGCTGCAATTTCCTCGATGCGTTTCTTGGCTTCTTGACCCGCTTCTGCATTCACGCAACCAATCTTGATTGTGCCATCTTCCTCGATATCAATGGTTGTGCCAGTTTCTTCGGTGATGGCACGAATCACTGCACCACCCTTACCAATCACATCACGAATCTTATCGGGATTGATTTTCAAAGTAAGAATTCTTGGTGCAAACTCAGACAAATCTTCACGTGAAGTGCTCATCGCTTGTTTCATCAAGCCCAGAATGTGCATACGGCCTTCTTTAGCTTGAGATAACGCAACTTTCATAATCTCGGCTGTAATACCAGTAATCTTGATGTCCATTTGTAGTGCAGTGACACCCTTGTCGGTACCGGCAACCTTAAAGTCCATGTCGCCCAAATGATCTTCATCACCAAGAATATCGGTTAACACTGCCACACGATTACCATCTTTAATCAGACCCATGGCGATACCCGCCACGTGTGCTTTAACTGGCACACCAGCGTCCATTAATGCCAAACAGCCGCCACATACAGAGGCCATAGAGCTGGAGCCATTGGATTCAGTAATTTCAGATACCACGCGTAGCGTATAACCAAACTCTTCTTGACTAGGCAACACTGCTACTAAAGCGCGTTTTGCTAGACGGCCATGACCAATCTCACGACGCTTAGGCGTGCCTACGCGACCAGTTTCGCCTGTCGCATATGGAGGCATGTTGTAGTGCAACATAAAACGATCGTTATAGGTACCTTCCAAAGCATCAATCATTTGCTCATCGCGACCAGTACCCAAAGTAGCTACTACCAACGCTTGTGTTTCACCACGGGTAAACAATGCGGAACCATGGGTTCTTGGCAGTACACCGGTACGAATATTGATAGGACGAACCGTGCGAGTATCACGACCATCAATACGTGGCTCGCCATTTAGGATTTGGCTACGCACCGTTTTAGCTTCTAGGTTAAATAGAGCTGATTTGATTTCGTTAGCCTCTTGTGTCGAGGTGTTCTCATTAATCAAGGCCTCAAACACTTTAGCTTTGATTTCGTCCAATTTTGTGGAACGCTCACCCTTAGATTTAATTTTGTATGCAGCGTTTACTTCTGCTGCTGCCAGAGCATTGACCTTGTCAATAATCGCTGTATTTGGCTCTGGAGGCGTCCAATCCCATGGCTCTTTGCCAACTTCTGCGGCAAGCTCGTTAATCAAATCAACGACTGCTTGGATTTGCTCATGGCCAAATACCACGGAACCCAACATCACATCTTCTGGCAATTCTTTCGCTTCAGACTCAACCATCATCACCGCATCCGCTGTCGCAGCAACAACCAAATCTAATTCTGTTTCTTTCATTTGGCTAGCTGATGGGTTCAACACATACTCACCGTTGATATAACCCACGCGCGCAGCACCTAATGGTCCATAAAATGGGATGCCTGAAATCGCTAAAGCAGCAGAAGCCCCAATAATGGATGGGATGTCTGCATCAATTTCGCTATCAGAGGACATCACCGTAGCAACGACTTGGACTTCATTATAAAAATCTTCAGGGAAGAGTGGACGCAAAGGTCTATCAATCAAACGAGAGGTCAGTGTTTCTTTTTCAGAAGGACGGCCTTCACGTTTGAAATATCCACCAGGGATCTTACCGGCAGCGTATGTACGCTCTTGATAATCTACGGTCAATGGGAAGAAATCTTGACCTTCTTTTACATCATGTTTACCTACTACGGTAACCAGAACAACTGTGTCACCATAACTTACCATTACAGCACCGTCAGCTTGACGGGCGATTTCACCTGTTTCTAAGGTCAATGTATGAGCACCGTACTGTATGCTCTTTTTAATCGCTTTCAACATCTTATTTCCTTTACACAAACGTTCTGCTATTTACGACGCTAATAACAGATTCAACAAAGTAGCTTACGCTACAACAAAAAAACCGAAAGCACAGCGCTCTAGGAGTGCGCTATGCTTTCGGTCAAGATTCTGCACAGAATTTAATTATTTACGGATACCTAAACGCTCGATAAGGCTGCGATAGCGCTCTGCGTTCTTGCGTTTGAGGTAGTCTAACAATTTACGGCGTTGGCTCACCATTGCCAACAAGCCACGACGTGAATGGTGGTCTTTAGCGTTGGACTTAAAATGTTCTGTTAAAACACCAATACGGCTAGTCAACAAAGCGACTTGCACTTCTGGGGAGCCAGTATCGGTTTTAGATTGTTGATATTCGCCAACAATTTTGGCTTTTTCAGCTGTCGAAATTGACATCACACTCTCCTAATTTTGAACCGCGCATTGTACCCTTAAAAACATGAAATTATCAAGTAATTCCGTCAGTTAATTAATCTTTTTGTCGCAACAGGCGTTTTGGATGCAGTTTTCCATCCGCCTGTTTTTGTGCCAATCCAATAAATTCTCCGGACATATCATATAACCTTATGAATTCATTGGATATTATTTCTTGGTTAGGCTTGATTGCTTGACCATGCTGAATAATATCCGTTTGCTCAGCATTCAAAGTCAACTTGGGTAAATGTTGTATTTTGATATCGATTGGAAGTAACTTGGCATCAAGCTCTTCCAAACTTAACTCACTCAGCACCTCAAGTGGCAATGCATCTTGTAAATCGAATGTTCCAGAAGTTAATCGTCGCAATCCCTTTAAATGAGCTCCGCAGCCTAGCTTTGCACCAATATCCTGGGCCAAGGTTCTGATATAAGTACCCTTGCTACAAGTCACAGTGAAAACCAACTCATCTGCTTCAAAATGCTCTAAGTGAATCTGATGTATGCTGACATATCTAGATTTAATCTCGACTTCTTGTCCCGCCCTGGCATAAGCATACAGAGGCTTACCATCGACTTTTAATGCAGAGTAGATTGGCGGGGTTTGCTCAATATCACCGATAAACTGATGCAGTACTGATTCAACTTGTTGCAATGTTACATTGACTGGCTTTTGCGCAATTACTTCACCCTCTGCATCCGCGCTGGTGGTCGTTATCCCCAATTTCACCGTGGCTAAATAGGATTTATCCGCATCTAGTAGAAAATTGGCAAACTTCGTAGCCTCTCCTAAACATATCGGCAACAAGCCTGTTGCCAATAGGTCAAGACTGCCTGTGTGACCCGCTTTTTCTGCTTGATATAAATGCTTCACACGCTGCATCGCCTGATTACTGGATAAACCCAAAGGTTTGTCGAGTAACACGACACCACTGATATCACGTTTTTGACGTTTGATTTGCAACTTGCTTGAAATTTATTCTGAGGAATGATCTAGTGCTTGATCGATTAACTGACTAATCTGCATCCCTCTATCAATCGAAACATCATAGACAAAATGCAGTTGTGGAACTGTTCTAAGCATGAGGCGTTTGGAAAGCTGACTGCGCAAAAACCCAGCAGATTTTGTTAATCCTGATTGCAAATCATTGAGCGCATCAGCAGATTGCTGTGGGGCACTGTAGTAAATTTTTGCGTGAGATAAATCACCAGTCACTTCCACCTCTGTCAGCGTGACATGTTGCACACGAGGATCTTTGACCTCGAATTGCAACAAGTCAGCCAACTCTCGCTGAATTTGCTCAGCGACGCGGTCACTTCTGGTGAAATTTTTAGCCATTACAGTGTTCTTGCAACCTCAACCACTTCAAATACTTCTAGTGTATCGCCCACCTGAATGTCGTTGTAATTCTTCAATGAGAGACCACATTCAAAATTAGCTTTGACTTCTTTGACGTCATCTTTGAAACGCTTGAGTGAGTCTAGCTCGCCTGTAAATACCACAACATCATCGCGCAATAGACGTATTTTTGAGTTACGTTTAATGATGCCATCAAGTACATAACAACCAGCGACGCTGCCAACTTTAGAAATGCGGAATACTTCTCGTATTTCTACCAAGCCAATTGCATTCTCTTTCTTCTCTGGTGACAGCATACCGCCTAGGGCTGCTTTCACTTCATCCACTGCTTCATAGATGATGTTGTAATAACGTACATCCACTCCGGCACTTTCAATTAACTTTCTAGCACCAGCGTCAGCGCGCACGTTAAAGCCTATTAAAACGGCTTTTGAAGCCACGCATAGGTTCACATCAGATTCGGTAATCGCACCAACACCGGTATGAATAATGTTCACTTTCACTTCATCTGTAGAAAGCTTTTGTAGCGAAGTCGCTAATGCTTCATAGCTACCTTGAACATCTGATTTGATGACCAATGGTAAAGATTTCACTTCACCTTCAGCCATTTGTTCAAACATATTTTCCAACTTGGCAGCTTGTTGTTTTGCCAACTTCACATCACGGAATTTACCTTGACGGAAAAGTGCAATTTCACGTGCCTTGCGCTCATCATTCAATACGATGACTTCATCGCCAGAATTCGGCACATCTGACAAGCCTAAAATCTCTACAGGAATTGATGGGCCAGCTTCTTTGATATCACGACCAGCTTCATCCAGCATGGCTCGTACACGACCGTAAGAACTACCCGCCAACAGCACATCCCCACGCTTCAAAGTACCTGATTGCACTAAGATGGTAGATACCGGACCACGTCCCTTGTCTAAGCTAGCCTCAATCACTAAACCCTTAGCAGGAGCGTCTTTTGGTGCTTTCAATTCTAATACTTCAGCTTGTAATAGTACCGCCTCTAGCAGGTCATCAATGCCCTGACCAGATTTAGCGGATACTTCAACAAACATGGTGTCTCCACCCCATTCTTCTGGCACAACCTCATGGCTGGCAAGCTCCTGCTTGACACGCTCTGGGTTGGCTTCTGCTTTATCAATTTTGTTTACTGCAACCACGACTGGCACTTTACCTGCTTTGGCATGGTGAATGGCCTCTATGGTTTGTGGCATCACTCCATCATCAGCAGCAACCACCAAAATAACGACGTCAGTCGCTTTTGCACCACGTGCACGCATCGCAGTAAATGCCTCATGCCCTGGGGTATCTAGAAAGGTGACCATGCCTCTGGCCGTTTCCACATGATAAGCGCCAATATGTTGGGTAATCCCACCAGCCTCTGCAGAAGCTACTCGGCTTCGACGAATATAGTCCAGCAATGAGGTTTTGCCGTGATCCACGTGGCCCATGACGGTCACCACTGGAGGGCGAGGGAGCAATGTAGATTCATGCGCAACCGTCTCGTCTAAGAAGGCTTCAGGATCATTTGGTGCTGCTGCTTTTGCCGTATGTCCCATCTCCTCAACCACGATGATGGCCGTATCCTGATCTAGCACTTGGTTGATTGTTACCATCATACCCATGCCCATCAGCACCTTAATCACTTCGGCAGCCTTCACTGACATTTTGTGGGCCAGGTCGCCCACTGAAATAGTCTCAGGGACTAGTACCTCACGCACAATAGGTTCGGTAGGGGCATTAAATGTATGCTGACTATCTTGCTGCTTGGGAGACTTTTTACCTTTTTGCGTACGCCAACCTTGGTTCATGGCACCGGCACTATCACCGCGCGTTTTGATTCCACGTTTTTTATTCTCTGACTCCATCCAGTCGCTATCGCGTTGACTACCTTTTTTGGCAGTTTTATCCTCTGGGCGAGCATTCTCTTTATTAGCAGGCTTATGAAGCGTGCCTTCAGATAGATTACTGGTGGGTGCTGCTTGGGCTTTCTTGGCCTCTTCCTCAAGTTTTTTCTGAGCAAGCGCTTGTTTCTTTTTTATCTCTTCCTCTTGAATTGCCATTAAAGCCGCATGGCGCTTAGATTCTTCCTCACGCTGCGCAAGCTCATGCGGAGTTAAAGTAATGCCCTTTTTAGCGTTACTTTTAACTTCACTAGCCACTACCGGCGCTGGTTCAACTGCTTCAGCAATCGCGACTTCAACTTCAGGCTCTGCCTGAGCAATAAGCTCTTCAGGCTCAACAATTTCAGGAACTACCGCTGGACTTGGTTCATTTCGAACCAAGACACGTTTTTTCTTCACCTCGACCTGAATAGTACGAGCTTTGCCAGTACTGTCAGTCTTTTTGATTTCCGTACTTTGTTTGCGCGTCAGCGTTATTTTGTTTTTTGGTGCTTGCTCACCATGCTCTTTACGCAGATAAGAAAGTAGTAACTCTTTATCGTTCTCTGTTAACTGATCTGCGCCGCTTTGTTTAATAACCCCAGCACTTTTCAGCTGCTCTAAAAGCAGCTCGGCAGGCAGATTAAGTTCTGCTGCAAATTGTTGTACGCTTGTCCCCATTTATTGCTCCAATCCTGTTATGACACCAACCTACATTATGCGAACCAAGGTGCGCGAGCCGTCATAATCAGGCTCTTTGCTCGCTCCTCGTCCATTTGGGTCAATTCGACCAGATCGTCCACTGCCAAATCAGCTAGGTCCTCCATAGTGAGAACGCCTTTGGAAGCCAAGAGATGTGCGGTTTCGTCATCCATGCCATCCATATTGAGTAAATCTGCTGATGCCTCTCCTACCTTCTCTTCTTTAGCGATGGCTTCAGTGAGCAAGGCTGCGCGAGCACGTTTACGTAATTCGTTAATCGTGTCTTCATCAAAAGCATCAATCTCGCTCATTTCCTCAATAGGAACATAAGCAATCTCTTCTAAAGTGGTAAAACCTTCTTGTACCAAAATATCAGCCACTTCTTCATCCACGTCTAATTTAGCCATGAATAACTCACGTACTTTGAAGTGCTCTTCTTCATTTTTCTTCGCTGCCTCTTCGGCAGTTAAGATATTCAAAGTCCAACCGGTCAAATCAGAAGCAAGTCGAACATTTTGGCCATTTCTACCAATAGCTAATGCCAATTGCTCTTCTTCAACAACGACATCCATTGCATGTGCTTCTTCATCCACAACAATACTGGATACCTCGGCAGGCGCCATGGCATTAATCACAAATTGCGCTGGCTCCATAGACCATAAAACGATATCAACTCGCTCTCCGGCCAACTCTCCTGTTACCGCTTGCACACGAGAACCTCGCATACCTACGCAGGTACCAACAGGATCCAAACGCTGATCATTCGCTTTCACAGCGATTTTTGAACGCAAACCTGGATCTCTTGCAGCAGATTTAATCTCAAGCAATCCATCTTCAATTTCTGGAACTTCCAACTCAAATAAACGCGTTAGGAATTCAGGCGCTATACGAGACAAAATCAATTGCGGACCTCTTGCTGTGCGATCTACGCGCTCCAGATAGGCTCTTACGCGATCACCAACACGTAAATTTTCTTTTGGGATCATTAATTCGCGTGGCAGAACTGCTTCCATTCTGCCAATTTCAATAATCGCATTGCCTTTTTCCATGCGCTTAATAACGCCAGAAATCAGATGCTCTTTACGTGACAAAAAGTCTTCTAAAATCTTCTCACGCTCTGCTTCGCGTACTTTTTGCAGAATAACCTGTTTCGCAGCCTGCGCACCTATGCGCCCAAACTCTACAGACTCAAGTGGCTCTTCATAGATATTGTCAGCTGAGATAGTTTTACCTTCTAGACGCTCGTCATCTGAATACATCTGCGCACCAGGATTTTCCAATGCTTGATCATCATTCAGCACAGCCCATCGTCTAAATGACTCATATTCACCGGTCTCGCGGTCAATCGCGACTCGAACATCGGCATCATCAGCAAAACGTTTTTTTGTAGCTGAAGCCAAAGCAAACTCTAGTGCAGTAAAGATGACATCTTTATCTACATTTTTTTCATGTGCTAATGCATCAACCAATAACAAAATATCGCGACTCATCACTCTCTCCGGCTAATAGCTAATCAATACTTAGGCACTAAACGTGCCTTCTCGATTTGTTGCAGGTTAAATTGATAGGGCTTCCCATCAACCTGAAAATCTAAATTCTCATCCGTTACAGCAACAATGGTTCCTACAAAATTTTTTCGTCCATCAACGGCTAATCTCAATTTAACGCTGGCTTCCTGCCCAATAAACTTGGCAAAGTCTGCGGCTTTTTTAAGAACACGATCTAAGCCAGGCGAGGAGACCTCAAGCCTGTCATAGTCAAAATCGTTCTCGACTGCCAATACGTTTCCAATTTGATTGCTGATTAAAACGCAGTCATCAATGCTGATACCTTCTGGTCTGTCGATAAAAACACGCAACAAACGGCCACGGTTTTGCAGTTCGAAATCGACCAACTCGTAACCGAGTTGCGTCACTGTTTTCTCAATAATGGCATTTAAATTTTGCAATTACATACCCGCTAAAATAAAAAATGGGCTAAACAGCCCACCACCCGGTCATTATAACGACCTATACATAAACAACAAAGCCCACGAAGAGTGGGCTTTGATGGTCAGACCGAGGTAATGGTCT
>VFQS010003443.1_pt1 | contig 12083 bp, 8 predicted proteins | sample 3512361 | NCBI WGS metagenome assembly VFQS01 (sample SAMN10412375, study PRJNA504923) | tailings metagenome | isolation source: Relicate 1 Philex TSF3 active mining | place: Philippines
TGATCCAACCAAAAACCGGGTGTGGTCAACCACTTACCCAAACTATCTTTTTTAAATTGCACATAATTTCCATGTATGGGAATGGGGCTTCTTTCAACTTGGTAATAATAGGGATAATCTGCCCACGACCATCCCGAACCAAACCGATTCCCCTTCCAGTTATCAAAAGAGAGCTTTACAGGCAGATTTGATTCTTTCCATGGCTCCGGTTGTTCCACATACAAAAAAGCCGGGTGCCGCCACATTGGGTTTCCCGTCCCCTGAATCAAGAGTTGTCCCTCCTTTTCAGCTACTCGCCAAACATTTAAACTATCTCCCAATACCTTTAATGCAGCGTAAAGGGTAACTAGCTTAACATTAGAAGCGGGTGTAAAATGTTTGTCTGCCTCTCTTTTTAATAAAATTTCCCCTGATTCTGCATCTTCAATCATTAATCCACTAAAATGCTGATTAAATACTACAGAGTTATGAACCAGATTATCTAATTCTTTTACCTGCTTTTTATGTGCTCTTTGACCAGAAACGGAAGCAATACATAAAAAAGAAATAACTATAATCCCTGATAAAGAAACATAGATTTTTGTCATTATGATTTATTTTTTCTAAAAAATTTGATTTGAAAAGGTCTCAAATCTTTACTAATTCGTACTTTTCAGCTAAGTTAAAAAAAAATACCCTTGAAAATGTCATTCCTCAAATACACCTCCATTATTTTTCTCTCATTGATCGTTTCAAACGTAGTGTTTGGTCAGATAAACGACAACGATTCTTATCAGGTTTCACTTCAACAAATAAGATTGACCTCTAGGGAAAAATCAATTATTCCATTTAAAAATCTGGAGAAATTATCTATTACACACCTGGTATTGGGCACGCCTCAAGTTCAAACCAATATTTTTAGTGAGCAATTAGATAAATATACATCTGTTAGTCATTACCATCTACCTTTTCAAGATGATTTTAAAAATCTTGACATCTGGTTAAAATCCAGAAAATCTGCCGGTGATAATGCCTTTATAATCGAAATCTGGACTGATGAAGATTTTAAATCAGATAAATTAAATCAAATAAAAACATTATTTGAAGGTATTCCTGTTATTCTTGTAAACTTCGAGCCAAAATATTTTGACCGTAAGGATGATCCTGGAAATACTTTGAAATTTGACATTCAAACCCTTTCCGGTTACTGGCACCAATCTTTATCGGCACAACTTATATTTGGAGGGGTAAGCATAGAAGATGGTAAGGAAGCAAAGGGCGTCCGACTTGGATATTCCCCCATAGCCAGTGTTGGCATGAATTCAAATATCCTACATGACAGCATTAAGTCTATCATAGAACAAGGTATTGCTGCTAAAGCATTTCCTGGTGCTCAGGTGCTAGTGGCAAAAAAGGGTAAAATTGTTTATCATGAGGCATTTGGCAAACATACTTATGAAGGGGAACAAAAGCTATCTACCAATGACATTTACGATATGGCCTCTGTTACTAAAATTAGTAGTGGCCTTGCAGCGTTAATGAAGTGGTATGGCGAAGACAAATTAAATTTAGATGCCCCATTAAGCACTTATTTGCCAGAAGCCAAAGGAACCAACAAAGCGGATTTAAAGATGAGAGATATACTTACTCATCAAGCCAGACTAAGGGCCTGGATTCCCTTTTGGAAAGGTACTTTGGTGGGAAATAGCAGGAACCCATGGCAAAAAAACTGGAACAATAATCGAAATAATGATTACCGATTTAAAGCAAAAACATTCAGATTGCAAGCATCAAAAAATTATTCAATTGAAGTTCCTGGTGGCTTATGGTTACACAAAAATTATCCTGATAAAATGGCCTCGTATATTTTCAAATCTCCCCTTAATGCTAAACCTGGCTATGTTTACTCCGATTTTTTTTTCATACTCATGCCGAGAATAGTGAAGGCGCAGACGGGGCAAGAATTTGAAAGCTATATTAAAACGCAGTTTTACAAACCATTGGGCGCTAATACTTTAACATGGAACCCATTGCGATTTTTTGATACCACTCGAATGGTACCCACTGAAAGAGATACTTTTTTTAGAATGACCCTTTTGCAGGGAAAAGTGCACGACGAAGGTGCCGGTATGTTAAACGGAATTTCCGGACATGCCGGTTTATTTGGTTCAGCCAACGACCTAGCAAAATTAATGCAGTTATACCTTAATAAGGGCATTTATGGCGGAGAAAGACTTATCGGTGAAAAAGCTTTTGATGAGTTTACCCGCTGTCAATTTTGCCCTGATAATTATCGGGGGGTAGGTTTTGACAAACCATTGGTCCAATATATTCCAGGTAAAAGTTCCATAGCCAAAGATGCTTCTCCAGAAAGCTACGGTCATAGCGGTTATACAGGTACTTTTGTTTGGATAGACCCCAAGGAAGAACTTATTTACATTTTCCTATCAAACCGAGTGTATCCTACCAGAGAAAGCAGAGCCATTTACGATTTGAATATCAGACCGCGTATCCAACAATCTATTTATGACGCATTGAAAAACTAAAATCAATTTTTGACAGGTTCAAAAAGATTTATTCTTACCCCCGATTGAAAAGAAACCGTCGAAATACGGTCATTGTATGGACCTATACCTTTACTTATGTGTCCCACAAAAGATTGATAACTCGATTGTGCGAAAATACTTGTCCTTGGTGAAATCATCTTTTCAGCACCAACCCCCATGTCCATAGAAAAATAAACATTATCAATAAGCGTTCCTCCCTGCATTAATCCTTCTTCCAGATTTTGATAAATACTATTACTTTTCCCTGTTAAAGCAACTGAGGAAGGAAAAAATCCTGGGTGTACAATAAAGTAATTGGCGGAGAGAGTGACTTGAGCCGTAGCACCCATTGTGGCATAAATACGCCAATTTTCTTTATGTACAATATTGAAGCGGGTAAATACCGGAATTTGTAAAAGATTTAGCTGAATTTTCTTTAACTGCTCAGTAGTATATCCATCCCTTAGACTGCCTTGGATAAAGGTAACCGCAGGTGCATTATACTCTTTATGGGCATAAATGAATCCAAAACCAGTTTCTAAGCGTTTTGCTCCCTCACTTAGCAAGAAACCAAGATGAAAACCTGATGAATTTCTGATTGTTTCAGGTACTTTAAATCTTGGGTAGGCCGGGGTAAAAACATTATCACCGTCTAATCCAGTTAATAAGGTTAAATGCCATTTTCCAAAGTCAAGTATATTATTAACATAAATTTTTCTTGTACTAATGGGAATATGTCTTGAAGCTAAGGTAGGAATTTGACTTATTTCCAAAAAAGATTTAGAATAAACAGGTACCGTTGCCGTTTTAAGAACCGACGCCGGCAGGCTTGGAATAGGTTTAACTTCTAACAGAACATTTTTGGGTAATAGTTTATCCCCCTCCTCATCAGATTTATTATCTGATAACTTAGATAATATTCTAGCTGTCTGGGCACTATGATATTTGATTTGATTGCTATTTTCTACTATCTTAATTTCATTGGATGCAGAAGAATTTTTATCAACCGATACTTTGGTTCTATTTTCAATATTTACCGATTGGGAGTCCGGTACACGACGAATGACTCCTACCTGTAAACAAGTAAAGAATAACAAAACAGCCATAGTGACTTCCATAGATTTAAACCAAATAATCTTATTTTCATTACTTTTGATATGAGAATAATAAGAATGAAAATGAGCCCAGGTATGACCTTCACTTGTAGGGAAAATGAATTGATTTAATTTTTCATGAATGGTTTGGTCAAATTTTTTTTCATCAGCAGTCTGATCATCCAATAAAGCGTCATTCCATTTTTCAGAAAAATTTTTCCAGGCATCTTTTGGAACCTTTGTTTCCAGAGATTCCAGTTTATCCTTCAAAAGTCGGTCCATTTTTTCCTCTTCCATCATTCCCCCTGCTTCAATAAAATGTTTTGTAATTTGAGTCTTGCCTTCACCAAATTTGATCTGGACGTACTTTCATTAACATCAAGTAATTGGCTAATTTCTTTATGGGAATAACCTTCAATAACATATAAATTAAAAACAGCGCGATAGGAGGGAGAAAGTTGCTGCACGGCATCTAAAATTTCCAATTCTGAAAAACGGCTCACGGCATCCGCATCAAAGCTGGCTACGTGACTGGCCTCGTCCATATCAGAAGTCCTCCTGCGCATATTTGACCTATAATAATCAATGGAAGTATTAATCATTATTCGTCTTATCCAGGAAACCAAAGAAGTACCTGGCTGAAAAGAATGAATATTCCTTAAAATTTTGATAAAACCCTCGTGCATTATGTCGAGAGCATCATTTTCATTATTCGCATATCGCATACAAACGCCCATCATGCGCGCATAATACTCCTCATAAAGGGCTTGTTGCGCCCATTTTTCTTTGCGTATGCAAGCTAAAACCACATTTTGTTCAGCATCCCAACTACCAGGAATTACTAATTCCATAAAATACGATTGAAAAATTGAATCATGGCTTACAAGTTACTCTGTTATTTATAAAAACACCAAATTAATTGGTGTAATTTTTTAGCAGCACTTCATTTTCCGCATCTAGACGTTTAAAAAAATGAATAATTTGTTCAATTAAATATCTTTCCTGGGCTTCAGGGCCTTCCACCGGACTTTTTGTTACCCGGTCGTAATGTGGCCAACCATCTGCATCTCTTCCTTTAAACACATAAATTCCCTGTTGACTCAATAACTCACAAATAGCAATATGCATTAAATCTTGCTTTTCTTCCTTTGTATATGTTTTTTGCCACCGACCTAATATTTGAATACCTACCAGCAGCAAAACGGCATTTAAGTCGGGAAGTTCCAGCTTTTTGAAGGCATCCTTTATCTGATTTCTAATGCGTAGCCACTCAAAATCTATTTCCCATTCTTCCATATTAGTTGTTATAATTTAGATTTGGAGAAAGCCATCTTTCAATTATCTCCAAAGACATATTTTTTCTTTCTGCATAATTTTCTACTTGATCTTTAGATATCTGGCCCACGCCAAAATAAGTAGAGGCAGGATTTGAAAAATACCAACCGCTTACTGAGGCAGCGGGATACATGGCAAAACTTTCGGTCAAAATAATACCTGTTCTTTTTTCCACTTCAAGCAGTTCCCACAATTTCTCTTTTTCAGTATGATCTGGGCAGGCAGGATAACCAGGGGCTGGTCTAATACCCTGAAATTTTTCTTTTAATAAATCGTCGGTAGAATGATTTTCATCTTTAGCATACGCCCAGGTATCTATTCTTATCCATTCGTGTAATTTTTCAGCCAGGGCTTCAGCCAATCTATCCGCCAATGCTTTAAGTAAAATAGATTGATAATCATCTAAATTCTCCAGAAAATAGGCATCCATTTTCTCGATATTAAAGCCTGCGGAAACGGCAAAAGAGCCGATATAATCAGATTTTCCTACTGGTGCAATGAAGTCTGACAGTGATCTATTAGGTTGTCCGGGGGCTTTTTTAAGTTGTTGCCTCAAGCACTGTAAGCGCATTTTTTCAGTGGTTCTCTGTTCGTCGGTATAGATAATAATATCATCTTCCGCCCCTTGATTTGCAGGAAAAATGCCCCAAACGGCTCTTGCCTCCAGCCATTTTTCATCCACTATTTTTTTGAGCATAGCATTTGCATCGACAAAAAGTTTAGTTGCCTCCTCCCCTACGACAGCATCTGTGAGAATATCGGGATATTTACCTGCCAATTCCCAAGAACTAAAGAAGGGTGTCCAATCGATATAAGGAACTAATTCTTCCAGTGGAAAAGGAATTTTTTCCTGAATTCCGATCTTGTCAGGTACCGGAGGCGTGTAAGAGGACCAATCCATGGTCCATTTATTTTTCCTGGCTTCTGCAATAGGCAGAAATTGTTTTACCTGTTCTCTTCCTACTCTTTGCTCCCTAATTCTTTTATTTTCAGCTCTGATATCTAAAATGAAATTACTGCTAACATCTCCTTGTTCGCTGAGTAAATTACTCACAACGCCTACAGCACGAGAAGCATCTAATACATGGACTACAGGACCTTTATATTTAGGCTCTATTTTTACGGCAGTATGGGTTCGACTGGTTGTTGCTCCACCGATCAACAAGGGAATAGTAAATCCCAAACGCTGCATTTCACTGGCAAGATGAACCATTTCATCTAAAGAAGGGGTTATCAGACCTGATAATCCAATAACATCTACTTTTTCCTCTTTTGCTCTTTGCAGTATTTTATCAGCAGGCACCATAACCCCCAGATCTACAATATCATAATCGTTACAACCAAGAACTACACCAACAATATTTTTTCCAATATCATGTACATCTCCCTTCACCGTCGCGAGTAAAATTTTACCTTTCGCCCGACTATTTCCATTTTTATTGGCTTCAATATAAGGGGTAAGCCAGGCAACCGCCTTTTTCATTACCCTGGCACTTTTAACCACTTGAGGAAGAAACATTTTACCTTCACCAAATAAATCACCAACATAATTCATGCCATCCATCAACGGGCCTTCAATAACTGCTAAAGGTTCAGCTACTTGCGTGCGTGCTTCTTCAACATCCTCGTCAATATAGTCTGTAATTCCCTTTACTAAAGCATATTTAAGTCTTTCATTTACTGATTGATTTCTCCAAGAGAGATCTTTCTGAATCGACTTTCCTGCATCACCTCTAAGCGACATAGCCAGGTCAGTTAATCGTTCGGTAGCGTCTGCTCTTCTGTTAAAAAGCACATCTTCCACCTTTTCGAGTAAATCGGGTTCAATATTAGAATAAATATCGATCATCCCCGCGTTTACAATCCCCATATCCAAACCGGCACGAACAGCGTGATAGAGAAATGCTGTATGCATTGCCTCTCTGACCACTTCATTTCCCCTGAAAGAAAATGAAATATTACTCACTCCTCCACTCACTTTGGCACCGGGGCAAAGTTTTTTTATCTGTCGGGTAGCTTCAATAAAATGAATAGCATAATCATTATGTTCCTCAATGCCTGTAGCTACGGCAAAAATATTTGGATCAAAGATGATATCTTCAGGAATGAACCCTACCTTTTGGATAAGCAAATCATAGGCTCTTTTACAAATACTTACCTTTCGTTCTACTGTATCAGCCTGACCCACTTCATCGAAAGCCATAACTACAGCTGCCGCACCATAACGACGAACCAATTTAGCTTGTCTTAAAAAGGCTTCTTCCCCTTCTTTTAATGAGATTGAATTTACGATGCATTTTCCCTGAACGCACTTTAGTCCAGCTTCAATGACAGAAAACTTTGAAGAATCAATCATTATGGGAAGCTTTGCGATATCGGGTTCGGACATAACAAGATTTAAAAAATCCACCATAGCTTGTTCCGAATCGAGCAAGCCCTCATCCATATTTATATCAATGATTTGAGCTCCCCCTTCCACTTGTTGTTGAGCAACCTTTAGAGCTTCTGTGTAATTTTTCTCGCGAATTAATCTTGCAAATTGCTTTGAACCAGTAACATTTGTCCTTTCACCCACGTTAACAAAATTTGTTTCGGGGCGAATAACAAGAGGTTCAAGCCCACTAAGAGTAGTATAATGGCTTTTAGGAGTAAGTTTTCTTGGAACAATACCCTTAACAGCTTCTGCCATGGCTTGAATGTGTTCAGGTGTTGTTCCACAACAGCCGCCCACTATATTTACAAAACCAGATGAGGCAAATTCCTTTATATACTGTTTCATTTCTGAAGCACCCTGATCGTATTCACCGAACTCGTTTGGCAAACCTGCATTAGGATAAGCGGAAATATAACAGTCTGCAATGTCTGATAATTCTTGAAGATAAGGTCTCATTTCCGTTGCTCCCAGGGCACAATTTAATCCTACACTTAAGAGAGGAATATGATTAATGGAGGCCCAAAAAGCGCCAACGGTTTGTCCAGAAAGGGTTCTTCCGCTCGCATCAGTGATGGTACCGGATATCATAACAGGAAGACGATCACCTACCTCCTCAAATAATTCTTCGATGGCAAAGAGTGCTGCTTTTGCATTAAGGGTATCAAAAATGGTTTCCACGATGAGCGCATCACAACCACCATCCAATAATCCTTTTGCCTGTTCATAATACGCCTCTTTAAGTTCGTCAAAAGACACTCCCCTGAAACCAGGGTTATTTACATCGGGGGAAAGCGATGCTGTTTTATTGGTTGGACCTATTGCGCCGGCAACAAAACGAGGCTTTTCAGGTGTTATTTTATTAAATTCATCTGCTGCCTTTCTGGCTATTTTTGCCGCCTCAAGATTCATTTCGTAGGCCAGGCTTTCCAGATGATAATCAGCTTGGGCAATTTTTGTGGCACCGAAGGTATTTGTTTCTAATATATCAGCACCGGCCTCAAGATAGGCACGATGAATTGCCTCTATTATATGAGGCTGGGTGAAAACTAGGATTTCATTATTACCTTGAATATCATAAACATGATTTGCAAATCGGGTACCTCGATAATCCTTTTCCGTTAGTTTATACTGTTGTATCATTGTGCCCATGGCACCATCAATAACTAGAATACGGTCTTTAAGTAAAGCTTCAAGCCTAATATTCATTTTCTATTTTAATTTGATGAAAAATTCAATACTCAAAGGTATAAGAAAAGTATGTAAACTTATAATTTGTCAGAGGGTTCACTATTTTAATAATAAAAAAAGCCTCCAATGAGGAAGCTTTTTTTAAATATTTTTCTGATTCATCAAATCAAACGGTACATAGTTCCTTTGCTCTACGCAAACTTTCCAGGGGTTTACCTGAAGTAGGAATAAATTCTTGCCCTAAAAAGCCATCATAACCCGTACTTTTTATGGTTTTGATGATATGAGGATAGTAAAGTTCCTGGCTTTCATCGATTTCATTTCTACCTGGAAGACCTGCAGTATGATAATGGCCAATCACCTCATGATATTTCAGGATATTATTGCTAATATTTCCCTCCATCACCTGAGCGTGATAAATATCATATAATAATTTAAAATTCGGAGAGCCCAATTTTTGTACTAAAGCTGCACCCCATGCGGTATGATCGCATTGATAATCGGCATGATCAATATAACTATTCAGCAGTTCAATAACTATTTTGACACCATATTTTTCAGCTTCCTTTGTAACCATTTCTAAACCTCTTGCACAATTTTCAAGTCCTTGCTCGTCCGAAATACCATTTCTGTTTCCGGAAAAACAAATAACGGAAGGAATTCCATTTTCACTCGCTTGCCTGATAAACCTCGCATAATTCTCTTGAAGGAAGGCATGATTTTTAGGATCATTAAATCCTTTAGAAATATTACAAAAGCTATCCATACCAACGGCACAAGTAAGACCTGCATCTTTGACGACCTTCCAATCGGCAGGCCCTAAAATTTCTACCGATTCAAAACCCAATGCCTTAACCTCTTTACAAAACTCGGGTAAAGTATAAAAGGCGCGAAAACACCAGTAACAAACAGAATGTTTCATAAGACGGAACGATTAAAATGACTTAAAACAATAACAAAATGATTTATTAAAATAGTCAGACGGGAGCATAAGCCAGACCTTTTGTATCTGCTAAGGGTGTACAACCTTTAAAAACACCGGGAATAGGATCGTACACCAGTACTTCGGTACAAAGTTGTTCATTAGCGAAATAACCTTTGTATATGGAATCTTTCAGCATCATAAAAAACTGATGAGAAGGTAATGGTTTTGCACCGACTGGAAGCAGTTTAATGGCTTCTCTAATTTCAGTATTTAGCGCATTTAAATAATCCGTGCGTTCTGATTCCGCAAGAGCAACGAAAGATTTACCCATTTTTTCCTTTACCTTGACGTCAAAATTATCAAGACCATTTAAAAAGAGTTGTTTTGTGTCCGGCGCAGCCCAATCTGAAAGAAGTAAATCTACAAATCTATCGACCCCCAATTCAGAAGCAGAAGGCGTTTTTGTTTTAGGCAGCATAGTATCAGCAATCAAAGTAACCCAGGCGAACTGTTCTGCAGTTAATGCGGAGGGAACCCAATTATCCTTTTCTTTACCCTCTGATGAGGCGTTTTCATTATTAGGTTTACAGGACGATACCAATCCAGCTAAGGATCCGGTGGCGGCTGTAAATCCAATAACCATCCCTGTATATTTTAAAAGTTCACGACGTTGCATAGTGGCTATTATAAAGGTTTACAGATTATTATTTTTCAATTGCTTAACAGCATAATCAACCGCTCTGGCTGTTAAAGCCATATAGGTTAAGGATGGATTAACGCAAGCGGCAGAGGTCATACATGCGCCATCAGTCACGAAAACATTAGACACCTGGTGCATTTGATTCCATTTATTGAGAATAGACGTTTTTGGGTCATTTCCCATTCTGGCTGTTCCCATTTCATGAATTCCCAAACCGAGGGAATAACCATCGTCGTATGTGGTGATATCTTTTAATCCAGCAGCTTCCAGCATTTCAGCTGCAGCATTCATCATATCAAGACGCATGATTTTTTCATTTGTCTTAATGCCTGCATCAAATTTAAGGACAGGAAGGCCCCATTTATCTAAGCGGCTGTAATCGAGTTCGACTTTATTCTCATGATATGGCAGTGTTTCTCCAAAGCCGAGTAAATTCATAGACCAAGGTCCTGGTTCTGAGAGTTGATCTTTAGACTGCGCACCCATTAGGAAAGCCTCTTCCGCTACTAAAGCACCGAAGCTTTGCCTTCCACCACCGCCCTGATAACCATATCCCCTAATAAAGTCCTTTCTTTTGGTTGCATTATCAATATTTCTGAACCTTGGGACATAAATTCCATTAGGTCTTCTTCCTTTAAAATATTTATCGCCGAATAATTCAGATTTAGCTCTGGCACCTGCTCTAAAATGGTGATCCATAATATTATGTCCAAGCTCACCACTTAGATTCCCCAAACCATTTGGATGAGAATCGTACCTTGAATTCAATAGAATATGGGTAGTTCCTAACGCTGAAGCACAACAGAAAATCACTTTAGCAAAATACTCATGCACTTCCATGGTTTCAGCATCGATAATACGAACCCCTACTGCCTTTTGTGTTTTTTCGTCCAAAATGATATTCTGAACGATAGAATGGGGTCTGAGTGTCATATTTCCAGTAGCTTCGGCAGCGGGCAAAGCGGCAGCATTGGAACTGTAGTAAGCACCATAAGGACATCCTCTTATGCAGCGATTTCTGGAAAGACACTGACCTCTTGTTCCATGATACTCAGGATTTGGCTGCGTAAGATGAGCCGTTCTGCCTATCGTTATACGACGTTCAGGAAATTTAGCTTCTGATTTTTCCTTAACAAATTCTTCTATACAATTAAACTCCATGGGTGGTAAAAACTCACCGTCAGGAAGCTGATGTAAACCTTCTTTTTGACCACTGACCCCAATATATCGCTCAACATAATCATACCAGGGAGCGATATCAGCATATCTTATTGGCCAATCTATCGCAATACCATCTTTTGCATTAGCTTCAAAGTCAAGGTCACTCCATCGGTAACTTTGTCTACCCCACATGATGGAACGTCCGCCCACATGATATCCCCTCATCCAATCGAAGCGTTGAACTTCTGTATAGGGCTGTTCAGAATCTTTAACAAAAAAATGTTTGGTAGATTCTTTTATGGTATATCCTGTTCTCGATTGGTTGAAATAATGCTCTTTCACTTCAGCTTCCGGTACATTGTCCCCATTAGGCAATTCCCATGGGTCGAGAGAGGCTGTTGGATAATCTACTACGTGTTTGACATCCCTACCCCTTTCGAGGACGAGCGTTTTTAGTCCCTTTTGACAGAGTTCTTTGGCGGCAAAACCTCCACTAATCCCTGATCCTATGACAATGGCATCATAAGTGACTTCTTTTTTACCTTCAGTGTTTACGTACATAGTTGCTTTATGAAAATTTATTGAGTGATAAACCTAAAAATAGGGTATTTTAGTTATAAAAAAAACCTATTCTTAAAATTTAATTAAATATCATAAAATTTTGGGTAAATATCCTTCAATAGTTCTAAATTTGGGCGATTTTTAAAAAGTAAAAAGCTAG
>VFQS010003444.1_pt1 | contig 12081 bp, 15 predicted proteins | sample 3512361 | NCBI WGS metagenome assembly VFQS01 (sample SAMN10412375, study PRJNA504923) | tailings metagenome | isolation source: Relicate 1 Philex TSF3 active mining | place: Philippines
CCCCAAAACCCCAAAACCCCTATCAACATGATATAATATCAAGGATAATATAATAATAAAGATGTTTGAGAAGTATCTCGAAAAGCTCATCAAACAGAAATTGGGCGCCTTCCTTGAAGGGGTCGACGAAAATAAATTGAACTTCGGAGTAACTCTTTTAATTCCCCCACTCAAAATTTTGTTTAGATGTCTGAAGCCAACCTGAGTCTGAACAATGTCAAGCTGAAGTAAGATGCGTTAATAAAGTTGAAGATGCCGATAAATATCGAACTGGGAGAGATCAAGCAGCTATATGTAAGATAATACTTGGTACATATAAATACCGATAAAGATCAGGGTGCCATGGCTAAAGATAGGAAGCTCACCGGTTGAGATAACAATCACTGGCCTCAATATTATCGTTTCTCCACAAAACAAAGCTAATTGGGTTTTCCAGGACATATTCGCTCATGGTCATCTGGAGAAAATGTTTTTGGGGATACTGAACAAGGTGGAGACTGAAATGACAGCCGGGGATGAAAATCAAGGATACTTCAGCAAACTTGCAATGAAGGTTCTCGATAATATTTCTGTTAGTATAAAGGATATTCACTTCAGATTTGAGGATCATTTTTCCACTCTCGATTAGTCCTACTCTTTTGGCCTGGTTTTGAAGCGCCTCGAAATCCAGACTACAAACGAGTACTGGGAGCGGTAATATGTCGATCGATCCGAAAAAGGTAGCAGTTAAAACCTTTTTAAGATGGTCGAGATCGAGGGATTGGGCTTCTATCTTAACCCTGAAGAGAAGCATGTTATTTATCAATAGACATAAAACAAAGAAATGCGCATTTAGCTCATGGAAGCTTTGATTATGAAGGAAGAGAAGCGTGAAATCCTCCAATATCTCTTGAGACCTAGTAAGAGTGTTAAATAATCATTCATGTATAGTGAGCCTGCAACTTAAGGTCGAATAGATAAACAAGCCTGATGGCAAAAAGATCAACATCAATGTTGATCTAGAAAAATTTCATGTCAGCTTTCTCCGAAGTCAACTGAGATGTCTCATTAAGTTTATGGAGTTGGTCTCGGAATTTTAAGCTCTTCAAGCGTAGCAGTAAGTCATAATTTTTAAATGCAATCTATTAGGGTTAAAACGAAAAAGTTCAGATTCCTAAGACCTATAACACACAGAGTTACCTCGCAAAATGCTAGAGATTGGTGGAAGTATGCCTTTTAGTGCATCAACCGAAGTAATAAAGCAAAGAACGGTTCAATGCGTGAATTTTTAATCCCCATCCAATCCATGGTTCTATACCAAAATTGGTTCAGTCAGCTCATGCAATCTTATTGCATGAAAAAGGAAGGCACTTATTAGCTTCTTCTCTCCTTGGACGATACACCGATGTTCAACCACATCATGTCGAGCGTGGACCCACTTGTGATAAAAAGATGGATCAAATCATGGCTCGAAGGATCATTGAAAAAGAAGGAAAACAAGGAAAAAAGCAAAGGTTTCACCTCATGGCTCTTTGGAGGCAATCAAAAAGAGAAGAGGTAAAGCATCATGAGTGATCAAGAAGCTGAGGCAATAGAAAAAGAGATCTAATCTAGTGTTCAAGAAATTGGCTCAGCTAACTCAATGACTGTTGGAGTTCAAGTTCTCTTCAAAGATGCAATATTAGATGCAGGTATTACCAATGATGAAGGTATCATTGAGGGAATTAGATTGTTTGCTTCAGATATAAAGGCATCCTTTGTGCAACTTAAAAGTCCTTCAACCACAGACTTAACATTTGATTTGACAAGTTCGATCCGTGACTTCGGCGTGGATCTCTACCAATTTGATCCAAGTCTTTCACTTTATACTATACAAGATTCAATCATCATCAGTAACAAGAAGATTAATAAGTTCGGAGGTGATGAGTAGTGGAGAATTCAAGTACGCAAAAGACCAGAGGACAACAAGGCTATTGAGTTTGATATCGAGCTCAATGTCAATCCATTCCTATTGATGTACCAGAAAGAATTCGTGAAAAGGGCGATTCTTATATCCAAGGTGAAGATCAACTAAGAGGCATAAAACGCAGCAATCGATAAGATTGAAGACATCAGAGAGGCAACTTCTAATAGTATCTACCAACTTCTCTACAAAAAGGCTAATAGACTAAGAGTCAACATTGCCTCACCGGTGATAGTTTTGCCCTTGACAGCAGATAAGAATCCAACCTCCCCGCTCTGGGTCTTACGTCTGGGCGACCTTAAAATCGAGTCCCAAGAGCCTCAGCTGCAGACGACCTCGATCATGGAATATGAGCGGTACCATCTTTTGCTAGACTCGGTGCGTCTCAAGTACTACCAGACCTTCGACTACTGGGAGCGACTGGTCTCGCGCGTGTACAATCTGAGGGAGCTCACGGCGACCAAAGTCGACGAGAAGAACAATGTCGTTTTCTCGGTCATCGAGGACTGCTCAGTCAAACTGGATGTCGCGATCAAGCAGAAGAAAGGGGGTGGGCTGCTCATGATGACCGCCGATCAGAGGAGCGAGTATCAGAAGAAGCCTAAGGTGGAGATATAAGGAACCTCCTCCGATATTAAGATCAATTTGAGCCACTCTTTATACAACAAACTGATGAACCTCGGTGACATCTTCGACAAAAGCTCTATACAAGAGATTCAATAGCCGCACGAACAAGAGCAAATAGAGACTAAGCAGCAACTTCTGAGCAAGGCGAAGAAAGTGGGCCAAGTCCAGAAGCGTCTTGATCCTCTCAACCAGTGGGAGAACTATTTCTGCATCCTCTCTGACTCCCATCTGTACTTCTTTAAGGATGCCAAGCAGGTGATGCCTGCTTTCACTTTCTACTTTAAAGCCGCCACGATAGTAGAGAACTCCCCAGATATCGCCCTTAAAAACACGATCTTACTTAAGAATCGTTTCGGTGAGTGTTGCATATCCTTGAAAAATGAGAATGATATGAAGGACTGGGGCGGCAAGATCAAAAGCGCTCTGTATGAGCAATAAGTCGCTGAGGAGGAAGCCATGCTTGCCAGATAATTTCAAAAAATTGATGATAATCAAAGGCAGGAGGAGAAGATTAGGAAGAAGAAGAAGGACATAAATCATGAAGCTGTCGTGTCTCAATTTTCATTTCAAGTTCCTCTCTTCAAAACTTTATTGGTTGACGAGCTTAAAGATCACTCTGACTGGATCATGTTTAACTTCAGTGAATTGTCGGTCAAAAATTGCAAATTGAAGTCTTCCTCAAATCTGGACCTAAGTGTAAAGGCGATAACTTTGGTAGATTTGACGATGTCCATCAACTCCACTCTTATTGGCAAAAAGCTAGTGAAGTAAAGAAACACGTCCATTGACTATGATGCTTTACAAGTGAAAGTGCAATCTTTAGAGAAGTACAATCCCGAATACTTGGGGATAGATTCGATCATCGATATCAGAATGAACAATCTTTTCGTCAAGATGCAGCCAAATTCGATCAATGAGGTCCTTAAGTTCGTGCGCAACACAAAACCTGGTTGCAGTTTCAATTTGATGGAAAAAGAAAAAGAGGATGACATGGATTTCGATCACAAAGATGTCGGTTCACCAATGTTAGCTCATGTTCAAAGTGAGATTTAAAGTAGCATGATTCAATTTGATGAATCTGTTATTAGCTCAAGATAGTAGCCACAAAACTAAAATGTAGTATCTTGTTAGACTATACGCGAGATAAAAAGTCAATTCAATGTTTCAATTTCAAACCTCTCTCTGAGCTTTTTGCACTAAGATTACAATATGGAAATATACAGGCTTGACTCTAGCCTTCTTGAAGTACAGTATAGCATGCACTACGATCATATGGTCATTGGAGTTAAATTCAAGGACGCATCTATATTTGATCTGACAGGCTATCCATATACTATCAATCCTAAGGAGTATGCTGAAAATCCAGCAAATTTCTACTAGTCTTAAAAGGAAATGGCTTCGATGAAACCATCAAATTATGAAGATTATGCACTCGATCTGAGATTTGAAGGATATTAACCAACTTGCGCTCTCAAGAAAAAAGGCTATAGTTCGAAAATAAGTCTCAGGATTAAGCCTCTTACAGTTGATTTTTTCAACGAATCATTCATGCGCTTCTTTTCTTACTTCTTTGAGCAGTTCTTGAATGCCCTTATATTGACCGACCCCTATAACAATCCCGAGTAAGAAGAGCTTGAGAAGTTGAAGCGACGCAAAACTATGAGGAAAGAGACTATCAAAAAGGTGGTTGATTTCCAATAGCAGACAGAAATCATAGAAATGGACATCAAAATCAATGAATTCGCTATTAATATACCTGATCGGCCATAAAGTCGCAACTAGATGTCACTAACATTCAAGGAATTCAGGGTTTCTTAGCATATCAAGTTGAAACCTGGCAGGGTCTTGCTTAATAAGGATAAAGAATTATGGGCAAAGAGTTTCCGCATGGAAGTTGATAAGGCCATGATAGTTTACGGTGGAGACACTATACTAACTGATGAGCCTTTCAACTTATCTATCCTTTTTGAGAATCTAGCCTATTCTCCTATCTTAGCAAAACTCGACCCCAAAATTATTGATTAAGCTACATACCTCCGTATCAAATTCGACCCAGTATTACTGACAATAAAGCAAAAGGTCTATACGATGATACTTCGTATTTTAGATTTGAACATAAATTATACCGATTTTCTTGAGAGAGAATACTACTTCCTCAAATTTGTGCTTATGGAAGAGTATTTCAAATCCTTGGAGAATGTTGTTGGCATGAGAATGAAAATAGATTTCAAGTGTCTTGCACTTCGTCTTGAACACGTAGATAACACTTTTGTATCGGAGTTAATGCTTCAAAATTTTGTGATGAAAATTACAAAATTCAGAGACCTCAAAGGGTTGATGGAGGTTAACATTCTAAATTTCTTTTTGCTCGATCAGCCCTAACCTGACAAGTTCTACAAGAAAAATACCAACGAGCTTCTTAAATTGATATCTCCGGAGGATTGTGTTATCCAGCCTAAATCAATCAGAGCAGCAATGAGTGCTGCAACAGCAAATGAGCTTTTCCACAAGCAAGGTAAACTCTAAGTCAACAATCAAGTCACAGTCTTGATGAAAATGCAACCTAATGGAGAAAAGGACATGAATATTGACATTAAAGGATTGAGAATTTCAATTAAACCTCATGTCCTGTTGATGATCCAGAACTTTTTCCTCAATTCTTTCCCTGAATATGATTAATTGAGTATTGATAAGCCAAGCACAATCAACTTCGACCCTGAAATAGCACCTAAAATGGACATTAAAATCTTAACAAAGGAGTGCCTCTTAGTCTTCCAAAATAGACCTGGTCTGAAAACTTTGGCTTGCCACGGAGACATCACCTTTGGAATCTAGAAGCAAAATATCAAAGAAATAAAAAAGCTGTTGGAGCTCAACAAATAAATCAACCTTGATGAGTAAGCTTTGGATCCAGAACGTCCAAAGCTTTCGCCTCGATTTAGGAAAAACACTGCAGACAGTCATCACTTGGACGAGCGAACAGGAAGTATTGATGAGGCACCGCAGATTGATAGGAGAAAAATGATGATGGAACCTAGCAAAGCCACAAACGATATTGCTTACTAAATGCTTATAAAAATTGACAAGTTCTGTCCATTCGTTTGCTCACTTAGTCAATTGAATGAGTACAAAAGTTTCGACAAAATAAAAAAGCGATAGCTAATGAATGACTTCACCTTTTCTTACAAGTACAAAGGACATATTGTGAAAATACAGAAATTCAATCCAGGGTCACTAGCTGAATTCGGAGCCAATATTTTATCTGAAATTGACCTCTCAAAAATGAAGGCTAAAATATCAATCTAGGATATGATCCTTATGAATCAAATTGTCGACTTTGCTAACTACAATATAATCAACGAATACTAGAAAAAATTAGACATTATCAATTAGATCAACAAAAATTTGAATAGCTCTAAAATATCGGATTTGAAGATCAAGCAAACTCAAATCTAGCACAACCAGGATTAAGAGTCGTCAGTAAAGATCCATGAAGATGAAAACGAGGCTGAAGATGAAGAAGACATTTTGGATTCCTTGAATCAACAGTATCAAAAGAATTTTACCAGCGAAATTCAGAGGCTTCGGTCGACAACGAGAGCACTCTCCACGATTGCGTAGAAATTGACACTTGTTGAAAATAAAACAAAACTGCAAAAAGGCAAGAAAAACAGAGTTAGATAGCAAAAACGGGACAAGTCAAATGTTGATGGAAAGAGTTTTCAAGATAACAGCACTTCGCTCATCGAATCCAAAATTCAACGCAAGACTCATTTAAGTAGACTTTAAGATAACCCCAATCAACTTGGTGTATTCTTTAGTGCAACTAATCCTGCAAACAAGCCAGCAGACACAATTGTGGGAACTATCTTGGATAACAATCTTGCAAACAATATGATTCTTGAAGAAGAGATTAAGAGGGACTCTATTGCATTTTACAGTATTAAGGGACCTAGAGAAACATACATCAATGAGGACTAATTTATGAGTCCAAGTGAAATTGAAGAGTCAGGTAATGATATACAGGTGAACGGAGTACTAACTCAGTAAGAGAAGATGCGAAGGGCGATCTAAATTGAGAAGACAAAATTTGAAAACTCACTTGAAAATGTCATCAATAATCGGCAGATGATTAAGTCAGAAGGAATCTAAATAATCTTTATCAACGATTATGATGACGTGTTTTGTCCAGTTATTGAAATAGATATACCAGAGGCGGAGATGGAATCTGTGACACAGTAAGGCATAAGTGAAATGAAGGCTTCCTTGCCTAAAATGAGAGTCAACTATTTCAATCCTCACATTGGTGACTAAGAGCCTTTTATTGAAAGTTTTTCAGTAATCTACACTTATGTCGAGTCTGAGAGTGCTCTCCACTCTAAGTAGATATTCACCAACATCGACTTCCCTACCCCTATATGGATCAACTTGACAGATTAATGCTTCGAAAACATCATTGAAACCTACTACTCATGGATGGAGTCACCTGCCTACCAGTATGACGACTTCAAGAAAATCCAAAAGAGGAATAGTGTTGCCAAAAATGCACCGCCTCAAATCAAAAGCGCAATGGGGTCCTTGAATGAAAACTCGGTGGAAAAAATGGGGAGTGCTGCCGGGAATTTGCTAAAAGGTAGCAAAGACAAGTCAAAGACAGAGAGCATCAATGATGACAAGGAGGATCTAGATGATATTTTGTACGATTATGAGAACAACAGTATCGTTGAGAGAGTCATTGACGATGAAGAAAGGCTATTGAATGCAGAAAATTTTAACAAGGTATCACCATATTCGATTAGGAATCTCTCTGGCTATCCGATAAAAGTTTTGAAAAAGTATAAGGGATCGGCTCAGCAAGAGGATAACAGTGATAGCTTCAACGTTTATGATTCCTTCTTCTAAAAACTCAAAAACGATTAATTGTCGATGGTCTAGTCAGCGGACTTTTTGGAAGTAGAACCCAACCAAACGGTTCAGTATACGGTTGATTTAGACAACGATGAGTATGATGTTCTCTATAACCTTAATAAGAAATTCCCGAACCCCCATATAAGCACTTAGCAGCGAGAAAATGAATCGCCTTTCAAGTAGAGAGACCGTTTGTATTCTACACGAACGAACTAAGACCTGAAAAAACTCAATAAAAATTAAGAGCTTGTGAGTATCATCTTCGAAAACTATGAAGACATCAAGGGAATTGACTTGAACAAGATTGATCAAAAGCAGGTCGATTTGATTCCACGAGGAATAGGAGAGATTCACACCTTGGAGCCTGGTTCTCCAAAGCGAGGTAATGGAGGCACTGTCGTCTCTGAGGAGGATTAGAGCTTAAGAGTGTCTAGCAAGAGCAATGGTGAATAAAAGAAAAAGAAAAAGGGAGAAAAGTATGTGGTGCCAAGAAATTTCGAAAAACTTACATATGGAGTCATTTTGAAGAAAATGCGAAAAACACTCACCATTAGACAGGAATATGTGCTTAGCAATAACACGCTTTATAACTTCTAATTGAAAATTGCACATTAATTCGACAAAAGTATCTCAAAGACCTACTTTTTGAAGGCAGATAGTCAGTTTGGAATTAATAGCAATCAATATAAGAACTACACGATCTCCTTCAAGGTCGAAAGAAATGTGGATTTGATTTCAGATGAGCCCATCAAGTTCGAAGAAGAAAGGAAATCATTGATAAATGAAGGTGGTGGATTCAGTGAGCCCATTACAATTGAAGCCATCATCAAACTTAATCTTGATCAAGGAGTTATTGTCCCGCATGACAAAAACCTGTTTACCTATTTGAGGAAGCAAAAGGGAGAGATCGCAAAAACTTTTGACATTGTCATGCTTCCTCCTGTGTCAATTAAAAACTGTCTTCCATGTGATCTTGAAATCATGTCTCCGATTGGTGAGGGCTAAGGTTTTCTATCTGAAGAATAAAAAGAGGGCGGTCAAGTTTTCAAATTTGAGAAACAGGATGAAAAACAGCTTCACATTTTCAATTACCTCGGGACAAACTAAGACGAATTGTTCCTTCGCTTCCGTGTAAGCGGATTCGTCTGGGGCATCAACTAATTTAAGAGGAAAATGTTTGGAATCGATGCCGATGAAGACATTGATCTGAAAATTAAGGACAAGGATTTGATTACAAACTTAATTGGGGTTAAGCTTCTTCAGAGAAAGGCTGGCTTTCAACTTATCTTCTATGCTCACACAGTCATTCTGAACTAATCTAATTATTAGCTTGGGTTTCATCAGAACAGCTCTTTGAACAAGCAAGTTGTAGGAGGATAACATTCAAGATTTGAAATGTGCATTTTTAGTAAGGAGGAGTCTTTTCTGACAAGTATAAGCAATCGGTACTCTTCAGCCATCCAGATAAAAAATATTGGCTTGACCGAGTATTTCTCGATCTAAACTGCCGACACCACCGTCTCAGTGACCCACGACGATGAAAGCAAGCCTTTCAATAGGGCGGGGGGTAACAATAATGAGCGGACCTTTTCAAAAGCCTCACAGGCGGGTGTCTAGGAAAAGCGCTTTGACTTCGTCTATTAGACCTATATGAGTTTGGTTAGTGATCAGGAATCTGTGTATACAAAGATAGTTTCTATAGCACCAAAGTATATCGTAGTAAATAAGTCTCCTCGCAAGCTTTGTATCGCTCAAACTGGCAATGAATTTCTCTTCGACACCTTAGACTCCGGAGATAGACGAGAGTGGTACTGGCCTGACTCAGCAAACGATCATAAACTAGTGATTAAATTAGACAATGAGGAAGATTCTCGCTGGCTTTGGAGTTCACCTCTTGACATCAAGGAGACGGGGACGGAGTCAATCACTCTGCTCTAGGATGTTAAGAGATTCAACAAAATTGAAAGCATTCTTATCATAAAGATAACAAAGAAAATCATTGATGGCAGCACATTCGTGATATTTGAGGAAGAAGATCATGTGCATCCACAATATAGAATCGAGAACTTGACTGATGACATCGCAGTATGGTACGTCTAAAAAGACGTTCCTTTGCTTATTGAAGGAAAGCAGTTGCTACCTATGCAGATTACACCATTTGCCTTCTAAGACTTTTCTCTAGACAAGCCGGGTCTTCAGATTTATTTGACTAAATTTTTAGGCCCGAAAATCAAAGACATAGATTTTAACACCGATGGCACGATGGTGAGATTTAACAACTTCAACTTCGAACAGACTCTTTCCTTGCACAACTCTTAGATACCCGGAGAATTCTATCAAGTAAAAATATCGGTGTGCACGGATGGCTACTCTAAAATTGTGCGAATCAGTGACAAATCCTCAGCTGACTAAGAAGATAGGGCCCTTCAGCATATCAAGTTGGCGGCGCTATAGCTAAAAAATCCGGACTAATAAAACGATGGGGAGGAGCAAAACAAGTAATTTGAAGAGAAATTACTCAAAGGTAATGTCACTAACATTTTGAAGGTCAATGTCAACGAAATTCTGGTCTCATTCGTCTCCAAGATCACGGAACGTGTTCAAAATGAAGAAATGGTCAGCAGCCGGAAAGAGATTGCTCTGTTAACTATTCAAGACATAAGCTTTGAAAGGATGCAATCGTCCCAACAAAATATTGAAAACGACAAATTGCAGATAATGAAGATCTAAATTGATAATTAGAGCTCGGTCTCTCCACTATTTCCCACTGTGGTATAGCCGATGATTTACAGAAACAAGGAGACGCAGCCTATGATTGATTTTGAACTTGATTTGAGGCTCGAGAATCCTGATTTAACCTATATTGAAAATTTAGATTTCAAGATATCGGGAATAGTGGTGAAGCTAGATGATAGATTTTTAGGATACTGTGTCACCTTTGTGTTGGAGCTATAGGAGAAAACAAAAACAAATTTTACTGGCCTGCATCCTATTTTCAAAAAACATACTGGCAATTAAAGAGGTACATTAGCCTAAAATAAAGTTCTGATCGCAGAGGGCAATCATGTTTTCTAAATTTCTAGAAAAGACTCTCGTCCGATTGAATAGTATAATGACAATCACGAAGGAGTTATGTCTGTCCACTATGTCAGCAACACAAAACACCAACAAGCGATGCTTGCAGAGTCGAATAGAATATCTAATAGAAGCTCTATAAGGTCTTCCAGATCGTCAATTATGAGCCTAAACGGATAAGAAGACGGGAAAGATGATGATAAAGAAGAGTATAAGAGCTGGAGAACCAAAAAGATTGACAGTTTAAACAAAAGGATATTCATCAAGGATTGTAAAATGTCATCTGTTAAGGTTGTGATTAGTTTCCTCGTCAGAAAAAGTGTCAAAAAGTTGGGAGGCAAAAGTTAACAAAGCCAGCTTAATAAGTTACTCGACTCTTGGGGTCTTGCAGTTTTCAACATTGATCAAGTCCCAGTAAAGGTGAGACCTTTCACCTCATTACAACTCTTTGGGACATAAGATACTATAACAGCATTGATCTCAGATCACTTTATCAACAATATCAAAAGGAACATCTTGAAGCTTCTCTTCTCTTTTGCACTGTTTGGCAACCCGAGAAAATTAGTGTCGACTGTAAGTAAAGGCCTTTATGATTTTAAAACAATGCCAACGCAAGGATCAGGAGTTGGAGGCTTTATTGTTGGCACAGGCAAGGGCACTGTAAGCTTGCTTAAGAACACTTTTGAGGGTGCTTTTGGTGTGGTTGAATCATTCAGTGGTGGCTTATCTAAATTAGCACTGGTTCTTAACCAAGATGAAGACTATTTAGGAAGTCGAGAAGAGAAAATTATCACAGAGAAACCAAGAAACTTGGTGGAGGGCGTGGGCTTTGGGTGTCAGACAGCAATCGACAGTTTATTAGCAGCAACTTTTGGTATTGTTACAAGACCTTATATTGAAGCTCGCAGAAATGGTATCAAAGGCTTCTTTTAGGGTCTTTATTCAGGCACAACAGGAGTGATTTTAAAACCTATCAGTGGAGGCTTGGACCTGGTCTCAAAATCAGCTGAAGGTATCAAAAATACTGTCAAAATCTTTGAGGCTCAAATATTCAACGATAGGCGCCGCCTGCCACGAGTATTTTATGGTCAATAAGAAATGATTAAGCCTTATAATGAAATGGACTCTTATATCTAAGGTAGAATCTTGAACAGCATTAATGAACCCATCCAATTCAAGAAAGATCATTATCTCGAAGCGATTCCCTATAAAGATAACCAGAGGACTATGCTTCTGGTTTTAAGTGAGGAGCATTTATTACTTTTGGACGCTGCCCAAAAATCACTCAAGTGGTTTATCAACAGTTCATAGATCAGCGACATAGAAAAGTACAAGAACGGCCTTATCATCAACCTGACTCAAAAGTAAGACAGCAAAGACAAGGTCGCCATCGAAATCACTAATACTCAAGTCTTGTAAAGTGTATACGATAAAATTTAGCACCTGCAGCAACTTGATTATGCAGAGTGATTCTTCATCTCAAATTTATTCAAAATTCTTCAAAGTGATGGGGTTTTGGGGTTTTGGGG
>VFQS010003447.1_pt1 | contig 12073 bp, 9 predicted proteins | sample 3512361 | NCBI WGS metagenome assembly VFQS01 (sample SAMN10412375, study PRJNA504923) | tailings metagenome | isolation source: Relicate 1 Philex TSF3 active mining | place: Philippines
GCCTTGCCGAGCAACTCCTCCACGATTGGTCCGAGTCGCGTCGGGTCGTCGACGGGCGCATGCGTCGGACCGCGCACCCAGCCCTCCGCGACGGCGAAGCTACGGCCGCTCGCTTCGAACACGCGACCAGTCACGCCTTTGCTCTCCGCCGACGCGAGCCACGTGACGATCGGGGCGATCCAACGCGGCGACTGCGCCTCGCGCTCTTCGTCGGTCGGGGGCGTGGGCTGCAAGTTCTCGGTCATGCGCGTCAACGCCACCGGCGCGACCGCGTTGACCGTGACGCCGTATCGCGCGAGTTCGAGCGCGGTGATCACGGTGAATGCCGCGATGCCCGCCTTCGCCGCGCCGTAGTTGGCTTGGCCGATGTTGCCGTAGATGCCAGACACGGATGTCGTGTTGATGATGCGACCGTCGACCGGCTTGCCGGCCTTCGACTGGTCGCGCCAATACGCGGCGGCGAAATGCGACGGCGAGAACGTGCCCTTCAAGTGCACCTTGATGACCGCGTCCCACTCGGCCTCGCTCATGTTCGCCATCATGCGGTCGCGCAAGATGCCCGCATTGTTGACCACGCCGTGCAAATCGCCGAACGTCTCGACGGCGGTTTTGATCAAACGCTCCGCGCCGTCGAACGACGAGATGTCGTCGCCATTCGCAACCGCTTTGCCGCCGAGTGCTTCGATTTCCTTCACCACTTGCTGCGCTGGCGACGCATCGCCGCCGCTTCCGTCGACCGCACCGCCGAGATCGTTCACCACCACGTGCGCACCGTGGCGCGCCAGGCTCAACGCGTGCTCGCGGCCGATGCCGCGCCCCGCCCCTGTGACCACCACTACTCGCCCTTCGCACAACTTGGCCATGACCGTGACTCCTTACCGCATGTTTCGTCGGATGATTGACGCCGTCGCAATCTAGTCTTTGCGCGCGTGACCAGTCACAGCGACACGCCTCTGGACGTGCTGGTCGTCGGCGCGGGCCCCGCCGGCATCGCAGCCGCGCTCACCGCGCACCGAGCCGGGCTGCGGGTCACGGTGATCGACAAGGCCGAGTTTCCGCGCGACAAGTGCTGCGGCGACGGACTCACCACGGGCGCCCTGCGACTGCTCGAACAACTCGGTCTGCGGCCGGCCACCGTGCCGAGCTGGACTCCGTGTCGCGACGTCACGTTGCGCTCGCCGTCGGGGCGCGAGGTGAACTTGCAGTTGCCCGACGACGGACAATTCGCGGCGATCGCGACGCGAGTCGATCTCGACGCCGCTCTCGTTGCCCACGCGCGCAACGCCGGAGTCGAGATTCGCGAGGGCGTCGCGTTCACCGGAATCACGAACCACGGTGACCGTCACCATGTGTCGACGAGCGGCGGAGTCTTTGATGCGCGGGTCGTCATTGCTGCCGACGGCATGTGGTCGCCGGTTCGCAAGGCGTTGCAACCAGATCGCGCGGCATATCTCGGCGAGTGGCACGCGATGCGCCAGTACGCGAGCAACGTGACGGGCCCGGCGAGCACGCGGCTTTTCGTGTGGTTCGAGCCCGAGTTGCTGCCGGGTTATGCGTGGTCGTTTCCGCTCGCCGGTGCGCGCGCCAACCTGGGTTTCGGAATTTTGCGCGGAGCATCGCAGAAAGTGGGCGACATGAAGTCGCTGTGGCGCGACGTGCTCGAGCGCGACCACGTGCGGGCCGCACTCGGCGAAGGTGCCGTCGTCGACGAAAAACTCAGCGCGTGGCCGATTCCTGCTCGCGTCACGAAAGCCACGCTCGCCGTCGACAACGTGATCTTCGTCGGCGATGCCGCCTGCGTTACCGACGTGCTGACGGGCGAAGGCATCGGCCAGGCGTTGCTCTCGGGCGTGCTCGCTGGTCGCGCTGCGGTGCAACGCGAACCCGGCCGGCACTACCGACGCGCGATGCGCCGCGAGTTCTTCGCCGACCACCGCATGTCGAGCGTGCTGGGTCGCGTGCTGGGCAACGAGAAACTTGCGCGCGGTGCGATTCGCATCATCGGCAACGGCGACTGGCGAGGAGAGAAATTCGTGCGCTGGATGTTCGAGGACGAGCCGCGGGCGATTGCGCTCACTCCGCGGCGATGGCACCGCGGGTTTCTGTCGTCGTCGGGCGCGTACTCGCGCGAGGCGAACATCGGCTGAGGCCTGACTGCGCGTCAGTCGGGCTGCGCCAACTACTCTCGCACCCATGCGCACGCGCCTCACTGAGATGCTCGGCATCGAACACCCCGTGATGCTCGCCGGCATGGGCGGCGTGTCGTATCACGAACTCGTCGCCGCCGTCAGCGAAGCCGGCGGCATCGGCACGCTGGGCGCTTCAACGATGCGCGAGCACGAACTGCCAGAAGAGATGCGCAAGGTGCGCGAGCGCACCGCGAAGCCGTTCGGAGTCGATCTCTTGACGGCGCTGCCCAACCAAGTCGACAGCGGCATCGACGCCGTGATCGAAGGTGGCGCCATGATCTTTGTCGCCGGGCTCGGCGTGCCGCGCGAAGTGATCGACCGTCTGCACAAGCACAATGTGCTCGTCGGCTCGATGTGCGGCAAGGTGAAGCACGCCGTCGCAGCCGTGGCGAGCGGATGCGATTTCGTCGTGGCGCAAGGCACCGAGGCGGGCGGCCACACCGGGCTCGTCGCCACGATGGCGCTGGTACCACAAGTGGTCGATGCCGTCGGGGAGAAAGTGCCGGTGGTTGCAGCCGGCGGATTGTTCGACGGGCGCGGTCTCGCTGCGTCGCTCGCGCTGGGCGCTGACGGCGTGTGGATCGGCACGCGCTTCATCGCGACCCCCGAGGCCCGCGCCGTGAACGGATACAAAGACACGCTGCTCGCCACCGGCGAAGATGGCACCACCATCTCGCGCGCCTACACCGGCAAGACCTGCCGCGTGGTCGCCAACGAGTGGACCCGCCACCACGACAAGAACCCTGCCGAGTTGAAGCCGTTCCCCCAGCAGGCGATCGCCTCGATGCAAGCCGGTGTCAACCATCTCGGATACCCGACGGGCACCGACGTCGACGTATCGCGCGAGTTCTACCCCGCCGGCCAGGGAGTCGGCGCAATCGACACGCTCGTGCCCGCCGGAGACCTCGTGCGCAGCATCGTGCGCGAGGCAGAAGGAGTACTGGCGCGCATGGGTCGCTTGGCGACGTGAGTCGCTGAACATTCCATGCCCAACGTGCTGCGCGACAACCGCGACTTGCGCCTGCTCTTCGTCGCGCAGAACCTCTCGTTCATGGGCGACTGGTTCACGTTCGTCGCACTCGCCGGGCTCGTGCAAGACGCCACTGACTCCGCGTTTCTCGTGTCGTTGCTGCTCGTCGCGTTCTCGCTGCCGTCGTTCCTCGCCTCACCGCTGGGCGGGCCCGTCGCCGACCGCTACGACCGGCGCACCGTGCTCGTGATCGTGTCGATTGCGCAGGCGATTGCCGCGTGCGGTCTGCTCTTCGTCGACGAGGGAACGGTGTGGATGGCGTTCGTCGCGCAAGGCCTCATCGCCGCCCTCGCCGCGTTCGTGCGACCCGCCGTGGAGGCCGCGGTGCCCAACCTCGCGCGCTCACCCGACGAGTTGCGCCGCGCGAACGCGCTCTTTGGTTCGAGCTGGGGTGTCATGCTCGCCGTCGGCGCCGGATTGGGCGGCGTGTTCGCCGAGGCATTCGGGCGCACTGCTGCATTCATCGCCGACATCGCCACCTTCGTCGTGGCGGCATCACTGATCGCGATGGTGAAGCGACCGATGCAAGAAGACCGCGGCACCCAGCGCACACCCGTGCGCCCCATCGCCGACATGCGCGAGGCCATCCAACTCGCGCGCCGCGACACCACGATTTTCGCACTCTTGTGTTCGAAGATGACGTTCGCAATCGGCGCCGGCGTGGTGAGCCAGCTCGCCGTGTACGCCGCCGATGCGTTCTCGTCGGGTGACGCGGGGCGCGGATTCCTGCTCGGCGCGCGCGGCGTCGGGTCGGGCCTCGGGCCGATCATCGGGGCGCGATTCGCCAAGGGTGATTTGCGACGCGTGCTCTTGGTGTGCGGGTTCGCCGGCCTCGTCTTTTCGGCGGGATACATGGCGGCCGCCGGCGCACCGGTGCTCTTCGTCGCAGCCGCATGCGTGATGTTCGCGCACCTGGGTGGCGGTGCGCAGTGGACGCTTTCGACCTACGGGCTGCAAGTGCGCGCACCCGACGACATGCGCGGCCGCGTGCTCGCCGGAGATTTCGCGCTCATCACGTTGTCGCTCGCGGTGAGCAGCGTGGCAGCCGGCCTCGTGTCAGAGCAAGTCGGCGCCCGCGCCACCGTCGCCATCTTCGGGGCACTCGCCGCCGTCGCGTCGCTCGCCTATCTCGCGCTCACGCGCAACGTGCGCGCGAGGCTCGCCACCGCCTAACGTTGCGCCAGGCTCACTGCCACGCGACGCGTTTCGTCAGGCGTCGATCAAAGAACGCAGCTTCGACAGCGCCCCGGTCTGGTCTTTGCCGACCGGGCTCACCGACAGCATCGTGACACCCGCGGCGCGAAACGCGGCGACGCGCTCTTTCACGTAGCCAGCCGGGCCGACCAAGTTGGTGAGCTCGAGCATCTCGCGAGGCACCGCGCGCGCCGCCTCGTCCTTCTTGCCCGAGAGATAGAGGTCTTGAATCTCGGCCGCTTCGCGCTCGTATCCGTACTCGCGGCAGATGTCGTTGTAGAAGTTCTTGCCGCGCGCACCCATGCCACCCACATAGAGCGCCACGTTCGGTCGCGCGAAGTCGAGCACTTTGTCTTTCGCCTCGCCGACGAGCGACTCGTCGATCGCCAACAATCCGCCCGCAGAAATCTCGAGCGGTTTCATCGCGGCCGATCGCTTCGCCTTGCCTTTCGCCAGCGCCTTGCCCCACACTTGCTCGAACTTGTCGGGCACGAAAAACACCGGCAGCCAACCGTCAGCGAGCTCGGCGGTGGCCTCGACGCTGAGACCTTTCAGCGACGCCCACCACACGGGGATGTCGGCGCGCACCGGGTGGTTGATCAACTTGAGCGGCTTGCCAAGCCCCGTGCCCTCGCCCGCCGGCAGCGGCACTTGCACGGTCTGACCTTGGTATGACAGCGACTTCTCGCGCTTCCACACCTCGCGGCACACCTCGATGTATTCCTTGATGCGCTGCATCGGCTTTTCGTAGGGCACGCCGTGGAAACCTTCGACCACTTGCGGACCCGACGCGCCGAGCCCGAGGATGAACCGCCCGTTCGACACGTAGTCGCAACCTGCGGCAGTCATCGCGGTGAGCGACGCGGTGCGCGAGTACACGTTGATGATGCCCGTGCCGATCTCGACGCGCTCGGTGATCGCGGCGAGATACCCGACCTGCGAGATGGCGTCGAAGCTGTACGCCTCGGGAATCCACACGACGTCGAGCCCGGCTTTCTCCAATTCGGCCACGCGGCGCGCGCTCTCGACGAATCCGCCGGCGTAACTCATCATCATGCTGATTTTCATGGTGAGGAGAACCTAGCGAACGCAGGTGCGTGGCAACGGGTCGACCACGCGCGGAGCTGTTGACGCGCCGGCTGAATGCAACGCAGATTGACGACGCGAGGTGCGTCGTGCGTCAGTTGACTTGTCGAGTGCGTCCGGCCCAATACGGGGCGCGCAGATCCTTCTTCAAAATCTTGCCGCTCGGATTGCGCGGCAGCGCGTCGGCCCACACCACTTTTTTGGGCGTCTTGAAGCCGGCCAGTTGCGTGCGCCCGAAGGCGACGATGTCGTCTTCAGTGACTTCCACGTTCGGCTTGCGCACCACGATGGCGAGCGGCACTTCGCCCCAACGGTCGTCGGGGATGCCGATGACCGCCACGTCGGCGATCGCCGGGTGCTTCATCAGCGCGTTCTCGACCTCCGCCGGGTACACGTTCTCGCCGCCCGACACGATCATGTCTTTCATGCGGTCGTGGATGTAGACGTAGCCATCTTTGTCTTTGTAGGCCGCGTCACCGGTGTAGAACCAGCCGTTGCGGATCGACTTCGCGGTTTCTTCGGGCATGTTCCAGTAGCCCTTCATCACTTGCTCGGAGCGGATGATGATCTCGCCGACTTCACCCGCCGGAAGTTCCTTTCCGTTCTCGTCGACCACTTTCAGCTCGACACCCAGCGACGGCTTGCCGCACGAACGCAGCAAGTGCTTCTTCGGGCCGTCGACGTCGTGGTCTTCATGCATGAGCATGGTGACCACGCCGGTGGTCTCGGTGAGGCCGTAGACCTGCACGAAGTTGCACTTGTACGTCTTCAGAGACGCGGCGAGCACCTGCTCGGAGATCGGCGACGCGCCGTAGGCGATCAACTTCAGGCTCGAGAAGTCGGCCTTGTCGATGTCGGGCACCATCAGCGTGAACGCGAGCAGCGCAGGCACCATGAAGGCGTGCGTGATGCGATGCTGACCGATCAACTTGACGAGACCGCCGACGTCGGTGGCTTCGCGAACGATGATCGACTTGCAGCCGTTGTACTGCCCCGCTGTCGCCCAACCGCTGCCACCGATGTGGAAGAGCGGCATTGCCACGAGATTGACGGCGTGCTGATCCATCGCCCACAGGTCTTGCGAGGTGGGCAAGATTCCCATGAAGTTCTCGTTGGTGAGCATCACGCCTTTCGGACGACCAGTCGTGCCGCTTGAGTACAACTGGAAAGCCACGTCGCCCTTCTTTGCTGTCGCACCCGGATCGATCGGCTGGTAGCGCGACACCCACGACTCATACGACTCGTGCTGCGGGTGGCCGCCGATCACGACGATTTTCTTCGTATGCGGCAAGTCGCCGGCGATCGCGTCGAGCACCGGCACGAAGTCGGGGCCGACGACGAACACCTTCGCGCGCGCGTCGTTGACGATGAAGGCGACCTCCGGCGCCGCTAGCCGGAAGTTGATGTCGACGCTCACCGCGTTGAGCAGCGCACATCCGTAGAACACTTCGAAGTGCTCGATGGAGTTCTTGTCGAGGAAGGCGACGCGGTCTTGGTTACCGACACCAGCAGCCTTCAACGCTTGCGCCACTTGCGACGAGCGCTCGTACGACTCACGCCAGGTCTGCACGCGATCGCCCTGGACGAGCGCGACCTTGCCCGAGAGATTCTTGGCGTGCGTGCGGATGATGCCGGCCACGTTGGTGATCGTGGGTGCCGCAGATTTTTTCGGGGCGGCTTTCTTCTTGGCGGGCTTCTTTATTGATGCCTTCTTCTTGGCGGGCTTCTTGCGGGCCGGCTTCTTCTTGGCGGGCTTCTTCTTCGCGGCCTTTTTCTTCACCGTCTTTTTCTTCGCGGCCTTCTTACGCGCCGGCTTCTTCTTCGCCGACTTCTTTTTGGTCTTCTTCTTTGCTGCTTTACGACGCTTGGTTGCCATGCGCAGACAAGGTAGTTGGCGCAGGGTCGCGAGGCAACCCCAGCACGCGTTCTGCCAAAATATTCCGCTGTACCTCCCCTGTGCCACCGCCGATGGTGAGGGCGCGCGCAAAGAGATAGCCGTGCGTCCATCCCGCGTCGGCGAACGGGGCGAACTCCGCGGGTGTTGCCGCCCCTGACGCAGTAGCCAGCATTCCCGTCGCCCCCACGAGCCGCCGCCCGGTTTCCATCACGCGCTGGCCGTGCTCGTCGGCAAGCACCTTGCGCACGCTGGCCTCAGGCCCGGGCTCGCGACCCGCCAGGCGTTGCGCAAGTGTTCGCATCCGCACCAACTCGAGAATGCCGTGCTCGATGTAGAGACGCGTCACTTCGTCGCGCGTGACCGCATCGAGCATCGCGCCCGACTTGCGGTGCGCGCGACAGGCATCGATCACGTCGGTGGCGCTCGGGCCCATTCCCCACAGCGCGCCGCCGGTCGACAACGACACACGTTCATTGGCGAGCGTCACGCGCGCGAGGCGCCATCCGTCGTTCACGTCGCCGACCACGTTCGCGGCCGGGATGCGCACGTTGGTGAAGAACACTTCGTTGAACGTCGCGCCGCCGGTCATCTCTTTGATCGGCCGCACCTCGATGCCCGCTGCGTCCATCGGGCAGATGAAATACGTGATGCCGTGGTGTTTGTCGGCGTTCGTGTCGGTGCGCGCAAGAAGAATGCCGTGCGATGCGACCTGCGCACCCGATGTCCAGATTTTCTGGCCGTTCACCACCCACTCGTCGCCATCGCGCACCGCTTGCGTGCGCAGGCTCGCCAGGTCGCTCCCGCTCTCGGGTTCAGAGAACAACTGGCACCAGAACTTCGCGCCCGACAGGATGTCGAAGAGATAGTCGTCTTTCTGTTGCTGCGTGCCGGCCATGAGGATCGTCGGGCCGGCCCAACCGATGCCGATCGGATTGTTCGGGCGCTGCACCCGGGCACGGCGCAATTCGTCGTCGACGATCAACTGCTCGATCGGTGTCGCGTCGCGGCCCCAGGGTCGGGGCCAATGCGGAGCGACGAGACCCGCGCGGGCCAGCGCCTCGCTCGACGGTCGTGGATGCTCGGCGAGCCACGCGCGCACACTCACACGAAACGGATGGTCGTCACCGGGCAGCGGCACGCTCACGTCGCGCACGAGACGCGAGCGTAGTTCGGCGACACATCTGTTGACGTAGTTTGTGTGCGATGTTCGACGTCGCGCGCACGGTTGCCTCCACCGACGGCGTGCGAGTGGTCGTCTACGACGCACCCGGCGACGGCACGCCGATCTTGTTCTCACATGCGACGGGTTTCCACGGTCGCGTGTTCGCTCCGGTTGCGGCACGACTTACCGCGCACCCGCGCACCACGTTCGACTACCGCGGATACGGCGACACCGCGGCTCCGCTCGACCGACCGCTGCACTGGGAGGCCTTCGGCGACGACGCGCTCGCCGTAGCAAGAGACGTGCACGCGCGTCATGGCGGGCGCCCGATTGTGGCGGCCGGCCACTCGATGGGCGGTGCCGGACTCGTGATGGCGGCGTTGCGCGAGCCGCAGTTGTTCTCCGCGCTCGTGCTCTTCGAGCCGATCATCTTTCCGCCGGAGTCGCGTGCGCGGGCCCACGAAGCCAACCCGCTCGCCGAGATCACGCGTCGGCGCCGGCGCGTGTTCAGCGACTTCGACGCCGCACGGGCCAACTTTGCCGCCAAACCGCCGCTCAATTCGCTTCACCCCGAGGCGCTTGACGCCTACGTACGGCACGGGTTTTCACAGCGCGACGACGGCGTGCACCTGAAGTGCGACCCAGAGTTCGAGGCGCAGACCTACGAGATGGGCGCGATGCACGACACCTGGCAGCGGCTCGGCGAGATGAAGGTGCCGACCCATGTGCTCGCCGGTGCGCATGCCGAGATGTCGCCGGCGGCGATCGCGCCGCGCGTGGCGGAACTGCTCGGCAACGCGAAGTTCGTCGAATGGCGCGACCTCGGGCACTTCGGACCGCTCGAAGACCCGGCGCGCTTTGCCGCGTTCATCGCCGACGTCGCGGCGTGATGACTGTGCTTCCATACACCGTGCGCCTACGCTGGCGGACGCGTGACGAACAAACCCAAGCTGCCGCGACTCTCGCCGTCGCGCATCAACACGTATCTCTCGTGTCCGATGAAGTACTACTTCCAATACGAAGTGTCAGCGCCCACGATTCCGAGTGAGGCGATGCTGCGCGGCACGTTCGTGCACAGCGTGCTCGAGCGACTCATGGCGCGCAAGCCGCAAGACCGCACCAACGAAGCGGCGCGCGACGACTTCACCGAAGCGCAACAAGAAATGTCTCGCAACGAGCAGTTCGTCATGCTCGACCTGAGCGATGCCGAACGCGACGAGTTCTGGGAAACTTCGCGAGAGTGCCTGCGCGCCTACTACCGCATCGAGCACCCGCGCGACGCCAACATCGTCGCGCTTGAAAAATGGGTGACCGCCCCACTCGACGAGTTCGAGATCGCGGGCTTCATCGACCGTCTCGAGCGCGACTCGCAAGGTCTCGTCGTCGTCGACTACAAGGCGGCCAAGCCGAAGAAAGCGCAGTGGTCGACCGACTACCTGCGGCAACTCACGCTGTACGCGCTCATGTGCGAAGTGCAGATGAATGAGACGCCGCACCAGGTACGCATCTATTACCTCGGCGGCGGCAAAGACGAACACACCCGCGACGATCGCGTGGTCGCACAGTCGGTCACCAGTGCGACGATCGACTCGGTGCGCGAAGATGCGCGACGAGTGTTCAGCGGGCTCAACACCGCGCGCGCCACCGACGACTTCGCCACCAACGTCACGAAGTTGTGCGACTGGTGCGACTACAAGCAGTGGTGCCCCGCGCACGGGGGCGACAAGTCGCAGGCCAAAGCCGCGACCACCGAGGCAGTCACGCTGCGCCGCCGCCAGGTCGGGTTGCCCGAGTCGGCATGAGTTCGTTCGTCGCGCGCGTCGACCGCATCGACGAGCGACTCGACGCGTGTTTTGAACCGTTGCGCAACTCGCGCCCGGCCGTCTATGTCTTCAACACCTCGAGCGCGGTGGGCGACTTCGGGGCGGTCTGGCACGTGATCGGCATCGTCGGCGCACTCAACGGCACGTTGTCGTGGGCGCAAGCATTGGTGCTCGCCGCGCTGATGGGCGCCGAGAGCCTGCTCCTCAACCAGGGGGTCAAGCGGCTGTTCCGCCGACAGCGCCCGACGCCCGCCGGCGACGACCGCTTCACGGTGCGTCGCCCGCTCACCAGCAGTTTCCCCTCGGGCCATGCGTCGTCGGCGTTTTTCGCCAGCGTCATCCTGAGCGGCTGGGTATCGCCCGGCGGGATGGTCGCCTTCTTCGGCATCGCGGTGATCATCGCGTTGAGCCGCGTCGTGGTGCGCATCCATCACGTGAGCGACATCGTCGTAGGCTCTCTCGTCGGCGCGCTGCTCGGCACGATTGCCCTGCAGTTCACCGCGACGATCACGTGACGAGCGACCCCCTCACCTCCCCCGACACACAGATGCCGCGCTTCGACGCGCGCATGAGCGACGCCGAGGGGCTCATGTGGCGGCTCGAGAAAGATCCGTTCCTCGCCTCCACGTTCGGCAACGTGACCGTGCTCGACAAGCCGCTCAACTTTCCGTTGTTCAAAGAACGTCTCGCGCGCGCCACGCTCGCCGTGCCGCGTCTGCGCCAAAAGGTGCGGCCGACTCCGGCGGCGCTCGGCGCGCCGAAGTGGGTGGATGACCCCGAGTTCAACATCGACTACCACGTGCGTCGCGTGTGCCTGCCCGAACCCGGCTCGCCGCGCCAACTGCTCGATCTCGCGACGCTCATCATCCACGACCCGTTCGAACGCACGCGACCGCTGTGGCAGTTCACGGTCGTCGACGGTCTGGCTGGCGGCCGCGGCGCGCTGATCGTCAAGCTGCACCACACCGTCGCCGACGGCGAAGGCGGCGTGCTCTTGTCGTTGCAGTTCATCGATCTCGAGCGCAATGCGCCACTGCCGCCGCCGATGAGCGCGGCGCCGCCGCCCGAGCCGTCGATCGGCAGCGAAGACCCCACCGACTTGCTGCGCTCGTCGGTCAGCGACGCACTGCGTGTGCCGATCGGACTTTTGAAACAGGTGCGCAACGCGCTCGCCGACCCGACCGCGCTGCCGGGGCTCGCCGGGCAGGCCGGCGACTCGTTGCGCGGACTCGTCAACCAGCTCGGCGAGGTCGACACCGCGCGCTCGCCGCTGTGGACCAAGCGATCGTTGCAACGCCGGCTCGAAGTGGTGCGGGTTCCCTATCGCGAGTTGATCGACGCAAGTCGCGCCTTGGGCGGAAAACTCAACACCGCGTTCGTCACCGCCATCGCCGACGCCGCCGGCGCGTACCACCGCGAGCTCGGCGCGCCGGTCGAGTCACTGCGCACGTCGATCGCCATCAGCACCCGCACCGAGTCGTCGGGCAGCAACGCGTTCTCGCTCGCCAAGTTGCTGGTGCCGACCGCCGAGATGCCCATCGTCGAGCGCTTCGCCGCGGTGAACGAGGCGCTCAACCAGGCGCGCGACGGCGCAAAGAGCGCGTCACTCGACACGCTCGCTTCGCTGTCGGCGAATCTTCCCACCTCGGTGCTCACACGGCTCGCGCGCGCCCAGAGCCAGTCGATCGACTT
>VFQS010003449.1_pt1 | contig 12072 bp, 11 predicted proteins | sample 3512361 | NCBI WGS metagenome assembly VFQS01 (sample SAMN10412375, study PRJNA504923) | tailings metagenome | isolation source: Relicate 1 Philex TSF3 active mining | place: Philippines
GCACCTTTTGACCCAAAAACACAAGAAGTTTTAAATGAAAGTAAGCTTTGTGAACAGGGTAGAAATTTCTGTAATAAACTATGGAATGCTTTACGTTTATTACAAGGTTGGGAAGTCACTGAGATTGAAAAGAACGATGGGGATCATGCTATTGCAGAACTTGCCAACCAATGGATAGACGCGAGAATTAATCAAACCCTGGTTTTACTTCGAGATCAGTTTAATTCTTATCGTTTAAGTGAAGCACTCATAAAGGTATATAAGTTGATATGGGATGATTTTTGTTCTTGGTACCTTGAGCTCATAAAGCCCACTTATGGCGAACCAATTCAGAAAAAGGTACTTGAACAGGCTATAGCTCATTTTGAAAAATTAATGACCATTTTACACCCTTTTATGCCCTTTGTGACAGAGGAAATATGGCATCAGTTAAAACAAAGAGGGGAAGGTGAAGATTGTGTAGTAAGTGTATGGCCGAACGTAAACGAATTCGATAAGTTACTAATTGCAGATGTAGATTTATTAAAGTTAGTTACTACCTCCGTTCGTGAAATCAGGAATAACCATCAGATTAAAATGAAGGAAGAACTAACTCTTTACCTTCAACAATCTCTTTTAACAAGCCAATGGTTGCATAGAAAAGGGCTAAAAGAAGCACTTTGTAAGACCAGTGTATTAAACGAGGTTTCCTTAACTGAAAAAGAAATACCCAATACGGTTACCTTCCTCGGTGGTAACGATAAATTCTATCTGGTGATTAATACGACCATTAATATAGAAGAGGAAAAAGGTAGATTAATAAAAGAGATTGAATATTACCAGAAATTTATCTCTTCGGTGGAGAATAAGCTATCTAATGAAAAGTTTACCAATAGCGCTCCTGCAGATATAGTCAATAAAGAAAGGCAGAAATTAGCTGATGGACAAACCAAGCTAAAAGGATTAATTGAGGCATTGACTAAATTAGGGTAAGAATTTAAAGAAATAAGCTTAATTGAAAAAGGGAGACAAACGAACGATTTTGTCTCCCTTTTTCATTCATCATTTTAATTGACTATTTGCACTTTACCGGTAATAACACCTTTTTTGGTTTTACATTGAACAAGGTAACTACCATCGGGAAGATTAGCATTTATCCTAAAGAAAACATTACCAGAAAGAACAATTTTTTCTTCCCAGACCTTTTTACCCTGAACATCAAACAGAGCATAACTTTCAAAATCAGCGGGTTCTACGGCATTTATTTTAACAAAGAAATCATCCTGCGCCGGATTTGGGAAAATTTCCATTCCAACCGATTCACTTTTTATCACATTTACCGGCGTAGATTTTTCTCTTATCCGCATACGAACTAAGGCAGTGATATCTTTGCCAAAACCACCTCCAAACCATTCACCATTTTTAATAATGGTTGACAGCTGACCATAATTATAGGTGATTTTACTGTAGGGCATAAACATATCCTTTGCATATTGCACCATAAGAATATAATCACCATCCGCCTTTAGCGGAACGCCCGGATTATTTGTTTCAAGATTTAACAAAGGCGTATTAATAAGTTCAAAATTCTTTTCTGTTTTAAACTCATGGAAACCGTATCCTACCACTTTCAAATCCTTATCATCAAATTTAGTATCTCCATTATCAATGTATTGATAAAGTAGTAAACTGACAGATTTACCCTGGTGAGCATTTCCATTACTCGCCACTGAAAAAGAAGCCTCATAAGCATCGAATCCAGCCTTTTTTATGTAATAGTAATTTCCTGCTTCCCAAATATCCCCTGTAATAACAGAAGGTTGGGTTGCACTGGAAAGAATTCCATCATCTTTTGCAAATAAATTTCTGGTAACTATAAAATTGGTAACCAGACTATTATCGGATGGAACTTCATCGGTAGAATCAGTAGAAACGAGATATTGGGTAGCATAACTCCCTGTATCCCTTGGTATGAAAATTTTTGGAATAGAAAAGGTATCTACCAGACCACTTTTCAGATTTAATAGGGTGGTATCGGCATTAAAAGACTGACCATTAGAAGAAATAACCTTCACAGAAAACTTAACTTTAGGTTGTGCGAGTGTTCCTTTATTACTCACTGTAGCTACGAAAGGTACTTCTTGAACCTGAGACACGGGAACGCCAAAACTTTCGGGGAGAATGGGAGCTGAAACTACTAAATCTCTGGCGGGTTGAGGATTACCCTCAAAAAGAGCCACATCATCTAAGCGCCAAGCATATTCATAATTACCTTTCCAGCGAAAACGAATAAAAACCTTTTCTTTTCCAGCGGCATCAGGCAACTCAAGGGTAACAATTTGACGGGAGGCACTTACACTATTTGCCGCTACATCCGTCAGGATAGTGGTATAAACGAAGGCTGTTCCATCAAAACTAATCCCCACTTGGGCAATGGACTGACTTGGAGGAGAATAAAATGCGTATTGATTTTCAAATCTTAGAAATATATTTTTCTTACCCACACAATTTATGGGATTAATAGTAGTCAAAAAAACATCATGAGGAACCTCCCCGTTATCTTCAGAATTGAAAATGGCAAAACCATTAGCGGCTGTTTTTGAAGTAAAATCGGGTTGTCCTTCGAATAAACTTTTAGGATTATCGCTCCATTTCCATTTTTCAGGCCCTGCGTTGGTACCTCCAGACACCCATTTAGCGGTAAAATCTGCTGCAGAAGCGAATGTTTCGTTATAAAATGGCGATGCTGTCTGGCTGTAACCGACCAATGAAATGAGGAGGAGATTCATAAGAAAAAAGGGCAAAACGCGCATGTATTTTTTCATGTTGTTCATATTTATTTGTTTAGTACAGTGTATAAATTTAAATAATAGGTTGTGAAAGTTTGAAGCTCCAGGGAAACTACGCCGGAACGGGAACAAACCTGAGCTCCTGCGGCATTAGCGATATTTCCCATTGTTTCCAGGTCAACCTGTTTAAGTAGGGACCAAACCAGGCTGGAAATGACTGCGTCGCCCGCGCCGCATACATCACTTATTTCTTGTTTAATACCTTTAATCCAAAAACAGGAAGATCGATCTGCGATCCAAAGTCCATCTTCCCCCAGGGTAATAACTGAAATATCGCAATCTAGTTTATCAAAAATATAATCTGATACTCTTTTTAGGTCAGAAATATTATTTTTAAATAGAAAAGGGATTTTTTTCTGAATTTCCTTTTTGTTTGGTTTAAATATAGTCACCCCTTGATAGTCCCAAAAATGCAAATCTTTTGGATCGACTACAATGGGAATACCCATATCTTTAGCCATTAAAATGAGTGATTTGATAATGAATGGCGTTAATACCCCTTTATTATAATCTTGCAGAACGATTCCTTGGGGCTTGAATTTACCCCAAAGACTTAGAATATGTGATAAAAAAGCCTTTTCTTCCTGCGATGACAAAGAATGAGTATCTTCCTCATCGATTCTTAGCAGATGCTGCCCATTTGACATAACCCTGATTTTTTGGGAAGTTCTGCGGGATGAACTTTTTATGATACCTTCCGAGGAAAGACCGGCCTTTTCTAGGTAATTCAACAATGAATCTGCAGAATCATCCTTTCCGACAACAGAAAAAAGGAAAGTATTTAGTTGCAAACCATATAAATTAAGGGCTACATTGGCAGCGCCACCTGGCCTCTCCGATTTTTTGTTTACATCGAGTACGGGCACAGGTGCTTCTGGAGAGATTCTGTTAACTACACCGAGGATGTATTTATCCAGCATAACAGCTCCAACTACAAAAACAACCTGATTGACTTCAGCCAAGTTACCGTTTATTATCATAATATAACTATTCAGATATAAAAGGCAAAATCTTATCCACTGTACCCATATTTTGGACAATATACGACGAAGCAATCATTCCAACCTTATGCCTACCCTCTGGATCAATTAATTTTTCCAAAACGAGCTGCCAATCTTTCACATTTCTAATAGAAAAGCCTCCTCCATTCCCTAACAAAAAATGAGCTTCAGGGAAGGCTTTAAAATGAGGGCCAAAAATAACAGGAATTTCATAAACAATAGGCTCCAAAAGATTATGAATCCCCTTTCCAAAACCACCACCCACATAAGCCAGTTGAGCATACCGGTAAGCATATTTTAGTATTCCAAGGGTATCCAATAATAAAACACGTTCATTTCCTGTGGCTTCAGAAGCATTTGAAAAAAGTATTATGCCCGTTTCATCCTTTACGGAGTAGAATAACGAATTTATTTGATGGGACGATATTTCATGTGGCGCCCAAATTATTTTCCAATTTTTATAGGCAGGATTAGATAAAAAATCCCGCAAAAAAGGAATATCAACAGGCCAGGTACTACCAAAAATAATCGTGTCTGAGTCCAAAGTAAAGGCTTCAATGATTTCATTTTCCCAAAATACTTCCTTATTATTTTTGACACTATCTACCCTACTATTGCCTGCCAGGATGGTTTTATGGAGATTATATTTTTTTGCCATTTCCATGTCCTTTATATTTTGAAGAAAAAGAACAGAAAAAAGACCAAACATTTTTACATACCACGACGAATAGACAGGCATTTTTAATAAAGAGGAAGAAAGGGTACCTGAAACTAGAATAACGGGTATTTTTTGAAGGTTTAACTCATTCAAATAATGGAACCACAATTCCTGTTTCACAAATATAACCAGAGATGGACGAAGGACATTTACCCAGGCTTTCGCCACTTTTTGTCCATCTAAAGGAAGGGGAAAAACAGCATCTGCCTGGAAAATGGAAGAAGGACGATTAAATCCTGAAGGAGAAAAAAAGGTTAGGATAATCAAATATTCTGGGAACCTACTTTTGATTTCTACAAGAATGGGTTTCACTTGCTCATATTCTCCTAAGGAGGCACAATGCACCCAAACACACTTTGAGGAGGAACGTAATGCTTCGATAGAATTTTTTGAGTGTTTTATTAGCTTTTGACCGTCTATCCACAAGGCCCATTTTTTTGAAAAAAAAGCTAAGGCAGGTAAACACATACGAACCATAAAAAGGAGGAAGTTATACAAAAGCAGCATACATCCTCATTAATATTTTAGAGAAGCCGGGTTTTTAAATACCCTAGGAAAATGGTAACCCAGATGAATACCGGGTTGAAAAACCCAAAAAACATCTTCATCTTTTACGCCGGTATTAAAATTAACGGGTCTTCTATTCCAGGTTGGTGCAGCAAACAAATCTATACCGACAACAAATCGGGTTAACAAAGGTTTTGCCGTTGGATTATAAGAAAAATTCAATAAAGCGCCTGGTCCGTTTGACAACCTGTCATACCCTTTTCTATACTCCCCGCTAATTTGAGGAACTACCCGAGAGGGATCGTCCTGAATTCTAATTTTGTGTTGAAAAAAGCCTCCATACATATCTACATTAAACCTTTGGAGAAAGACCGATTTGTTATTAAAACGCCAACCTCTGCCAAGTCCTAAAAACCAGGCTCTTTGTCTTAATTGGATAACAGCCGGATTTTTATCATTTCCAATGAGATAACCTTCAGGGGTAAGTAAATTAGAAAAAACATTTTCTTTTACCAAAGCACCGAATTGAAAAAAACCAGCGGCACTCCAAACGGATCGTTTTTTGGATGGTTGATAGGCCAATATTGTGGTGGTACGTAAGGAAGTACCAAATCGATTTTTCATATCCCAAACGGGCGTCTGTGCTCCATACTGAATGTTTAAGAATACGGTTGGTTCTTCATTTTGAGCAGAAATAATAACATAAAACAGTAAAAATGAAAAGGTAGTAAATAATCTCATTTTAATAATTTCAAAAGGAAGTTTAAATAAAAAAGAACGCTTATCTTGTGACAAAATTAAACATATTTAACATTGAAAAGAATACTAATTGCTGGAGCAGCGGGTTTCCTCGGATCTCACTTATGCGACCGATTCATCAAAGAGGGTTATGAAGTTATTGCAGTAGATAATTTATTGACAGGAAGTTTAGCGAATATAGAACACTTATTTCCATTAAAGCAATTTACCTTTTATTATCATGATATAACAAAATTTGTTCATATACCAGGAGAATTAGACTATATTCTACATTTTGCCTCTCCTGCCAGTCCCATTGATTACCTAAAAATGCCTATTCAAACCCTAAAGGTAGGTGCATTGGGAACGCACAACTTATTGGGCTTAGCCCGTGAAAAAAATGCCAGAATATTAGTTGCCTCTACATCGGAGGTATATGGAGACCCATTAGTTCATCCTCAATCAGAAGATTACTGGGGAAATGTAAATCCAGTGGGTCCAAGAGGTGTATATGACGAAGCCAAAAGATTTTTAGAGGCTATTACCATGGCTTACCATAATTTTCACCAGGTAGAAACCAGGATAATTAGAATTTTCAACACTTATGGGCCCAGAATGAGAGTTGAAGATGGACGTGCCCTGCCTGCTTTCTTTTCACAGGCCATTAAAGGAAAGGGATTACCTGTATTTGGTGACGGATCGCAGACGAGATCTTTTTGTTATGTAGATGATTTAGTGGAAGGCATTTATCGGTTATTATTGAGTGACTATGCTTTACCTGTTAATATTGGAAATCCTGACGAAGTAAGTATATTGGCTTTTGCCCATGAAATACTTGCCCTCGTGAATAATCCTGGGGCATTCATTGATTTCTTACCTCTACCACAGGATGACCCAAAGGTAAGGCAACCAAATATTGCCTTAGCAAAAAAATTACTGGACTGGGAACCTAAGGTAAACAGGCGAGATGGTTTAGAAACTACCTATAATTATTTTAAAGAAGTTGTAAATCCATAAAAATGAATTTTTCTAAGGTCATTTTGATTACCGGAGGCGCTGGTTTTATAGGCACTCATTTGGTAAAACACTGGGTAAGAACCTATACTAACCAATTGGTTATCAATGTAGATTTATTGACATACGCTGGCAATTTAGAAAATTTAAGGGACATTGAAAATAGCGAAAATTATAAGTTTATTAAGGGAGATATCCGGGATGCTGATTTTCTTGCACAACTTTTTATTGATTATCCTATTGATTCTGTCATACATTTAGCGGCAGAATCACATGTTGACCGATCCATAACCGACCCTCAATCTTTTTTGGAAACCAATATTTTGGGTACTTTTCAGCTTTTAAATGCCTGTAAAAATGCCTGGAAAAATCAAATAGAGGGGAAACTATTTTACCACGTTTCAACCGACGAGGTATTTGGTTCATTAGGAGAAGAAGGATATTTTACAGAAGAGACAGCTTATGATCCGCGTTCACCCTATTCTGCATCGAAAGCAGCATCCGATCACCTGGTACGAGCCTATTTTCACACATATCATCTGCCTGTTGTGATTTCAAATTGTTCCAATAATTATGGGCCTTATCAATTTCCTGAAAAGTTAATACCACTCATGATAAGGAATATTATTGGCATGAAGAATTTACCTGTTTATGGCGACGGCAAAAACACCAGAGACTGGCTATGGGTAGGTGATCATGTTTCAGCCATCGATTTAATATTCCACCGTGGAGAAAAGGGGGAAACTTATGCCATTGGTGGCCATAATGAATGGCAAAATTTAGCTCTTGTACAATTTTTATGTCAATCTATCGATAAGAAATTGGGAAGAGAGGAAGGTACGTCAGAGAAATTAATAACTTTTGTCGCAGACAGAAAAGGACACGATCGCAGATATGCCATTGATGCAACCAAATTAAAGGATAAACTTGGCTGGGAACCCCAAATAAGCCCTAAGGAGGGAATGGTAAAAACCGTCGATTGGTATGTTGAGAATGCTGAATGGCTGGATTCCGTTACGTCGGGAAGTTACCAGGAATATTATAAAAAGCAGTATCAGGGCTAGACCGTTGTTTCGTGGTAAAGGCTAGTTGCCATTTCTAAGGCTTCTTTAAGTTTATTGGGATCATACTGAGTTGGTTCATTTAAACCTTCTACATATTTAATCATATTTTCCATAGGCATATTACCTACCAAATCATCTTTAGCCATTGGGCAACCACCGAAACCCAGTAAAGCACCATCAAATTTCCTGCAACCCGCTTTATAAGCGGCATCCATTTTGTCCAACCAATCTTCTGGTCTGGTATGAAGGTGAACACCTATATCTAGTGTAGGAAATTGACTGGAAGTAAACTCAAAAACCTCTCTAATTTTTTCCGGAGAAGCAATACCGATGGTGTCAGAAAGTTGAAGCGAACGAATGCCCAGAGGCAGCATTCTACTTAACCAATAATCTATAATGTCAACACTCCAGGGATCATTATATGGGTTTCCAAACCCCATGGAAAGGTAGAGAATTAAATTTTTTCCTGATTCTTCGCAAAGATTTTGAATCTCAGCCACCCGTTCAAATGCCTCATTTAACGTTGCGTGAGTATTTCTGATCTGAAAAGTTTCAGAAATAGAAAATGGGAAGCCAATTAGGTCAATTTTGTCAAATTGTGAAGCCTGTAAGGCTCCTTTATAATTGGCAACAATAGCCAGTAATTTGGTATTATTTTTAATGAGGTGAGGAACCATATCTGCTGTATCAGCCATTTGCGGGATAGCTTTTGGAGAAACAAAACTTCCAAAATCTAAGGTATCAAAACCAATTTCCAAGAGGAGATTTAAAAATTTAATTTTCTTTTCCGTTGGAATGAAATGCTTTAAACCTTGCATGGCATCTCTTGGACACTCGATTAATCGAAGCATTATGTATAAATTTGTTTTTTAAAAACCTTTAACTATTAATAAAACGCATAAGTATCTATATTGTGTTCAAATATGTAAAGAATGAGCAAATATAAAAATCTTTTAACCATCTTAGGATTTTTACTGGTAGTAACAGGATTCTTAAGTATGATAGTAAGTGTTGTTGGATTAAAATTTTCCTTTCTGTTATTTTTGGAAAGTTGGGGCTCATTGGTAGGCTTCGTCCTCAAATTATTTATAATAATGACTGGCTTCATATTAACTTACCTTGGACAAACTAATTTTTCAGGCAAGTAACTTGGACTAACTCAGGTGGTGGACGAGTAAATTACACCCCCTGATTTCAGCATTATCGAGTCTGCCTAAAATTTCAAAGGTACCGTCCTGACATTTTCTGCCTAAATCGTCTGTTGCAATAAAGGAAATAGAATCTTTATTGGCCAAATCAATAATATTTATGGCGCCCACCTTTCCATCGGGTACTTCCCGAAAAGGATCTGTAATATCTCTGATTAAAATTTTGAGGGAGGAAGATTCGTAGAAATAGCCATCAGCGGGAGCGTAAGCTTGAGAAAGCAACTCGGTCATACCATATTCCGAGTGAATTTGATTAACGCCAAAGGCAGTTTTTAAAATGTCATGTAATTCTGATCTGGGCAATTCTCTTCCCTGCCCTTTCATTCCTCCTGTTTCCATGACAATGAGTTCCGGAAATTGAAAGGTAAAATCAGAGGCAAGCGATAAAAGAGCAAAGGAAACACCTATTAAAACGACGGGTATATTTTCTGATTTAGCTCTTGACAGCAGGGTAACCAAGCTATCTTTGTGATTCAAAAAAAAACCCGAATATTCTTGAAATTTACTTTTTCCAATAAAATAACCGGCCATATCCACTAAGGAAGAGCCTTTTCGCTCCAGATAATGAGGTAATAGGGCCATAAAGGCATAATTTTCCACCGGGCCATACCTTTCTTCAAAGCAAAGCACTGTGTTTTGTAAGTAACTATTTAGAGAACGAACGGCATGCTTACTTTGTGTGGACCCAGAGGTACCGCTGCTGGTAAAAATTGTTTCCGGTTCCCAGGAACCTGTTTGAATCAACTGATGTTTAAAAAAATGAACCGGTAAACAAGGGATGGAAAATAAATTTTCCTGATTAGGCAAACAATTTGGGAGAAGTTCAAGGAATTTCTGATAAAAAGTATTATTTTTTGACTGGAATTGAAAAATTTCCCAGGCTCGGTCTTTAAAATCCTTCGTATTATTCGCAACGAAATGACGGTATTTCGTGTTATCATTAGCCATTTAATCGTTTTTGTTTATAAATTTTCAATCATGAAATCGATGTCATTTACCCCCTTTACTTACTGGATATTAGCTACAACTCTTATTTTAATTGAGAGTTGTTCGCGGCCACCAGAATTTCCTGATGAACCTGTTATCGAATACATAGGATTAAGCAAAAATACAATTATTCAAAGTAGAAGTAGTCAATTGCCTCAAGATACCATTGAAATAAGTTTCAAATTTACAGACGGAGATGGAAATCTAGGCAATGCGGATAGCGTAAATATTTTGTTAACAGATAGCCGGGACGGATTTAATCACCTTTTTAAAATAGGTGAAATAGCACAATTAGGGGCTGGCAGAGGGATTCAAGGAAATATAAAACTCACGTTAACGAATAGATCTGATACCCGCTATTTTTGTTGCACCTTTCCGAATACCCGACTGACCTGCATACCCAGTACCAGCTTTCCCAAAGATTCATTATATTATAGTATAAAAATAAAAGATAGAGCTGGAAATTGGAGTAATACTATAAAGACAGAAAATATCACTATTTTATGTAAATAGCGGGTTAAATCCAGTTAATCCCTTTCTTCAAATGAGACAAGGTAAATTCCTCAGGTGAACCATTTTCCACCTGATGGTCATATTCCCAGGAAGCCATAGGTGGCATGCTCACCAAAATAGACTCTGTTCTACCATTGGTTTCGAGTCCAAATTTAGTTCCTTTATCCCAAACAAGATTAAATTCTACATATCTACCGCGCCTGACATACTGCCATTTCTTATTCAAATCATTGAAAGGACGATTGTAAGTACGTTGAAGAATGGGGATATAAAGCGAGCAAAAAGATTCTCCCACTGCTTTAACAAAATCAAAAGTAGCCTCTTTATCCTCTCTTTTAGCGGCGACTAAGCGGTCAAAAAAAATACCACCAACGCCCCTTGTTTCCTTTCTATGTGGAAGAAAAAAGTAATCATCTGCCCAGGTTTTAAAGGTAGGATAAAAAGTAGGATCATGCAAATCACACACTTTTTTAAGACCTGAATGAAAAAAGATAGCATCTTCTGGATCAATATAATGAGGCGTCAAATCGATACCACCGCCAAACCACCACAAGCCGTTATCCATTTCAAAATAACGAACATTCATGTGAATAATAGGTGAGAAAGGGTTAGATGGGTGTAAAACGATAGAAACACCGGTTGCAAAAAAATCACCGGATGGAATATTTAACCCTTTTGCAGCCTTTTCATTTAAGACACCTTCGACGGCAGAAAACATAACGCCCCCCTTGTCAATTTTTTTCCCGGTTAGGACCATACTGGTTCCACCTCCACCTTCTGGTCTTTTCCAGGCATCAACTATAAAAGGAGTATCGCTATCAGCAGAAGATAATTGTTGGCAAATATCTTCTTGTAAGGACTTAAAATAATTACTAATATGTATCATAATATGATTTGTCATTTAAGTAAAGCCTATAAAATTTGTACATTACTGAAATAAAGCACAAAAATAATAAAATGGCGTCAGCAGAATTAATTTTAAGCCCAAATGGTAGAATTTATCATCTCGATTTATTGCCAAGTGAAATAAGCACTACCATTATATTGGTTGGAGATCCAGGTCGTGTAAGCCAGGTATCAAAAAAATTTGACAAAGTGATCATGCAAAGAATCCACAGGGAATTTATTACCCATACAGGTCTATTAGGAAATAAGCTTATTTCTGTGGTGAGTACTGGCATTGGCACCGATAATATTGATATAGTTATTAATGAACTGGATGCCTTAGTAAATATTGATTTTAAAACGGGAAAGGCGAAGGATACACATACCACCTTAACTTTTATAAGAATTGGCACCTCAGGTTCGCTGCATGAATCTATTCCCACAGATAGTTTTCTTGTAAATTCACATAGTCTGGGCTTAGATAACTTATTATCGTTCTATGATATTGAAAATAATCAGGCATTAGAGGCATTAAATATGCAAATACATACTAAATACCCTGCATTAGGTCACTTGTCTGTAAAACCCTATTTAACTGCCGCCGATGAA
>VFQS010003450.1_pt1 | contig 12069 bp, 14 predicted proteins | sample 3512361 | NCBI WGS metagenome assembly VFQS01 (sample SAMN10412375, study PRJNA504923) | tailings metagenome | isolation source: Relicate 1 Philex TSF3 active mining | place: Philippines
CCCCAAAACCCCAAAACCCCAAGCACAACATTTGGAATTAATATTGAAAAAAAAGAGGGAGACAAATTGAGGGAAACTATTTATATAAAAAAAGCGCGCAAAAATACACAAAAAAAATAAGATCAAACAGAAACAGAGAAAAGAGAGAGAGAGAGAGAGAGAAAGAGAGGTACGACTTATCTATCAATAAAAAGTTTACTCAAAAATTAGCGCATCAGGAGTTGTGCATATCCATATTACTACTTGCTGAATTCGAGGATCGAATGGATAAGCACTTACCAACTGGGAAGAATACAGGATCTTCCTTTAAGATGAGAGCTTTAACATATTTCTCGACACCATTACACTAATTACCGGGCTTGTCCTGCACATAGAGAATGAAGTAAAGGTAAGCGAAGGCGTTGTGCTCTTTTTGTATGTGGTCGATCCAGGACTTATTCTTGGTTTCGAACTCAATCCTATTTAGACCGCAGATAAAGCAGCGCTCTTTAACATCTATCTCGAGCTGATTGCGGTAGTCACGCATGTCAGCAAAGGCATCAATGATTATTCCGAATATTAGGTTCAGCAGCAGAATAATTACCACGCAGAAATAGGATAGATCGAACGCATAGCGGATCCAATATTTTCCTGCATTATTGTCCATCGATATCTATTCCAAGACATCACCAATGCCTCCACTTGCTCTTAATCCATTGTTCAGTGTAGATGTGAAACATTCGAGCAGGGTCCTGCAATAGTTGTTGTGGTCAGGTTTTGAATTTTTATCCGTGTCTGAGCTAATGTAGCTGTCCCTCATGTAAATGAATGCGATGTAGGAGTAGATGTAAATGACCACCGACAAGAGAATGATCGTGTAAACCAGCTGCTTTCGATTTTGAACTATCGCCTGCATCACGCTTTGCAGTATTGGGATCTTGATCACGATATCTAAAAGTAAGAATGAGAAGATAGTGTGGTAGTAGACTCCTAGAATGGAGAGAATGAAGTACATCACGTTGAAAGCATGGTAGGCATCATATTATATTGCTACAAAGAATACTCTCAATGAGTATTTGATATCTTTGAATTGCATGAAACTTGAATCCTCGTGTAGCTTTAGCTCGTCGTCTTTGTCATTATTATTTTTTGTTTGATCTGAACCGGAGGCATATGCAAATTTAAAGACTTCTGAACCGAATGAATACCCCAGTGACCCTTTTACATCGGAAAATCTATCCCTCTGCTAAGTTTTGTAAAGCTCAAGATATTCCTCGAATATCTTTCCATGAAATCTCACAATGTATGACAACATCACAAGGCACGAGATGATCACTTAGATTATTCCCAAGACATTGACTACTTAATCTACTACCGAGTACTTGAAATCGATTTTTGACCCATCAGTGTCCGCCTAGTAAAAGATAATGAACATAAAGTTGATGATTAAGACGAGCACCAAAGAGATATTAGCGAGAGACTTCCACTATTGGGAACCATATCTAAGAATCTACAACAAAGTAAGTCAAAATTTATTTTAAATTCATACCACACTCCTTCTTGCAAGCTTCTAGATCGACTTCATTTCAGCTTGGAATACACGTTTTCTATTGAAAAACTCCTCAAGTTTCTCGATATGAGATTCGTGATTTGCCTCAAATATCATCTTCTTCTGAGATGAATTGCTCAAATAGGTGCAGTACGGTGGAATTCTGAACATCACTTTTGTCAATACTCCATTGCTATACAAAATTTACGTGTGTTAACTTTAACTAAAACCTTACTAATCTATTTCTATCTCAGCGACATTAGATATAAAGAATCTCATCGCGCAATCCATCATATACTACTCAATCGAGTACTTGTCTGCCTTCTCATAGAATATGTCGAGAAGAGATTGCACGGATTCCTCCTTTTCTTAAGTCTGCTTCTCTATATTATCTGCACCGCCAGGTATATACTGCTAGTCATATGTGTCATTCAACTTTTTATATCTGTTGCGCGACCTTCTGTCATCGCCAGCCACAACAGTCGCTATTTAAAGCTATGTTAATCTAGCATAATATTACAATTGGGATCTCGACCATCATCTGCTTCGGCGTCTGTGACTTTTGTGGACCTTCTTTGCCTGCAAAGTCCGAAACATCTCGTTCTTTCACTACTCACCCTCTATGTCTTCTTCTTTTTAAGGTTAAGCGCAATCTTCTTTTTTTTCTTGTCCTCATTACTTTTCGCGTCGAACACTTTTTGTTCCAATTCGTGCGCTTAATCTTCATCATCATTTTCTTCAAGCTGTATCTTCGCTAACTCAGGATAGATCTTGGTCGCGGGCTTCTTGATATTGATTTCCTGCAGGAACTACTCAGTCTTCGCTTGCACAGCCTCCTCAATCTCTAGCTCGTTCATTACAGCAGCCTCCGCATTTCTCTCAGCTGTCACGTGCACGAGCGAGCTTACTAGCTATTCATACTCATTCTTCTTGTACTTGTAGATGGCTTCATTTTTGAATTCTGAATCGAAATTTGCCAAGTATTCATTAGTTGGGTCCACCATTTTGAATTTGTAAAGGAAGATAAAAAGGTTGAAACCTGCTGCAATGATATCTTGATCAGCTTCAATAAGATCGCCGAATTCGCAAAATTCTCCCTTCTCACACATATTCTTTTTCCTTAATAGTGTATTAGATCTGTAATGCTTGCATTTCTATTGAATAAAGCTTAAATAAAATATTTCGTCTTACCTTGTTGGAATAATATATTCTCTACTTTTGAGGATCTACTCCAATCTTAAAGTGAAATATTTCAACCATTTTGTTCTTAAGGTTCTTAACGTTGATCTCAGGTACCATCTCCCAAATAATGCTTCTGCAAAAATCCAGATCTACTGACTCAGATAGTGCCAATATGAGGTCTGAGCATTACTTCATGATTTTGAGCTTTGCCTTTTGCTCAGTCGTGTTTGCAAGATAGATTCCCATGTTCTACTCAAGGTAGAAATTGACTGCTTTTGAGAACTTTTTCCATCCACCAAGCAATCGCTGGTTTCCAATGTTTGGGCCCAGCACAAAGTCGATCAGAGTATCGAAAAGTTGAGACACTGTCGATGATATCTATAAATATAAGTTTAAAATGCCTTACAATAAACTCTGAGAAGATAAGATTCCCTAATTTTTCAGTCAATTTAATGAGAATGTTGGCTACCTCGCTCACAATGTTAATTGTGGTCAATGGTATTACTGTGTCATTAGCGTTTTCCTCCTAATTTCTGAGATAGTCCTGGAATCCATGGTGACAATTATCGCATAAAAGCTGCAAGAATTTTAGAACAATTAATAGTTCTTCTAAGCTTTCTTAATTGTTCAATCATATTAATTCCGTTTCGAGATTAAATACACCTTATCCGCTGTTTGCTTATGATGGAAGATAGAAAGGCTACTGATATCTGTTATAAAGTGAATCAATTTGAGGATCTTTGTAATAATTTCCTGATTCAGTCGCCAATCGCCTCATCTTAAGTTTATCATCCATTTCTTGAATCAATAAGTCTGAGGCTAAATGCAAACGCTCTTTGATGTAGTCGAAGAATTGAAAACTTTCTCTATTCATTTTGAGGAGCTCAAGCAATACATTTTAGACATCTTGATTAGAGTCTTGTAGAAGATTGGAGAGCATCTTGATAGCCTCATTCGAAATGGGAACGTCATCTCTATGCACCATCTTAATAAGAAGCTTAAGAAGACCACATTCCTTCATTGTAATTTGCAGCTTTGCCAGCCTCTCTTTGGCTTTGAGATAGATTCTTTTGTTTATGGGATTAGAGGGTAGGTAGTTTTCTACAATTCTATTAAAGATCTTGAGCAAATAGAATTTATCACTCTTAGTATTGAAACCTTGCACCATGTTCTAAATGAACTTTTTGACGACTCCATCTTAATCGTTTTCATAGGCCTCATTAAACATGTAACATATTTTCCTAACCAAGTCTGCGATCTCATCATTTGACCGAAACCTCTGGAAAAAGTCAAAAAAGCACTTTGTGAAAATTTTCAAATCTACGTTACAAGCACGTGATTTTTCCATCATCTTCTCAAACCAATTTTCATCGTCCTCTTCGATTGCTACAAGAAGTCCCTCTTCAATTTTTTCCCTGTCTCTTTTCTAAACTGGCGGTTTGTATTGTATCTTTTAGAGAGCCTTTTTCAGAATATTTTCGAGATCTCTAAAATTGATAAGGACTGTCTGATGTCCACCTATGGATCGAAGAACCTTTAGAGGATCAACTCTGACTCTAATGTACCCTTCAGTAGCAATATCCGGCTGGATAGTTCTTCTTTATTCGGTTTCTTCAGCCGAATAGTTCTCTAAGAAAGACATAAACATTTCAATTTCATCATTAGTCGCCTCACTGCCCAACAAAGACTTAAGGATCTTCTTCAAATCCAGTTTTTTCATGATGTAGTTCTATTCAAAACTCTTAATCTTGAAGTACTAGCGAATGGTAAGTTTCTCAAAAGCAATGCTGTCTCTGAGGATGTTGATGACCTTATCTGAGGCCATTTTAATATCAAGTTCACGTGACTCGTCTTATTCGGCCTTTGCACGTCGCTTCGCCTCCAACTTTGCAGGATCTTCATCCTCCTCTTCGTCCTTGTTTTCATCAAGCGCATTTCCCAAAAGAGCCATATCTTCGTTATTACCGCCATTGATTCCTGCCTTGATGGCATAGTTGAGATTGGCTTTAAAGGCTTTAATGTTTGGGATGACAGCTAGAGCTTGATCAATAACAATTACGAGATGTTCAATCGCAACAATATGCTCGCCGTACAACTCCTTGATTTAGTGCAAGTTGTCACTGAGCTCCATGAGAATCTCTCTGATCTAGCTAGCTACTTCAATCATCTCCTTGCTCATCTTTTTCTGAGCCTCGCGCAAAGTTTTGTAGAAGTCAGTGATGAAGTGAAGTAACCCATCGGCTTCATTCCTTGACTTCTTGTATTGAGATAGGTACCTCCAGTATTCGGATTTGTCAGTCTCATCGATAAGAACTATATTCTGGTGATGCTTCAAAGTTGAGAGGGACTGTCTAACCTCTTTGAAATTATCCATCTCTTGTCTTGTCCTCTCAGTATTTCGCTTACGCACGTCTTCAACAGACTTCTACGATATGCCTTCAATAGCTTTCTTCCGATTTTGCTCGGTTTCATTATCCCTGAAATCCTCGGGTGACTAAGTCAATAGCAGCCCCTAATAGTAGCGGGCATATTGTCTAAGGTCCTCGTACACCACGTAGAACATCATCTGGTACATTTTTTCTGTGTTGAAATCGATCACGTCATTAGTGTCATCAGGGAGGATTCGTATGTACACCTCGTACAAAAGTCTTAGGTATCTTCTTCTCAAAAGATAAGGGACAGCTTCTGATAGAATGGAATCGAAAAGTACTTCGACAATTATAAGCTTTCTTGACTGTAGACGGCCAAAAAGACAACCTCTTACGCATGAAGAAACAAGATCAATGACTGAGACGTGAAGCTTAAACGCCTCCCATTCGATGGCGTGATATTAGACTCGGTCAACCTTGGTCATCTGTGCGAATCCCTTCTCCTCCTTGATCCTCTGGTTAAGTGTGATAATGATGTCCAGCTTGACTTTGTTCGTGCTTTCATTTAGCAGCATGAGCTTGCGGAATCGGTTTTTCTTGACAAGGCGTTTGAGCACGAAAATCTGATTCGACTCAATATTCACCATCTGTAAGGCTTGGGTGGAGGAGTTAGTCTCAATGGGCCGAGTCATCATTAGGGTCAACAGATTGAAGAGAAAAGACTTGTAAGTGTCTCCCTTTTATGATAGAATTCTTTCAGTAAGAAATCTCAGAAAATTGATTCCAGTCTCCCTCTACCTTTGCTAAGTTAAGATAATTGATATTAGTTTTGGAGATGGCACCTCTAAGTCTGTGAGTACAACTAAGAATTTTAGATACTTATGAAGCGTCTTCTGATTGCTCAGGTTTCCATAGCAATAGATAAAGAGGAAGCGACAAACTTCCTTAAACAAGTCTACGTGATATTCTTTCTTGAAGAAATCGGCAAAGACTACTTTTTGCATAAGCTCTTCGATTAAGTCTTTATATATGTTCATATGCCTGAGCATGTTTTATTTCTTATTTAAGCGGTCTTACTCTTGTTTGATCAATTAGTCATTTCCATCGTTTATAATAATGTTTTCTGTGTGACTAGCAAAGTCTTTTGTCAGTCCTCTCAATAAGAAAATGAGATTTTCAACTAGATTAGTATAAGTCACAACATCTCTCGCTCTACCATTACCGCCTGCAGTCTTAATTTGTAGTGAAAGTTAATGTAGTTTTTCGATCATATTTTTCACCATGAAATGCCTTTTCATGTACTCTTTATAGTCTTCTTGGTCTTAGGGACTGATAATAAGTTCAATTTTGGGTAGTTCTCTCAATAGCAGTTCCCTTTGATTAAAGTTGTTAATGAGTACCTTGACAGCTTAACTACGCATTCCTCGGTTAGTCTTTTTTGCAAAAACTAAATACAGAAGAAATTTGTCAAGTTCGTACTTGTCATTGAGTTGCTTCGCTTTTCTTGCATTCTCGCTCTTATCCTCCAAGTCACCGTCGCCCTCCTCTTCATCTCCTTCCTCTACCAATTCATTGTGCTATCCCCTCTTTTTGCCTTTGGCTCCTTCTACCTCAATGGGGTTACCTTGATCATCAATCTCCAACTCACCTTCTTCTTCAGCATGCACCTTCTCTCTCAGCAGTATCTCTCCAATTTGCAGCAAACTTTCATTAGCATCATCAAAGTTTTCTCCAGCAGTCATTGTCTGGTTGGTGTTTGTACCGAGTGCAGTGCGTGAATGTTGCATCATGGCCGTACTATTCATTTCCGTGCTGTTTTGCACAGGTTGCGCTGAGTTCATCATGATGCGTTTAAGGTTGCTATCGTTGGCATGGTAGATGCCACCACGAGTGATTTTCTTCAGAGTCTTGTAAGTAAGATTCTTGCCCACATTGAACTGGTAAAGTTGGAAAATGACCTGGAAACGCTCATCAAAATTAGTAGTAGAGTGTGACACGTGAGAGAGGAGGTTTTCTTCAACGAAACGCCGGAAAAGTTGTAGGAAAATGAGGATTTAACTGTTGAGGCGAAATTTACAAATTACCTCTAGAAGTTTAAGTGTTTTGAATTCAAGAATCTCAATCTTCTCCTTGCATCTCTTCGTTTTCTTAGCCACGAATAGGACCATATATATCCAAGATTTTTCTTCTTCTGTACTTGGCATGTCCTTATAATGGTAGCTGATGATAATGATGGCAGCTGCATTAAGCATGCGATAAATGAATTTTGAATCTACAAGCTCAGATTCAATCAAGGATGTGGCGCAATCAACATAATTGAACAAGAGAGTTAGGACTGATGTGACAGCTTTTTTTGAATATCTGTTAGATTCGTAGGAATAAAGAAAGGACTGAAGCACTTCAGGCATCGCACTAAAGAAAGTGTAAACATGTTCTCTGAGTATTCCCATGGCCAAATTTTCGTGTTTGTCTTGCTCTTCAGCAAGAAAGCGATTGTTATCTTCGAAACCTCTAAAGAATTTGTCTTTCTCCCATCTATACATCGTTTTGTAAGCATCCTTTTTTTGCACAGTGTCCCAGCTAAATTTGTAAAGGATTAATATCTTACAAGTAGCATCTGTTGTTGTATGTGAATAAAGAAGGGAAAAGTGTATTGTCAACATACATTACCCTCGCCACCATAATATAGGCTGCAATGAGTTTTTTGTCAAGTGGCTCGAATTTTTCCTTGTTCTTCTTCTTCTTCCCTGCAGTCTAAGAAATGGCAGCCAGCACATGCTCAAATGTTAGTCCCATTGCCTTCAACTTGTTAATTGCGATAGAGTTTCTTGTAAGACACATATGGCAATACATGGTTATGACTGCTGCTATCCAATCTATATAGGGCTGCAAACGACCATTAGAGCTAATATTCTTGTTGGTAAGCTCAAAAAGGTCAAGACAGACAGAGCTAGTCATGGCGCTGCCTCCTAAAGAGCGATTTGATTGGTAGATTGAACGTAGCTGCGGGTTCTTCTCAATAAACATTTCATCAGTTTCTAAAATGGAATGTGGTAACTAATAACGAATTGTTTACCTTCGATTTTCTTGTTAATAAAGATTATAGGCCTAGTGATTGACTTTTACTATAAGTCAAAAGTTATCGGTACCTTTAAAGGATTATCTAGGACGCTGTTAATGGCCTAAACCTGGTAGTGAAAGAGACCTTAACCTTCACTGTTTCTGCACATCATACTGATTACATTCAGATACAAGATTTGATTCGTTAGGTTCTCCTACACCAAATCGACGAAGTATATGGTTTCAAGTCGATCTACCCACTTCTTCATCACAGACCCTTATGCCTCAACACTGTTTCCGTCCGACTCCTAGTCGTCCTCATTTTCACCGAACACGACCTGCGCTCTCTTGTAAGTCTCCTTAAATATCTTGGCGACTTAACGCGCGTCATATCGTGTCAACATCATGTAGATAATGTTTTCATACTTGGTAACACGCTCCGCATTCATCCGATTTTGCTTTATAAGGAGATGTAGAAGACGAAGAATTTTATCAGCTAATGGATCCAGATAGTCCATTGCAATCATTTCTGGATTCTCATCTAGGTTTTCAAGAGCATTACCTGGGTCTATACCTAGCAAATCTCTGTCACGCTATGCCTAAGGTGTAACTTTGTAGTATATCAATTCAAGAAGCTTGATCATGAGCACCAGTATCCCCTATTCTGCCAGGTGCCTCTGAAGCTGATAGTACTAATCCTAACTAGTTTCCTTAGTTCGAGAAATAGATCTTATGAGGTCATAAACCACGTTGAATTCAACATCTTCAGTCATTTCTTTCAGATCTCCGTCTGTTTCACGGGCAGCCTGAAAGTCATACTTGAATTTGTCAATCATATCTGACTGGACTCCATTGAAATGCAAAATTTCTAATTCTTCTTCATCTACCTCTACAACAGCCCAGACATTAAGGAAGCAGTAAAACTTGTAGAGAGACTTAAAATAGCTTTAAGCCATATAAGTAAGTTTGGATTCCTAGGAATTAATGTCCACTGCTTCAATAATGAAAATCATCTTTTGAGGATCTTCTTTTGAAAAGTAACCCAAGAGAGGCTCTATTCTATTAGGATCACCATGTATAGACTTCTTATTCTCTTTTTTTGCGGGGCCACTCTGTTCTTGAAGGTTTTTGTTGATTTTCTTTTCTTCTTCTTGACCTTATTTTATCTTTTGTCCCATTGATCTACTCCCCTGAGATGCAGAACCATTTCCTAATTCATCCTCCTCATTATCCATCTTATAATCGCTAATTATACGCTCGCTCAGGTGAATAAATGAGTTCTGGAATGTTTCAATGATTATCATCTCGAACGGTTAAACTGGGTCGCCATTCACAGTGTCCAATCCTTTTTACATTCCATCTTTCTTTTTCGGAGGGCGATAAGTATCGCGATGGATTCTAAACAATGTCTCAGTTTCATCTGAGTTCTCCTTCAAAGTCAATTCTCTCTGGTCAAGTATGTTAACAGCAAGATATTTGCCAGTACCGATATGCTTGATCCTGCACACATCATTCATAAGGATTTTACCTCCCTCAAACGTCCTTACTTTTTGAATCTCCCAGCAAGAATTTGTATACTGTAGCCTTTGGAGATCTCTTTCAATGAACACCTTGGTCTGATTACGCTTTCTCATCTCGAACCTCTGCGCCTATAACATCCTCTTCTCCTCTATTTCATCAGCATCCACCAACTTATTAATCCCTTTCTTCTCAGCAGTGTTTCCTGAGTATTTGCTAACTTGTCTCTGAAGAAAATCGGGTAGCTACGGTAATCCCAGCTCAACATCCTTTTCAAAGACAGTCAGGTAACCCTAAGCCTCTTTGTGCTAAAGCCTGATAACGTCCCCGGAGTCGAGACTATTCTTGTTTACTTCAAGATGCTTATAGTCAGCGAAGAGTTTAGCTTTGAACTACGACTTTTCATTGCTAGCATTGACTTCAAGCACTGCTTGATTGCCCACTTTCAGCAATTCTCTGGTGTTGACATGAACGAAGAAGCGCGGCTTTTCCAAGATATTCTTGATGTAGTTTTGGATCAAAAAATTGTCCAGGTAGGATATGGCCATGCCCATGGTCTTGATCTTCTCAGAAGGAGCCAGTATAAACTAAGAGTTCTCATTAGGAGGGGTAAGCTGAAGTTGCACGCAACCATGCTCATGAGAGATCTTCTTGGTGTTGAGAGTCAAGTAGAGCTCGCTGAACATGTGCTTAAACTAGATCCTCTGTCCATATGTGATCTTCCTACCTATATTCATTTGCAGTTCGAACTCATTATTCTTGAGTTCATCAGTAAGAACCTTATCATTCTCTTTGATGGCTTTCTCGACCCTTTCCATCTCCCTGTCAAGCCTATCAATCTCATCAAGTTCCTTGTTTCCGCGTCTTATAGAACCATGACCACTGTGAAGTGCACGCTCTTCATCTAAAAGAGAGCGAGCATGCTCCAAAGCTAGCAACTCATCAATCAGGTCTTGCTTGATAGTATTGTATTTACAATCCTGGGCAATTTCAATTCTGAATAGGGTCTTTTTGAATTAACTGAAGGCGCTCATTTGATGTGTGAGTTGTCGAGGCATGACTTGAAATAACTTGTCTGTCACACCATCAGCTATAAAAAGGTTAGTTTTTGAATAGAACATTACAAAATAAGATTCCTCTGTAAACAAGGTCTGGGTCTTAAGTAATTCGAGCTCTTAAATTATCGTTGGCGTTTGCACGGTCAAGCAAGTGATCAATATCAATTTCAGCACCCTTTATTTCGTTCTTTAGAGCAGCAATCAAGTTCAACTAATCATAAACTCTTTCATCATAAATAAGGCAAACAATGTCACCTATTCTTAGGTACCCTAATTCTTCCTACTTTTGCAGTCGTTCTTGTATTTTCTCGCTCAACTCTTAGGCTTTGTAAGGATTATGGATTACTGAGGCTTCTTTGTGTTTGCTTCTTTTAGTCATGCTTTCTTGTTTTTTCTATGGTTTAATGCCTTGCTCTTTCAATCTTTATTCAATCATCTTTTGAAAAGCCTTTAGTATAAGATTTTGGTTCTTCTTAGTCTCTTATATAACTTCATGATCTTTAACCGTTTCCTTAGTTTTAATCTTTGATGATTAGCGTTCATCATCAGGAAGAGTGCGCTATGTGCCTTCATAAGCCGTTCCTCCAGCATTTTGATCGCGTTAAGTTCTAGGGTCCACCAATGTATCACGCTTTTTGATCGACCCCTCAGCAGCTCTGGTAACTAAATATTGAATCAGGTTGCCTTAAAAGGAATCTTACAGCTATCATCATTGGCATTTTGTCTATTGCGAATACTCTGTACTCTTTCATTCTAAATATAAATGATACAATAAAAAGCTATCGTACTAATGGAGGAGGTGGAGAAGATCTTTGGCCGGGATCATTACTTTGCTATTTTGTCAACTGTCTTTACTGGATAGCACTATCACGGAGTACAGGAGGTGGAGATGAGGACTACTGTTGCTATTATGCGACGTTAGTTGGTATGGCCCCATAACCCTCTCTAAGCATCCGCATTTGCTGCATTTTTTCTTGGTGGTCCTCATCAGCCTTTATTTTAGCCTAGCGTTCTTGCATTTTGGCGCCCGCTCTTCCCCGCATCTCTGTGATATCAGTGAGATTGCCGCCAGAAACGGGCTGTTTATTGATCTCGCTACAGATTTTAAAACAAAAAATCGTTACAGTTGAAGTTTGCTCGTGAATTCTTTGAAGAAGTGGCCAGTCAAGACCTGGTACAAGTTCTATGAGCGAAGAAATGGTTAAAAGTTGTATAGTAGTTAGAAATGTCTAGTGCTTACCTTAGATATAATCTTGGTTGCCTGTTCCTAGATCATTTATGTCTCTAATTTCAAATTTAAATTATTGATTTCGCGAACTTTCTCTTAGACAAGCGGGGTTTTGGGGTTTTGGGG
>VFQS010003452.1_pt1 | contig 12059 bp, 11 predicted proteins | sample 3512361 | NCBI WGS metagenome assembly VFQS01 (sample SAMN10412375, study PRJNA504923) | tailings metagenome | isolation source: Relicate 1 Philex TSF3 active mining | place: Philippines
TCACTATGCGGGAGACGTGTTGATTGTAGCTGAGGGGATTCATTCCAACATTCGCCAGCAGTGGTTCCCACAGCACAAGCCCCAGTACGTAGGCTACACAGCCTGGCGCGGGGTGTGTCACTTCGATCATCAGCGCATCGGCGACAAGTGGGGCGAGTGGCTCGGCACGGGGATTCGGTTTGGCATTACGCCACTTGCCAATAATCAGGTGTACTGGTTTGCCACGCGCAATCAACCCGAGGGTCAGATTGCACCAGTCCATCAACGGCATGACCAACTCTACGAACTTTTTGGCAGTTGGCAAGAGCCAGTACCACAGCTGATTGCCGCCACAGCCAGCGATGCCGTTTTGCAACACGATATTCACCAGCTACCACCGTTACCCTATTGGAGCCACGGACGCGTGGCCTTGTTGGGCGATGCGGCACATGCCATGAGTCCCAACCTGGGTCAGGGCGGTTGTCAGGCCATCGAAGACGCAATTGCGCTGGCACGGTTGTTGAACACGGACATGCCCATCAGCACAGCACTGCGCCAATACGAACACGAGCGCAAGCGCTATGTGGAGGGGATTACACGCATGTCGTATCAGATGGGGCAACTCCTGAGCATTGGGAATCCACTGGGGTGCTTGCTCCGCAATCTGCTCCTCACCTTGATACCGGCATCAGCTGCGCAACAACGGTTGCACCCCATTTTGAGTCATGACGTGGCTTAGGCGGTCTCATGCGGCAACGGTAATGCTGCGGTGATTGTCTGCCACTCGGCCAGCGAAAGGGTTTCGGCACGGCGCATGGGATCGATACCGAGGCGTGTCAACAACTGCTGCAGGTCGGATTTTTCGATGCGCACATTGTGGGCGGCTAATCCGCTCGCCAGACTATTACCAATTTGTTTGCGTGCATGCAAAAAACCAGCCTTGATGACTCGCATCACGGCAGGCTCATCTTGCGGTGACACCAGTGGCGCTGGGCGTACCCGCAAGCGGAGTACGGCGGAGTGGACTGCAGGGGCAGGCAAAAATGACTCCGGTGGCACGCTGGTCACGATATCGGGTTCGGCGCGTATTTGGATGGCATGAGCGAGCACCGACATATCACCGGGCGTAGCGCAAATGCGCTGTGCCACTTCACGCTGCACCAACACGACCATGTGGATGGGCGGGTGGTCGTTTTCGAGAAAATGGCGCAACACGGGCGAGGTAATCGCGTAGGGCAAATTGGCAACCACATGGTATGGTCGGCCACCAGTCAATGCGGTAATATCGGTGCGGAGCACATCCTGTTGCACAATCGTCAAGTTGGTTGCCTCTGCGTGCTGATCATGCAAACGCTGTGCGAGGCGCGCATCAAGCTCGACGGCGATGACTTCAGGCACGCGTTGGAGCAATTCCCAGGTGAGGACGCCCAACCCAGGACCGACTTCGAGCACGGTATGCACGTCTGCGGTCACCCCGGCAGTCACGATGGCAGACAGCGCGTTGGCGTCGATCAAGAAGTTTTGGCCCATGGCGCGCGTAGGACGTACCCCCAGACTGCGTAGGGCGACACGCACATTGGCAGGCTGCAACATTGGGTTGGCATTGGTCATGACGATATACTCTTTTTGCTTATACAAACGCGATGATTTGCGCTTGCGTATCGGGATGTGGCCATTGTGGAGGTTCGTACCACGGCAGACGGCGCATCAGTGAGCGCACCTGTTGATTGAGCCATTGTTGGGCCAGTGTGACTGCAACATCGACCTGTTGAAACACTGGAGCATACCAGGCTACGACGGGCGCTGCGCCAGCAATCGCACCGGCAATATGGGCGTCCACCACGGTGCGATCCAGCCACGGGGTGTACGGGTAGCGTTGCAGCGTGGGGCTCGTACAGGCACTGACCACACTCAGCAGTGGCTCGTTTTGCAGACGCCATACCACACACGTGGTCCCGGCAGTGTCGGCAGTAGGCACAACACTTTGGATGCGCCACGGCAAGAGATCTGCCACCATGTACAACAATACTGGGAACACCAGCAAATACACGATGGCACGCGCCACGACCTGGTAGCTGTGGCGCGCCAGCCCAACCACACTCCAGCGCTGTGTGGCATCACAATACTGACAACGATCCGTATTGCGGTCGTTGCTACGACCACAATGTACACAGTATCGTTGTGTTGTTTGCCACGAAGATTTTTTCATCAGCAATCTCTTTATTCTGACGGGAATTGTACCGTAGTAATGCCTTGGACCCACACACCCAAAGAGCGACCGTCAGCACTCTGAGGATCATAGGTACGCGGATAAAACGGCTCCACAATCACGGTGATTTCGAGCATCTGGCCACGTGAATCTGTGGGCACTGCGATATCGACGGCAGTCAATTCGGTGGGCACATCGATGTACTGACGCGCATCAGCGATTACCACGGTGGCGGTGAGCGGTGTAGCACCATCTGGGCGGCGGCTCGCCAACCAGATGCGTACATGTGTCGCCGAGGCTGGCACACTGACACGCATGTGTGCCGTCGCACCACTCCAACGCCCACCATCCGACTCTGGTGGATAAAAGCCCCAGATCCAACCGAGATCAGCACCCTGACCAAGCTCGAGTGCTGTTGGCGCAGTGGCAATCTGCGGCATGAATTGCCACAACTGTCGTTGGATATCTTGGCGCGTGCTGGATTCAGCCAAAAAATCACGTCGGGCGGCTGATACATTTGCCAACTCTCGATAGGCCACACCACGCAGTACCGTGGCCCACGGATGATCGGGCACATGTTCGAGCGCTGTATCGAGCAATGCCACAGCCTGCGCTGGTTGTTGTTGCCTGAGTTGGACCTGAGCGAGTAGCGTATACGCCAAAGCCGACGGAGGATCCCATTCCAAGACATGCCAGGCCAATTGCTCGGCACGCGCCAAGTCGCCATCAGCCAACGCCGACTCCGCTTGTGCCAAGCGGATATGTTTGTTGGCGAGTCGCCATGATTCAGCAACATAGTTGGTGGTACGCAGTGTGAGACCCAGCAGAACCCCTAATACGAGCATGCTGGCAGCCAAACGCCAGCGTGCTTGGGGCAAACGGATATGACACAGCCACCAAGCTGCGTAGCTCCACAACACCGGGTACACCACCAAGCGATAGCGAGGCTCGTAGTGGAAGATGGCGACAGTCAACACGCCATACAACAACCATGCCACCACCACCCAACGCCAATCGACCTGCATGTTGCCACGAGGAGCGGTCCACAAGCCCAATACCCCAGCCCCCACCAGCAACAACCACAGACCATCGCCCAAGAGCAGTGTACTCCACAACTCACCAGGGCTGACCCAGATGGCACGGCGCGTCGCGAAGTCATCGAAACCCGTTAACCGAAAAAAATTGCCCGTCTCGTGGCGCATTTTTTGGATGAACGCCAGCGGATCTGCCACGATGCTAGCCACGCCACGAGCACTTGCCAGCCGTTGTCGCCCGTAGCGATCGTCACCCATGCCGTACAGGATTGTCTTGGCGTATTCACGACCTTGTGGCTCGTTGTCGAGCCAGATGTTTTCGGCACCGGTTGTATCAATCAAAATAAACCCACCGTAGGTCATCGTATTGCGTGCACTCCACGGCAACACCACACACAACGCGGCAACGGTCATCACAAGCACTGCTTGCATGTGCGACCACCACTGCCCGCGTGGCGTACGCCACACGGCATTGGCCAACAACCATACCCCTGCCAGCCCGGCCAGCGGCAACGCCACCGAGCGCGTCAGAGCCAAGGCCCCAATACCCGCACCGACGGCGACAGCTAGCCCCAATCGGCGCCGACCTTGGGATTGTGCTACGGCGATGATGCCCCAGATGACGAAGCTCATACCCCACAAAAAGAGGGTTTCGCTCAACAACTCAGTGGCCACTGCTGCCACCAGAGCATCGAGCGCCACCAGCAGACCAGCCACGGTCGCCACACGGTGACTGCGCCACAACGACCACGTCAACCCGTATACGGGAAAGACTAGCGTAGCCGACAGAATCACCTGGACGAGGCGCAACGACTGCACCAGTGAATCGACGAGCACAATGGACCCAGACAAAAACACCGTGTACAACGGCGGACGCATGAACTGTAGCTCACGATATTCGCGGGTCTGGAGCCAATGCACGGCCTGTGCCAAATACTCTTGCTCATCGCCACCGAGTGGGCGAAACTCGTGCCATTGCCAAAACGTCAGCCGCACGACCAACGCCACCCCAAAGAGCAACAGACCCGTCAACCATCGCTGATATTGAGGCCATATATGCCGAAAAAACGACTGGATTCGGGTCATATCTCTCTCGGTTTCAACTGCACTATTACCACGTATTTGCCCACCACATGCTGAGGGTTTGTGTGAGACGTATTGCCAACTGCCATACCAAAGACTCACCATACACCAGCCAGGCCATTGCCCACAGCACGCGCTCAGCGATGCCAGCAACCAGTGGACCCAACGGGTCTGCCAGCGTAAAAAATGGCGCAACACTGAGTGAAGCACAGGCTGTAACAACCATGGGAATCTGCTCTGTGGTGCGTGGCACGAACCACATCATGGTCGTCGTAGCATCAGGACACGGTGGCGAAACCAATACGGTCATGGGCATCAGCACGCGCCACAACGTGAGTAGGGCATATACGACCACCACCACCATCAGCCATAGGCGCAACAGCTGCATGAACACTTGCCAGCGCGAATATGCCATAGACTGGGATTCACCACACGTACTACAATACGCAGCTTGTGGCAATATCACCATACCACAGCGGAGACAACGTCGTGATTGATCGGTATAGAGCACCTTAGGGGTTGTTCGTGACGGCATCAGCCCCTCCTCGTCTGCATGCACCATGCATGTAGCATACCCTACACCAGCATGTGGCGCAACGGGCGATATACAGCAAGCGCCGTCAGCATCCATGATTGACATCTGGGGAGTTTTTTACTACAGTAGTGTATATTTATACCCTTCACCAATGTAAAGTTGCATATTTACGCATCATGCCGAACACAATGCGTGAATAGTTCGTCTTTGTCAATGCGTGCAGAGTTCGTTATACTATGGATACAATTGTTGAAGTGGTTAAGCTATGCAAATCGTAGTCATTGGTGCTAGTGGCAGAACAGGGAATCATATTTTGCGACAGGCTGTCGGCATGGGGTACGACGTTACGGCGTTCGTACGGCATCCCAATCGCCTAGCTCTTTCGCACGAGCGCCTGCGTGTCATGGTGGGGGATGCCCAAGAAACCTACAGTGTAGAACGTGCATTGCGCTACGGAGACGCCGTCATCAATGTGGTTTCACCACAGCTCGATGCTGCACCCAAGGAGCACGTACGTAGCATCCAGCATATCATTGCGGCCATGCACAAAAAATCCATTCAGCGCCTCATCACAGTGCATCATTCGCATGTGCGTCTGCCCAACCAACGGAGCGGATTCGGGGCACAGCTTTCGCGGATATTGGCACGGCCATATTCACCCAAAGCACTCAAAGCAGATCAAGCTGCCGTAGAGCACATCTATGCGAGTGGGCTCGATTGGACGATGGTGTTGGCTCATCAACTCACAGATGATCCGTTCAATGGTCAGTATCATATTTCAACTGACTATCAACGCATCAATACACGCATTTCACGGGCTAATCTGGCTGATTTTTTACTGCGCATTGCGTTTAATGGGAGTCACATCCAGCAAGTACCCTTGATTAGTGATGGTCATTCGCCGCACAATCGACCAACAATTCCTTTGCGTCGCTAAACGACACCCGTACATTACACCAATACCCCCACGCACCACATATCATGGCGCATGGGGGTGTTTTTTTGCAGACTCAAGTCAATCGTTACCCATGAAGTCGGTAGCCCGTGCTGGCCTGTACCGCTTGACCTGGGTCAAGCACGATAACCCCGTGCCCCGATGCCCCTTGGGCCATCAAGTTAAAACCGTCGTTGGCATTGGTGACTGGCTCTACGGCGATAAAAGATTCCCCCACCGGCATGTACACCACCAAATGCCCGTAGAGGTCGTCCATCCAGTTGGTAATCGCCACCTGCGATTTGGCATAGACGAATTCAACGGCCGCCCCTGCATCACGTTGAGTCAAACAATCATCGACAAACTCATGCCCCACCGGTCGCAACTCGCGGTAATCGAGGCGGGCATCGACTGGCTGAGGTGCGCCAGTAGGCAAGCAGTGGTGGAGTGGATATGCCTGTTGGAATGGCAAACGCAACTGGAGCACGTCGTCGGCATCAAGCAAACTCCGTTGAAACATGGGGTGCGTGCCAAACCCGGCTGGCATGGGCCGTGCATCGAGGTTTTGGCCCCCCATTTGCGTCACAAACTCACTACCCTCAAGGCGGTATTCCACCCAGGTCAAGAATGCGAACGGGAAGTTCACCTGCGCATGGTGGCGTGAATCAAACTGCAACTTGATGTGAAACGCATCACTCGACACCACCTGCCACGCAAAATGGCGGGCAGCCCCGTGGATGGCCGTACCATCAGGGAAGCTGGGTTGCAGCTGGTACTCCTGACCCTCGAATTGGAACTTTGCATCGCGAAGACGATTCGACCACGGCGACAGCAAGTAGCTGGCACAGGCCAGTGGATCGTGCTGTTGCTCGGGCGGTGTGGGGCGCATGAAATCATACCAAGACCCAGCATGTTGAATTCGTGCCGAAGCCAATGATCCGGCAGTGTCTGGCAACACGCCAACCTGCCAATATTCGTTTTGTAGCATGTGCACCATTGCGCATTCTCCTCGTAATAGTCTATGCCAAATGCTAGGCATATTGTAGCATCGTCTGCACCCCAAAACACAAACCGCCACCACCCACACGGGCGATGGCGGTTGGGAGCAATGGCACGCTTATGCGTCGAGATCCATGGCCTTGAGGGCGGCGATCGAGCTGGCTACGGCATCTGAACTGGCCTTAACGAGGGCTTTTTCGTCATCGTTGAGCGGCAATTCAATGATCTTCTTGACACCACCAGCTCCGAGCACACATGGCACACCGAAGTAGATGTCGTTGAGGCCGTACTCACCTTCGAGGTAGCAGGCTGCTGGCAAGACGCGGTTTTTGTCGCGCACGACCGCTTCGACCATTTGCACGGTGGCTGCTGACGGTGCGTAGTAGGCACTGCCGGTCTTCAACAGATTCACGATTTCACCACCGCCCTTGCGAGCACGCTCCACAATGGCCTCGAGGCGCTCTGCCGAGATGAAATCCGTCACGGGGATACCACCAATGGTGGTGTAGCGTGGCAACGGCACCATTTCATCACCATGACCACCCATCAACATGGCCTGGATGTCTTCGACAGAAACCCCTGTCTCCATGGCGATAAACGTACGATAACGGGCTGCATCAAGCACACCAGCCTGCCCAATGACACGCTCTTTGGGGAATCCGCTCACCTGGCGTGCCAAATACACCATGGTGTCGAGTGGATTATTGACCATGATGATGACGGCATTGGGTGAAAGGGGAGCCGCCTTGCTGATACAATCACGGGTAATTTTGGCATTGATCTTGATGAGATCTTCACGAGTCATACCAGGCTTGCGGGGGGCACCTGAAGTCACCACGATGACATCTGAGTTGGCAGTGTCAGCATAGTCGTTGGAACCAATAATGCGCACATCGAAGCCCTCAATGGGAGCAGCCTCGGCTAAGTCGAGACCCTTGCCCTGCGGCACACCCTCGACGATATCCAACAACACAACATCGCCGAGCTCTTTGCTGGCAATCCAATGTGCCGACGTTGATCCCACGAAACCAGCGCCGATAATCGTAATTTTGGGACGCATCTGAAATCTCCTTGCCACAGTTGCAATACCGCCCGATTGTACCATACTTGTGTAATTAGGAATTGACAATTGACAATTGAGAATTATGAATTATGAATGGAGAATTATGAATGGAGAATTATCAATTCTCAATTCTCAATTCTCCATTGACAATTACGTTATGATAGACATGCAAATAAAAGAAAGGACATCAACAGATGAGTGAACATCACGACAACGAACAATACCGTGATCGCATCCGCAAGCGTCTCAAAAAGCAGCAAGAATTCCGCAAGTACCTCACCGTATGGGGCGGCGTGTCGGTATTTTTGACATTACTATGGCTCTTCACCAATCCCGGGGGATATTTTTGGCCCATGTGGCCCATCCTCGGCATGGGACTGGGGGCATTCTTCCAGTGGCGCGAAGCATATGGTCCACTCGACCCACCCGAAATCAGCGACGCCGACATCGATGCTGAAATCAAACGCATCGAAGAGCAAAAACCACAGTAACGTGTGCATCAGTGGGCGGGGAGCGTACACACGCATCCCCCCACAGCAACCATGGTTGCACCAAATTCATTGCAACAGTGGGTTGACAAACCGCCATCACAGCGAGTACCATGTGTGAGATACCTTTAATGCGATCCTGTGAGATTGCAAAGGACAAAAACATGTCGACTGTCACACCACGGAGTTGGATCGGCTCATATGCCGCATTTTGCGCACGCCCACACGGGCGGGGGCGCTTTTTTTTGTGTATGGAGAAGCCCATGAACGAACGTCAAATCCTCACTGCAGACGAGGTACGTCGTGCAATTGCCCGTATCGGGCACGAAATCGGCGAGCGCAACGGCGGTATCAGCAATGTGGTACTCGTCGGCATTTATCGACGCGGCATCCCGCTTGCCAAGCGCATTGCAGCAGCCATTGCGCACATCGAGGGGGTACAAGTGCCCATTGGAGCACTCGATATCACCTTGTACCGTGATGATCTCGAATTACGCGGGCCAGCCAGCAAGCTGCAGCACACCAATATTCCAGTCGATATTACTGGCAAAATCGTCGTGCTGGTCGATGACGTCTTGTTCACCGGGCGCACCATCCGCGCCGCCTTGGATGCCCTGACCGATTTGGGGCGACCAGAACGCATCCAACTGGCCGTACTGGTCGATCGCGGCCACCGTGAATTACCCATTCGTGCTGACTTTGTCGGCAAAAACGTCCCCACTGCTGCTAGCGAAGATGTGGCCGTGCGCCTCAACGAAGTCGATGGTGGTGATGATGCAGTCATGATTGTACGAGGTGAAGCATGACCGTTCCTGGTATTTCGATGCGCATTCCCTGGACACCGACCGCCAATCGCAAACGCCGGCATGTGCTCGACCTTGACGACTTCAGCGAGCAAGAAATCCTTGATGTGCTGGATTCAGCCGTAAGCATGAAAGAAATCCTCGGGCGCTCGGTGCCACAGGTACCCATTTTGCGCGGCCGCACCGTGGTCAACGTGTTTTATGAAGAAAGCACACGCACGCGCATGTCGTTTGAGCTGGCAGCCCGCACATTGTCGGCATCGACCATGAGCATGACCGCCAAGGGCTCAAGTGTCGAAAAGGGTGAATCGCTGATCGACACCATCCGCACCATTCAAGCGTTGGGGGCCGATATCATCGTCATCCGGCACGGTGAATCAGGGGCACCCTACCTGGCAGCTCAGCACTTCCGCGGCTCGATTATCAACGCCGGTGATGGGCGACATGCGCATCCATCGCAGGCCCTGCTCGATTTATTCACCATCCGCGAGAAGCTGGGCATCCTCAAAGACGCTCATGTGGTCATCACCGGAGACATCTTGCACAGCCGCGTGGCGCGTTCCAACATCTGGGGCATGTTGCGCTGTGGCATGCGTGTCACACTGTGTGGCCCTAGCACACTGATTGGCAGTGCCCAGATGTGGCAGAGTATCTTCCCCACACTCAATATCAGTTACCAACTTGATGAGCTTTTGCCCCACACCGACGTGCTGATGGGCCTCCGTCTGCAAAAAGAACGCATGCAGGCAGGACTACTCCCCGCATTGCGCGAATACAGCACCTACTTTGGCATTGATGGTGAACGTCTCACCAAATTACCGGCCCATGCCATCGTGATGCACCCCGGACCGATGAACGAGGGCGTCGAAATCATGCCCGAGGCCGCAGATTCACCACGTTCGGTCATCGAAACACAAGTCACCAACGGCGTGGCAGTGCGTATGGCATTGTTGTATCAATTGTCAGGCGAGCAAGGCAACAGCTAAGCACAACTTCTTTTTCAGCATCAGAAACGAGGATTTCATGCCTATTTTGATTCGAAACGGCACCATCATCGACCCCGATACGCGCCAGGCCAGCCTCGGCAGCCTGCTCATCGAAGACGGGGTCATCACCGCACGCTTCGACGGCATGTTGCCAGCAGACGCCGACGTCCACACTGCACCCGGCACCACCGTCATCGACGCCGATAGCAAACTCATCACACCAGGCCTCATCGACGTGCATGTGCACCTGCGCGACCCCGGCGAAGAGCACAAAGAGACCATTGCCACGGGCACACGCGCTGCAGCCGCCGGTGGCTTCACCGTGGTGGCCTGCATGCCCAACACCCGCCCGGCCATCGATAGTGTGGCCACGGTCGAGCATATCAAGGCCGCCGCCCGCGCAGCCAACAACGCCGAAGTGCTCCCCATTGCCGCCGCCACCGTAGGCCGGGCCGGCAAAGAACTGAGCCCCATGCGCGAGTTGGTCGAAGCCGGTGCCATTGGCTTCAGCGACGACGGTACTCCGGTCAGTGACCCAGCCGTGATGCGCAACGTGTTTGAGTACATCAAAATGCTGGGGGTACCCTACTTTGGTCATTGCGAAGACATGGTGCTGAGCAAAGGCTGGGGCATGCACGAAGGCGCGGTCAGCAATCGCCTCGGCTTGCCAGGCTACCCCAGTGCGGCCGAAGAAGTGGGTATTGCCCGCGACATCGCCCTAGCCGAACTCACCAATAGCCGCCTGCATGTCTGCCATGTCAGCACCGCCGGTGGGGTGGCGCTCATCCGCGCTGCCAAAGAACGCGGTGTCAACGTGAGTGGCGAGGCCTCACCCCATCACCTTTTGCTCAGCGATCGTTGGGTACTGGGCTGGTTGGATGATCAAGCCCAGGCCCACAACGAACCAGGCATCAGCCTCGACCACACCACCCGCCCACCATACGACACCAGCACTCGCGTCAGCCCACCGCTACGTAGTGAAGCCGATGCTGAAGCCGTCCTCGCAGGACTGCTCGACGGCACGCTCGATTTTGTGGCCACCGATCACGCCCCACACAGCCGCGTCGACAAAGAAGTCGAATACCGCTTGGCCATGGCCGGCATAACTGGCATCGAAACCGCTTTGCCATTGATGCTCATGCTCGTCAACCAAGGCCGTATGTCACTCATCGACTTGGTGGTACGCATGACCGATGCTCCTGCAACGTTTTTGGGGCGCAAAAGCACTGCCTTGCGCGTCGGCAACCGTGCCGATGTGACCGTCATTGACCCCCAGTTGGTGTGGACGGTAACGCCCGAATCGCTCTACTCCAAGGGTAAAAATACACCACTCCTCGGCCAACAACTGCGTGGCAAAGCGGTGGCCACCATCTACCAAGGTCGAATTACCCACCAAGCATAATCCCCATGCCACACGGCAGGTGCGTACGCACCTGCCGTGGTATCCACGAGGAGAAACGCGATGGCCTATCGTTCACTATGGGTTAGTTATGTCAATTCAGAGGCAGCCCTGCTTGTCGCCCAGCAATGCGCCATTCGCCAGCACATCATCCGTGACCATGTCATCAGTCACGGTGTGCGCACCGCGGCGATTTTCCAACATCAGCACTGTCTCTATGGATACAGCGAAAGCGATCAGCCGCTAGCTCTCGACGAGGTATGGCACCCGGTCATCGGCGACATGCTCTTGCGCGTACCCACTGCCACGGGCACAGCGCTGTGTATTGCCCTGCCCGATATTTATCACGATGGCATGCCCGATGATGGTCAGCCTTGGCGTGCACCAGGATACACGCCGCAACGCCGGGTGGGATCGCTGGCTCGGCTCAAGCCCGAGCAGTACTGTAGCTACGTGTACTACCACTACTTGCGCCAAGAAGAACAACCACACGGATTCAACAAATACTATATGATTGGGGCACACGAATACCGGTTATTTTCGTACC
>VFQS010003454.1_pt1 | contig 12056 bp, 4 predicted proteins | sample 3512361 | NCBI WGS metagenome assembly VFQS01 (sample SAMN10412375, study PRJNA504923) | tailings metagenome | isolation source: Relicate 1 Philex TSF3 active mining | place: Philippines
TGTCGGCGCCACCGTTGAGGTAGTTGATACCGGCGCCACTGAGGATGGTGAACACATCGTTGCCATCGCCGCCCAGAGCGCGGTTGCCGGAACTGCCGATCACGAAGTCATCGTCGCCGCCCATGCCGCTGAGGCGGTTGCCGTCACCGGCGGTGGCGTTGAAGGCATCGCTGTCGGCGCCGCCGGTGATCACATCGCGCGTTCCGGCATAAACAGTGTTGGCGCCGGAGCCGGCGAACACCTGGTTCTCGAAACCATCGCTGAGAGCCACATCCACCTCGTCCTCACCGGCACCGGTGAAGATGGTGTTACCGATCAGGGTCAGGCCCTCAAGATCGCCCGGTTGCAGCAGAATGTCGTTGCCGACTGTGCCGACAACCGGCTGAAGAAATACGCTGGGCAGATCGATGCTGAACTGGAAGATCTGGCCGCCGTAATCCGACTTGGTGGCCTCTACGGCGCCGGCAGATTCACCGGGTTGCTGCACCACACCGATTAACACGTGCTCCGAGAGCGGCCGGCTCTGCTCTACGGTCTGGATACCGTTGCCCTGCAGTTCTTCCTGGGTGTAGAAAGAACCATCGGCCTTGCGTGCCACTAGGGCTGTGGTGTTCCAGGAGCCGGAGAACTCCGAACCCCTAGGGGTCTCGAAGGTTTCACCATAGGCCGAGGCACCAGCCAGGGCCCGAGGGTTCTTGCTGCCGCCCGCCTGGGCCAAGAAGTAGCCAGTTCCCTCGGGCTCAACGCTGAGGGTTTCAGGATCGATTACCAGCGCATACTTGCGCTCGCCATAATCATTGCCGGAGTCTTCATCAACAATGAGTACGTCTGCATCGGAAGACTTAATCCACATCAGGCCATCCGGATCGTTCATCTTCCGGTTCTTAAGCTCGATGTGCTGCTCGGCAGTGGCACCGCTTGGATTACCGGTGGCGTCGTAGTGGCCCACGCCCTTATCGCCCACATCCAGAGTCAGCTCGCCGTCGACAGCAGCCAAGATCCTGGTTACATCGGCAGAGATGTAATCGGGCAGGCCGTTGCCATCAAGATCGTTACCGGTGATCTCTTCAGTGATGCTGGCAAACTCAATGCCCAGTAGGCCGCCGGTGCGGGTATGATTCTGGATGAAGCGCGAGCGGGTCGTATCAGGATCGACAGCCGGGTGCTCCACCTTGGTGTCACCGTTGAAGTAGGTGTAGCCGGCAGGTTGCTCATTGGCTTCGGTGGCTTTTCCAGTACCGTCGCCATCCTTGGCCCAGAGGAACACTTCGGTATCCTTCACGGCCTCGGGGGTATCGAAGCCATCCCAGCGGTAGCTGGTGGGGTAGTAGCGGGCACTGAACGTGTCCGGTGCCGACACATCCTTCAGATACGCATCAAGCATCTTGCTATCGGCATCCACCGTGGTGATGCCCAGCTCCGCATAGGTGACGGCATCGGCTGCCATGCCGTAGAGCTGTCCGTAAAGGAGGCCGTTGCTTCCCAGGAAGCGATCGCGCTCGCTGAGATTCGGGTCATCAAGATTGAGCGGATTGCCCTCTGCGTCATATCCCTTTCGCCCCACATAGACCTTCAACGGAGCAGGATTGATGTCATGATTGTAGCCCGCAGCAACAATCACCACAAAGTCCTTATGACCTGGGTTGATCGGCATGAGCTTTTCATAGCCGGCCTGGCCCAAAGCTGGCGCAGTATAAGCAACCTCATTCTTGAGATCAACTACCATGGAAGCGAGACCCATGGTGCCGTTGGCTACATCAGAGCCCTTAAGTGGACCATCACCATCAGGATCGGCGAACATGCTGTTGCCGATGTTCCACTCTTCGCCCATCAGCCACACGTCATCGTTAAAGCCGATGCCATCGCCGTATTTATTTGCAGTTTCGTAATAAGCACCGCAGAAAGAATGGAAGAAAAAGTCGCCTTCGGTGAGCTGACGTTCGGGCAAAAACTCGACGATAGCGCCGTCCGGATTGGCCTGGTTCCCCCACTTGCCGCCAAGATCGGCTGTATCGACTGTTTTAGGAGTAACCTCCTCGCCGAACACGTTATAGACCGTGCTGAAGAGATGGCTGGAGCCCAGCACCATGCCGCTGGCAGCGCTGTCGTTCTTGAGAAAATCGGCGAACTTAGCGCGATCGTAATCAATCGCATGGATGTGCGATCCAGTGAACTTTACACCACTATCCATCTCCCAGCCATAGGTCTCATTTGACATCGTGGCATAAGATTCGGATTGATAAGCAACCCGAATAGTATTATCGTCTTTCAGCCAGGCTGCATTGCCATCAGGATAGCCAGTGAGCGCCTTGTTGGTTGCAGAGTCAACCTCACCAATGGTCGCAATCGGCTTGAATTTAGCATAGGGAAAAGCTGTGTCACCGCTCTGACCGTCGAGCAGTTCTGATGGGTCGTCGGCAGTGCTGGCTTCCGGGATCAGAGCAGTGGTTTGGCCGATTGTTTTGATCAGGGTCATGGTGGATTGAGGTGGTTGACAAGGGGCAGGAGTTAGCGGTATTCGAAATGCAGAGACGCAAAGCCTAGTCGCCAAACTACGCGCGTACCATGGTGAGATTGCACTCCCCAATGCACACACCTTCAGTCAACTGGAGATGGCGGATTGACGCTGCACCAAGAGCACGCCAGCGATGTGTTCCTAAATACGCAGCTGATGTCAGGCGAAGGCGAAGTTGGCCGGATTGTTGAGGGTGGCAGCACTTACGTTGGAAAACTCGCCGATGGCGGTTCCGGCCATGCTGAGCACGGAGTTGGCGCCGCTCTGGCTGAAGCTGAGATCCGCGAAGGCCGCACCACGCAGGCCGATGGTGTCAACGCCAGCGGTGAAGTCCATCACGAATTGCTTGGCGGCGGGCAGGTCGCCGGGCTCGCTCAGCAGCCAGTACTGGTCATTGTCGGCGCCACCGTTGAGGTAGTTGATACCGGCGCCACTGAGGATGGTGAACACATCGTTGCCATCGCCGCCCAGAGCGCGGTTGCCGGAACTGCCGATCACGAAGTCATCGTCGCCGCCCATGCCGCTGAGGCGGTTGCCGTCACCGGCGGTGGCGTTGAAGGCATCGCTGTCGGCGCCGCCGGTGACCACATCGCGCGTGCCGGCGTAGACGACGTTCGCGCCGGATCCAGTGAAGATCGTGTTGTCGCCGCCACCGGTGAGGGCGATGTCGATTTCGTCGTCGCCTGCCCCGCTGAACACAGTGTCGAGCCTGCCATCGAAGCCGGGGATGGTGGATATGCCCGGCAGGGTGGTGTCGTTGCCGGCGGTGCCCACCCGTACCGGATCGATCACCACATCGCTGCGCACCGCCAGGTTCTGCAGACGGCTGTCGAGGGCCTGGGAGGTGTCGGCTGCGCTGTAGGGGTTGGCTGGGCTGTAGTTGGCTGCCAGGAACTCGGCCAGGGCGTCCTGCTCGGAGCCGTCGGCGGCGAAGGTGGCCACGCCGGTGCGAGGGGCTGAGTCAGCCGCCGTGAGATCCAGCCGGTTGGGGTTAGTGAGAGTGGTGAAGGGGTAGCCGTCCCCACCGCCGGCCAGGAAGTTGAGCGTCACCATGCGGATGCTGCGGGCCGGATCGCCCACCACCGCCCCGCCACGCACCACCACGTCGAGATCGTTGCCGGCCTGATCTTCGATGGTGAGATTCAGCACCCGCTCACCGGCGGGCTTGCTGAGGTCGTAGCTGAGGGCCATGCCGCCAACCTGGGGGAAGCGACCGCCGCCCGTGCCTGCGGCGAGACCATGCTCGATCAGGCCTTTAAGTTCGCCGGGGGTAACGCTCATCAGCGACAAGCCGTTGTTGAAGCTGAGGGCGTTGGCGATGTCGTTGCGGGAGATGCCGCCCTCCGGCTTCACCACGTTCCCCTGGGCATCGAACACCGCAGCCGTGGGCAGCAGCTCGGGCACACCGTCCACCGAGCCCGTTGGAATCACGGTTTGGCCGATGGAGTTGCGGATGCCGCCGCCGTTCTTGAGCGACACCATCACGCTGGGGTCAACCTGGCGGGCGTAGGCCAGATTGGCGTCGGCAGTGAGGTTGCCGAGGTTGGTTTCCTCGCTGCGCACGCCGGGGTTGCGGTTGCCGTTGAGGAACACCTCGCTCACCCCGAACCATTCCGATTCCTGGGCCACGATCACGTTGCGTAGGTCGTCGGCCACCTCCTGCACCCGGGCATCGATAAAGGCCTCGCCATCCACCGCCGCCAACCCGGCGGCATCGGTGCGGTAGGCACCGCTGATGGTGGGGTCGTAGCTCTCAGGAATGATCGTGCCGGCAGCGTCGAAATCGAGCACCAGGCGACCGAGATACTTGTAATTGCCGTCGGTGTTCACCACCGCCACCGGCTTGCCGTCGGCGTCGGCTTTGATCACCGGGTAGGTGCCCTGCGCGCTGTCGCCGGGACGCGCGGTGTCGCTGGTGTCGAACAGGCGGGTGTTGGAGCCGCCGGCCACGATGATGTCCACATGGCGCAGGCGTTCGGCCAAGGCCTGCTCGATGCTGATCTGCTGCATGTGAGCCAGCAGGATCACCTTGTTCAGCCCCGGGTTGGCGGCGATCAGCGCGTCCACATCGCTCTGGATCTCGGCAGCCAGGGCGTCGAGTTCGGCCGGCGTGGGGATGCCGCTGAAGGGTGCGGGGGAGATGCCCACGTCGCCCGGGCTGGAGATCGTCTTCAGCCAGGGGGTGGTGGCGCCGACCACACCCACCTGCTGGCCGTTCACGTTGAACACCACACTGGCGGCAAGGCTGTTGGGCTTGGCTGTCTGGCCATCGGGCACCACCAGGCCCGCCAGGTTGGCGTCGGTGCTGAAGGTGAGGTTGCCGCTCAGATAGGGGAAGCCGGTGCCGGGGTAGTCGCCAGAGCTGCTGATCAGGTCCTTGAGCACGCTGGTGCCCTGGTCGAACTCGTGATTCCCCAGGGCGATCGCCTGCACCCCCAGGGCGTTCTGGATCAGCACATCGCCACGACCCACGGCCCCGTAGGCCTGGGCGGAGGCGCCGTAGAACAGACCGGGGATCCAGGCGTCACCGCTGGAGAGGGTGAGGGTGCCCGCAAAGCCGGGGATGCCATCGGCGTCAATGTCTTGGGCGCGCAGGGCGTTGAGCACCCCGGACAGGTTGGGGGCGTTGTCGAGGGCGAGGGTGTTGCCTTCTTGATCCGCCAGGTGGAAGAGCTGCAGCCTGAAGTCGCTGCCGGCCGCCAGAGGCTCGGCGCTGGTGATGCTCACCTTGTCGTTGCCCTCGCTACTCGCGATCAGACCGGCGGGCTCACCGCCGGGGCTGCGCAGGAAGGTGATGCCCTCCACCCGCTCGGTGCCGGGGAACACCACCGGATCCACGGCCAGCACGTTGTAGGGATCGCTCACGTCGAACACGGCCGCCACGCTGGTGGTGGTGCGCTCCAGGGCTACGAAGGCGTAGGTGCGGCCGGCCACGGTGGCGATCTCCACCATCTCCGGCTCAGTGCCCTTGTCGTCGTCGCGGTTGCTGGCCATCAGGCCAAGCTCGTTGGCCAGATTCTCCAGGGCGTCGCTGGAGTCGAACACCACATTGCCCTGGTCGTCGTAGATGCGGAGGGAGCGCGAACCGATGCTGAAGGGTTTGTCGACCAGGCCGTCGCCGTCGATGTCACCGGTGTCGTTGAGCAGGTTGAGACGGGTGCTACTGATGCCGGTGGCGGCGTTGAAGACCGCGTTCAGGGCGCTGACGCCGGGGTGGTCGAGGAAGGCGATGCCGTTGACAACGTCATCACTATTGGCTCGCGTGAGATCGAAAAAGATGTCGCCTTCGTCGGGCTGATATTCACGCGAATCGCCCTCGCCCACTGCTAGCAGGAACTGGCGACCCTGGGCATCGGTGTAGGTGGCGATGCCGTCAGGCATCGTGAGACCCCACACCGGCAGGCCGCTGATCGGCCTGTACTGGTTCCCGGCATTGGAGCTGCCGTCCACATCGCGGTCAGAGCTGTCAAAGCCAGCACCGTCAAAGTTCACCACGGTGAAGGTATTGCCGCTGGCGCCTTCGGTACCGAAGTCGTTGTCGTAGTTGATCACCAGCGCGCCGTCGTCGCGGATGGTGAGGCCTTCGGGCTTGTCGTAGGCGGTGGTGCCGCCGATGGAGGGCAGGTTGAACAGCTCGATCTTGTGGGCCAGGCGGATACCGGCGGCGGCGAGGGTGTCGGCGCTGGAGGTGCTGAAGATCTCAGGCGTGTCCGCGTTGCTGTCGTGGTCGACCAGCGTGCGGCGGTTGTCGAGCAGCTCGGGGCTGGCCACGCCGATCGCGGCCTGCCAGCCGTTGCTCGTGGTGAGCGGCAGGGTGTTTGTGGCGCCGCGCAGATCCACCTCATACACATGCTTGAAGCCGGTGAGGCTGCGGCTGCTGTCGCGCTCCATCACCAGGAACACGCCGCGGGCCGGATCGAAGGCCACATCGCCGATCTTGTCCTGACCCGTGCGGCCGCTGAGCAGGTAGAGGTGCTCCTTCACCGGCGTGCCGGTGGCGGGGTCGATCGCCAGGATGCGGGTGAGTTCGGAGCGGCTGCGGCCCTCGGTGATGCCGTCGCCGTTGGCGTCCACATCCAGGGGGCTCTGCATGAAGGCGTAGAGCAGGCCGTCGTTGGCGTTGAAGGCCATGCCCTCGATGCCGCGGTTGCTCCAACGGTTGCCATAGACGGCCGGCAGGCTGTCGATCGTTTCGGCGCCGATCGCGGCGCCGTGCTGGGCGGCGAGCTGGGCCTTCTGGCCGGCGGGGATGTAGCGCTGGATCAGGTTGCCGGTGTTGAAGTCGAACAGGCCGATCTGGCCACGGTATTCATCACCGACGGCGAACACCTTGCGGCTGCTGCCGCCGATGGTCACGTTGAACACCGACACGGTTTCCGAATCGATGCCGAAGGGGTCGTAGTCGAGTGCGGCGTTATCCTTGGCAATCGGGATATCGTCCTTGCCAGCCAGCTGTGGCAGGCCGGTGAGGGGTGTGCCATTGGCACGGTTCAGGCCGATGCGGCCTAACTCGGTGATGGCGCCAGTGGCGCGGTTCATCCCCAGCTTGTAGATGCTGGGTTGGAAGTCGGGATCGAGAAACTGACGTTTGCCATCGATCAGATCGCCGTTGGGCCCTCGGTCGGTGATCGAGTAATAGACGTCAAGCTCGGTTCCATCAACAGTTTCCTTACCGGCGAAGGCGAGACCTGAAAGGCCGCCAGCGAGCACACCCGCCGGCAGGTTGGCGGCACCAGGGGCGTACTCCAGTTCATAGTTGAAATTTGTGGCGCTGGCGACGCCGCGGCTCCAGTCTTTGATGCCCGCGGTGAAGATCTCCTTGATCACCGGCGTGGCACCGCTGAGATCGAGCACCGCGAAGGCATTGTTCTCCTGCAGCGACACCCAGGCGGTATTGCCGTCGGCGCTGATGGCAATCGCTTCCGGCTCGATGTCCTGGGCCACGGTGGTGGTCACGCCCAGGCGCTGGCCGATGCGGATGCCACGGTTGATCAGCTCGGCGCGGCGGTTCTCCCAGCCGCCGAAGCCGATGGTCTGCACGTCGGCTTGGGCCGGTGCGATTGGAGTGCTGGCCAGGTAACCGCCGGTGTTGATCACCGAGATCGATCCCTCGGGATCGATGGTGTAAAGCGAATTGGGTTCCCCTTCGTTGGTGACCAGCAGCTTGCTGCCATCGGCGCTGAACTTCACCATGTCGGGCAGGGCGCCCACGGTGACAGTGCTGATGTGAACCGGCAAGGCTGGATCACTCAGGTTGTAAAACTGAACAAATCCAGGATCTGTTTTAACTGTGTTCTGAACAGCAATCGCTAGCAGGTTCCCAAACACAGCAGCACTTTGCAGGGTCTCAGCGCTATCTGCGGGAGCGGCCTTGGCAACGATGGTCGGATTGGCAAGATTTCGCAGATCACTGACCAGAATAGCCCCGGATCCGCCACCAACAGTATAAAGAAAACCTGTAACGGCATTGTACGCCGAAATCTCGGCGTTTGCGCCGAGCAGGGCTGCATCGAAAACACCGTTGATCGCCGATTGCGCAGGCTGTACGGACGCAAAAACCAGAGCCACCGGTCAAGATATCCAGTTCACCCAAACAGTTTCACGCGGCAGCCGCCAGTGCTTTAAGCCCTGCTTAAGGCTGAATCCAAACGTGTCCGAAGCGACTTTCTTGTTGTCGTCCAGGCAACCAGCGCAACGACCTGTCGCTCGAACTCAGCGCCCGCCCTGCTCACCGTTCAAGCGTTTTACCGCCCCTTGGGCTGCCTGCCCCACCACCCACACCGCAGCCACGGTGGCCAGCACGCCCACGATGCGCAGCGCCCAGGTGCCGGGATCGGCCCGGCCGGCCAGCACCTCCCCGAAGCGCGCCACATCGCCGGCCAGCGCACCCAGGCCGCAGAACAGGATCGTGCCCGGCAGGATGCCGAGCAGCCCCACGCTGTAATCGCGCAGGCTCACCTCACTGAGCCCGTAGGCCAGGTTCAGCAGGGAAAAGGGAAAGGCCGGCGAGAGCCGGGTGAGCAGCACCAGCTTCAAGCCCTCGCGGCTTACCGCCTGCTCCACCGCCTGCAGCTTCGGCAGCGCCGCCAGCCGCGCCCGTGCCCAGTCGCGCAGCCAGTGCCGCCCGAGCAGGAAGGCCGCTTCCGCCCCGAGGCAGGCACCCACAAACACGATCACCGTGCCCCACCAGGGCCCATACAGCGCACCGGCCAGCATCGAGGCCCACACCCCCGGCAACAGCAACGTGACCCACAGGGCATAGAGCGGCACGAAGGCCAGCGCACCGGCGGGGGAGCGCAGGGCGCCGAGCAGCTGATCACCCAGTTCAGCACTCAGCCAGTCGCCGGGGAATGGCATGGGCGCACAGCAGCGGTAGGCGCCATCCTGCAGCTTGAGCGGCGAAGGTGAGTGCTGGTCGCGACCAGCTGAGCTCCGGCGCAGGGGCAAGCCTCCACCATCAGCAGCCCTTTACATCCGCAAAGAACAACTGAAGCGCCTCATTGGCAGCCTTGCAATCGAATGCCGCCGGATCAATCAGTTCCTCTAACCACTCCATCATCTCTCCATGCTCAGGGTGAGTAGGATCGGCCTGAACCTTGAGCGCCCATTGATAACCAGGCACGCCACCAATATCTTCTGGCGGGCAGGCCCGTCGACCGCCCACACAGCGAGGGATGCGCGCCTGCCTGAGGGGCTCCACCAGAACCTTCTCCAAGGTGATGCGATGATGCCAGCTATCACCCATATCGTACACATAGCGCAACCAGTCTTTCTCGTTCACCAACAGGTGATCGAGCCGTGCTCGTCCGTCATCCACGAACTGACCCTGGGCCTGCAGCCACAAGTCCATATCCATCAACACCGTGTCGCCGTAGTAGCGCAAACCCTCCTGGCGAGTCCCCACCACGAACTGATACAGGTGCTGGTTGTGCCAGCCCATGGCCAGCTGAATCACACTATGTAACGAACACAGCGGCAGCGCTGCTGGCACCAGCACCCGTCGCCAGATCGGCGGCTTGCAGTCTTCAAGAACAATCTTGAGCTGAAACACCTCCCGTTGCCCTCTCGGCAAGGCCGCCTGCTGCGATTGGCGCCCGGAATGGCTGGACTGGCGGATCCAGTGCTCAGCCTGAACCTTCAGCTGACCGAGGTCAGCGGCACTGGGTCGGTGGAACGGCATGAACAGCGTGGGGAGCAATCCCGATTTACGTTGCATCCAAGTCAAACGCCAGCCGCTGCGATGGCCAAACGGTCACAAACCCCGGGCGCGGTGGCCACACCACCGGATGGCCCGGAAGGCCAGCTGGTCGCGAAGTTGCAGCGCATCGAAGCGCTCTACGCCCGTGCCGGCAGCGAAGGCGAGCGGGTGGCCGCCGAGCGGGCCCGCGAACGCATCCGAGCCCGCCTGGCCGAACTGGCAGCCGCGGAGCCGCCGGTGGAGTACCGCTTCTCACTGACCGACCAGTGGTCGCGCCACCTGTTCATGGCGTTGCTGCGGCGCTACGGCATCCAGCCCTATCGCTACCGCGGTCAGCGGCGCACCACGGTGATGGCCCGCCTCAGCGACAGCTTCGTGAACGACACCCTCTGGCCGGAGTTTCAGGAGTTGCAGGCCACCTTGGTGGCCTACTTCGACACCCTCACCGATCGGGTGATCGAGCAGGCCCTCGACGTGAAGGCCGGCGAAGCGGAAGAGCGGGGCGAGGAGGACACGGCGCTGAGCACCGGCAAGCCCCGGCTGGAGCCAACCGACCACCAGGCTTCGCTGCTCTGATGCTGTAACGGCTCAGATGACCGTGTTCACGCGGGCAGCTGGGGATCGAAGTTCAGCTTGTTGAGGAAGTCGCGATTGTGGGCGACGCGGCCGAGCAGGTCAGCCACCCAGGCGTTGTGATGCGGCGTGGTGCCCCAGTCCTCAATGGAGGAGGCCAGCCGCATGCAGTGCCTCAGGTGATCCAGGGCGCGGCCCTGGTCGCGGGTGCGGCCCCGCCACAGGATGTTCTCCACCATCGCCCGCAGGCATTGGCTGGCTGCCAGCGGCAGGCCTTTCGCCTCCAGGATCTCGGCCAGGGACTGGAGCAAGGTTTCGTTGGTGCGAGCAAGGCGCTGCGGACGCTCCAGGATCAGTCGGGCAGCACGGCGATGGTCGGGCCAGCGATGCAGGAACTCCAGCGCGCGGTTGAAGGCGCGATGACACAGCACCGCATCGAGGGCCTGCTCCTCCGCCTCGCCATCCTCGAAGACCGGCAGGCGCTGCAGGTAAGCGCGCAGATGGGGCAATGACAGCCGCTCCAGAGCAAAGCGCAGCCGCAGCCGCTGGGCTTCCTCATCCCGCCCCAGGGCATCGAGCGCCTCCAGGCGGGCATCGATCCAGACGCGGGCGCCATCGCTGCGCAGTCCCTCCTCCAGCACCGCCCGATCGAGCTGAATCATGGCCTGGTCAGGCTGGCCGGCAGCCGTGAGCCGCTGGGCCACATGGGCAGCGATACGGGGACGGCGCAGGGCGATGGGATGGGAGCCGCGGTATTCCGCCAGATAGGCCTGGGCATCACCCAGACCATCGGCAATCGCCAGCATCGCCAGCCGCACGGTCCGGCTGCGCTCCCAGGGGTCCACGCTGGGGTCGTCGCAAATAAAGTAGCCAAGAAAGGGATTGTCGGAGTCGTCGACGGGATCGGCGGCGTTCAGGCGCGCATGCTCCTCGATCCGGGCGCGATCGGGATCGCTGCCCAGGGGCTCCTGCCCCATCCAGACATCGTCAGTCGCAGGATCGGCCTCGCAGAAGACCTGGCCATCGTCGTCATCGATGCAGTCATCGGCGAGGGCGAGCGCGAAGGGATTCCAGGGTTCGAGGTAGGGGCACACCTCACTCACCAGCACCCCCTCCGACTCACTTGCATCGGCCTCGTTCTCCGGCAGCGCCCCCGGCTGCCAGGCCCGGGGCGGGCGCTCAGCTTCCAGCCGCTGTCGCAGCCGCTGCAGCCCCTCCGCCTGCAGGGCTCCAGCCAGATGGCTCACCAATCGCCCGCACTGGCCATGGCGATTGTCCAGCAGCGCAGCGGCCACCTGATCCGCCAAGGCCACCGGATCTGGACGCACCTGGCCGGCCAGCCGGCCCAGATCAGCGCTGACCCCATGAAACAGTTCCAGGATCTGCTGATCGCTGTCGTCGACACGATCCAGCAGGGAGTTGGCCAGATCCAGAAAGCACCACAGCAACTCCACCGCCAGCGGCGGCGCCTGCTCAGCGATCGGACCACAGATGGCCTGGCGCTGGCTCTTCAGATCGGCCAGCAGCGGCGGCAGCTCCTTGCGATCCAACGCACGCTTCGAGCGCGCAATCGTGGCCAGCCACTGCCGCACCTGCTGCGCCATCTCCTCAGGCCCGCGCTGCTCGGCCAGGGCCAGCCGCAGGGCGCGGCGCGCCGCCGCATTGCCCTGCGTGTGCAGCAGCAGCAACTCCGCCAGCCGCGCAGCGCCGAGGGCCTCCAACGAGCGGGCATTGAGCGTGGGGCGGCTGGCCATCGCGGATCGGGTGGAA
>VFQS010003456.1_pt1 | contig 12054 bp, 8 predicted proteins | sample 3512361 | NCBI WGS metagenome assembly VFQS01 (sample SAMN10412375, study PRJNA504923) | tailings metagenome | isolation source: Relicate 1 Philex TSF3 active mining | place: Philippines
TCCACGATCACGGTGTTCAAACCCGATGGACGGCGCATCTGGAATCCCCAGTTCTTCCGTTACGCGGGCTATCGCCAGGCCGATGGTTCCATTCTTGGAGATCCGATGCAGGTGGCGTTCACCGACGCCCTGCTGGCGATGGGCTGGGATCCGGGCGAGCGCGGACGATTCGATCTGCTGCCGCTCGTGATCCAGCTGCCTGGTCGGCAACCACGCTGGTTTGAACTGCCCCGCGAGTTGATTCTGGAGGTGCCGATCCGCCATCCACACTACGATTGGTTCGCTGATCTCGATCTGCGCTGGTATGCCCTGCCGGCAGTGAGCAACATGGCCTTTGATTGCGGTGGCATTCAGTACACAGCTGCTCCCTTTAACGGCTTCTATATGGGCACCGAAATTGGTGCTCGCAATTTTGCCGACACCGACCGCTACAACCAGCTGCCACTGATCGCCACCAAGCTTGGCCTCGATATGGATTGCGAACGCAGTCTCTGGCGTGACCGGGCTGTTGTGGAGCTCAATGTGGCAGTGCTCTACTCGTATGAGCAGGCGGGCGTTCGGATGGCAGATCACCACACACTCACGCGCTCATTCATGGACTTCACCGCCAGTGAGCACCAATGCGGCCGCCATGTTCAGGTGGATCCCCGTTATGTGGTGCCTCCGATTTCGGCATCGCTGACGCCCACGTTCCACGCCAGCTTCGATGGCGAGCAGATCCTCAAACCCAATTTCTTTCTGCAACCTGATCCCTGGATCCATGCGCAGGTTCCCCCAGCTGCAGGCTGTCCGATCCATCGCGGCAGCTGAACAGTCGGTTGGTGAGCTGACAGGAGTGGCCCTGCTGTCTAGGTTGCAATGACATGCAGCCTTCACGATGTCAAGGATGCTTCAGCGTGCGGCCTTGGCCGTTGTCGTGTGCCTGGCCGTGGCGATGCTGGCACTGCTGCCGACGCGCGCGGCCCAGTCCATAGCCATGGGGCTGCCCTCCTTCAGCTACCCCTTCAGCAGCAAGCCGCTCACGCGCTACGACGGCGGCACCACCAAGCAGGTGGGTACCTACAACTTCCCGGTGAGCAAAGGACTGGCTGGCGTTTACATGACGCTCGAGCCCGGCGCCCTGCGTGAGATGCATTGGCATGCGTTTGCGGCGGAGTGGGCCTATGTGATCGAGGGACGCACACGGATCACACTCACCAGCCCTGAAGGCAGTGTGCAGATCGCTGATGTGGATGCGGGAGGATTGTGGTATTTCCCCAAGGGTTGGGGCCATAGCATCGAGGGCCTTGGCCCTGGCACCGCCAAGTTTCTGCTCGTGTTCAACGATGGGGCCTTTCAGGAGGGCTCCACGTTTTCGATCACTGATTGGATTGCACACACCCCAGCAGCCTGGGTGAGCCAGAACCTGGGGCTGACGCCCAAGCAGGTGCAGCAGTTACCCAGGGATCAGGTGTACATCTCCCGCCGCTCCCCCGCACCGGGGCCCATGGCGACCACCGCCCCACGAGGCCAGGGCGTGCCGCCCTTGAAGCGCAGCCATGTGTTTGATCTCAAGGCCCAACCCCGCCAGGACGCGGTGGATGGATCCTCGCTGCAGCTGGCCAGCGCCAGGGAATTCCCGGCCAGCTTCAATATGGCGGGGGCCATTCTGCACCTGGAGCCAGGTGCCATGCGCTCGATGCATTGGCATCCCAATGCCGATGAATGGCAATACGTGCTCAGCGGCTCCTACGACCTGAGCGTGTTTGCTTCGGAGGGCAAAGCGAGTGTGAGCAGCCTCAAGCAGGGCGATGTGGGCTATGTGCCCATGGGCTACGGTCATGCCCTGCGCAACACCTCTGCAGGGCCGACGGACGTGCTGGTGGTGTTCAACGATGGGGCTTATGAAAGTATCAACCTCAACGACTGGCTGGCGACCAACCCCACCAGCGTGGTAGCCAATAACCTCCAGATTCCGGTGTCACTCGCCGATCAACTCCCGAAGACCAACAGTACGTTTGCTCCAGGCCGCTGATGTGGATGCACTCCTCACTTCCAACCCTTCCCCGCCTGCAGCGACGGCTTGCCGCGGGTTGTCTGGGCTTGCTCCTTGGCGGTTTGCCCCCGGGCGCAGGCATTGCGGGCCAGGTGGTGCCCGGCAGCCAACCGGTGAAAGTGGCTGCTGTTGATTTCATTCCCGCCTGGGGCGATCTGGATGGCAACATCCGCCGCTTGGTGCAGGCGGCGGAGCGGGTGGCTGCAGAAGGGGTGCAGTACGCCGTGTTTCCGGAAACAGCCATCAGCGGATACGACTTCAGTGATCCGGCCCAGCTGGCTCCCTACGTGGACACCATTCCCGGTCGGGCTACCAATGCCTTGCTGCCGGTGCTGAAGCGCACCGGACTGATCATGAGTGTGGGCATTGCTGAAAAAGATGCCAGCACCGGCATCTTCTACAACACGGCAGTGTTGATGGGTCCCAATGGCATCATCGGCAAATACCGCAAAAACGGCCTCAATGGCCAGGATGTGCAGCTTTTCGGCCCTGGTGATACGGATGTGGGCGTTTTTGATACATCAGTCGGCCGCATCGCCCTGATCATCTGTTACGACGACACCTACTGGCAGTACGACCGCCTGGCCGCCCTGCGCGGCGCCCAGATCATCGGCTGGCATTCGGTATCGGATCGGGTCATGCCGGGCACGCCTCCGGCCAAAGCCAAGGCCAATCACTCCACCGTGGCCAGCGTGCAGCACATGAGTGCTCTCAATGGCGTGTGGGTGGTTGGTGCCACCCGCAGCGGCATTGAGCGCAATCCCATCAATGGCAGCCAGCTGTACTACAACGGCGGCTCCAGTATCTGGTCGCCCCACGGCCGGAAGGTGGTGCAGGCGCCGGTGGTGCCACCTGAGGTCCTGCCGCCCGGACTGAACGGCATCATCTCCACCACGATCATCCCGGCCGATGCCGACGCCGTGCGCCAGCAACGGCTGGCGGCGCGCCGCCCGTCGCTCTACAACCCGCTGCTCGCCTTGCGGCGCGCGCCTGTGGACACCACGGCCACCGCGACACCACGCCCGGTGCGCCTGGCTGCCGCCCAGTGGAGCGGTGATGCTCCGCGCCTGAGCAGCAGCCAACCCCAGGCCCAAGAGCTGCTGGTCCTCCCCGAGCTCTCCGCGTTGCCCCGTGGTCTGAGCGCTGCTGAGATCAGCCGCCGAGCTGAGCGGCGTGGAGGTGCGTTTGAGCACGTGCTGGCCCAGCGCGCCAAGGCTGGCAATGGCTACCTGGTGGGCAGCTATCCCGAACGCGCAGGCTCTCAGGTGTTTCACACCGTGGCCTTGGCCGGGCCGGCCGGCACCATCCTGGGCCGTTACCGCGCCACCCACCTCAGCGCGGCCGAGCAGGCCTGGGCCAGCGCTGGCGATCGCCCGACGGTGGTGAGCACCTCCCTGGGACGGATCGGGCTGGCGACAGCTTCAGATCTGGCGGTACCCGAGCTCACCGGGCTCTATCAGACCCTGCGCACCGATGTGCTGGCCGTGCCCTCCGGAGATCCGGCCACCTTGAAGGTGGAGATCGATCCCAAGCTCTATGCGGTGAGCGATCCACCCACCGGCCGCGCCGATCTCCATCCCTACCTGGCCGCCAAGCTGGGTCAGTTCTGGCTGGTCAGTGGCGGCCGGCGCATCGGCAACTCCACGGCCTCGGGAATCTTCGGTCCCGAACCTGTGGTGCACACCCCAACCCTCACGGCCGCGCCGGGAGCTGATGCGGTGCGCTACCGCACGGTGGTGCCTGCGGCCGGCACCTGGATCAACCAACAACAGCTGATTGACGGGCAGCGCAACGATCTGTTCAAGCCCCTGGTGCTCGATCCCAGCAACCCCTGCTTCCAGCAGTGGACGCGTGCGGGTCATGGCCCGGTGACCTGTCCTTGATCTGGCTGGAGCAGCTTGAATTCCGCCAGGGCGGCCGGCAGGTTGCGGTGCTCGTGGCCGGGATGGCTGAGCTTCACCAGGGCAAAGCGCTGCAGCTCATCCAGGCGCTGCCAGCCATCTGTCTGCACGGCCAGCCCCAGCTGCTCGCACGAGCGGCAGAGCACCTCAGGCCAGTGATCAGCCTGTTGCCAGGGCTGCTCACTGGCTGGCGGCAGCTCCTTGGCGGGACCATCCGCCATCACGGCCGTGCGCTCCAGCAGCCAGTCCCGCAGCTGATCGATCGCCGCCGGATCATCCGCCCAGGCCAGCAGCTGCTGGCGTTCGGGTTCCGCCAGCGCTCCCCAGTGCACCAGCTTCAGCTTCACGCCGGCCAGGTCGAGCTTGCGCCGCACCGCCATCGGGATGCAGCGCAGATCACCCGTGAAGTCGGCTTCAAAGCGGAAGCAGTGGCTGGCAAGCGATCGGCTCAGGGTTGGGATGGCGCGCTGCAGCTATTTCAGCCTGCGATTGGCCTGTTGCCCAGGCACGGTGCATCCGTAGCGGTTGGCACCAATCCCGGGCGGCGTCCCTTGGTGAGATGCCGGCGTGAACGAGTTCGCTGCCGCCCTGACTGACGCGCAACAGCCTGCCCAGGCCCAGTGCCCCTATTGCGGGGTGGGCTGCGGGCTGGAGCTCAAGCCTCCGGCTGCCGAGGGCGGCGTCTGGACGGCCCGCGGTGATCGGAACCACCCCTCCTCCCTGGGCCAGGTGTGCGTGAAGGGCGCCACCGTGGGCGACACGCTCCACCACAACCGGCTCACCACACCGCTCTGGCGCGAACGCACCGACCAGCCGTTTGCAGCGATTTCCTGGGAGCGGGCGTTCGCCATCCTCGAAGACCAGATCCGCCGCACCCTGGCCAGCAAGGGCCCTCAGGCACTGGCGATCTACGGCTCAGGTCAGTTCCTCTGTGAGGATTACTACGTGGCCAACAAGCTGCTCAAGGGGGCCCTGGGCAGCAACAACTTCGATGCCAACTCCCGCCTCTGCATGAGTTCGGCGGTGGCCGGCTATGCCCGCAGCCTGGGATCCGATGGCCCGCCCTGCTGTTACGACGATCTCGATCTGGCTGATCTGGTGCTGCTGATCGGCACCAACACGGCCGAGTGCCATCCGGTGCTGTTCCAGCGCCTGATCAAGCGCAAGCGCAAGGTGGGTGACGCGCTGCGCATCGTGGTGGCCGACCCCCGGGCCACCGCCACCGCCGATGCCGCCGATCTGCATCTGGCGATCCGGCCCGGCAGCGACCTGGCCCTGCTGTGCGCCGTGGGTCATCGCTTCCTGGTGAACGGCGGCGTGAACCACGCCTTCGTGGCGGCCCACACCGAGGGCTTTGCCGACCTGGAGGCGTTGTGGCGGGCCTGGGATCCGCAACGGGCGGCCGCCGTGTGCGGGGTGACGCCGCAGGCCATCGAGCAGCTGGCCGACTGGTGGCTGGCCAGCCACGGGGTGCTGACCCTCTGGTCGATGGGGGTGAACCAGAGCCGCGAGGGCACGGCCACGGTGGCGGGCCTCTGCAACCTCCATCTCGCCACCGGCCAGATCGGGCGGCCGGGGGCTGGCCCCTTTTCGCTCACGGGCCAGCCCAATGCGATGGGTGGCCGGGAGGTGGGTGGCCTGGCGCAACTGCTGCCGGGTTATCGCTTGGTGGCCAACCCCGAGCACCGCGCTGAGGTGGAGCGCCACTGGGGCGTGGCGGCGGGGTCGATCCAGCCCGAGCCAGGGCTGGCGGTGGGCGCCCAGATCGAGGCGATGGAGCAGGGCGCCATCGATCTGTGGTGGGTGGCGGCCACCAATCCGCTGGTGAGCATGCCCAACCTGGATCGGGTGCGCGCCGCCGTGGCCCGCTGCGCGCTGGTGGTGCTCAGCGAGGCCTACGCCGACACCGAAACCCAGGCGGTGGCCCATCTGGTGCTGCCGGCGGCCCAGTGGAGTGAGAAGCAGGGGGTGATGGTGAATTCCGAGCGGCGGGTCACGCTTTGCCGCGCCTTCCGCCAGCCGCCGGGCGAGGCCAGACCCGACTGGGCGATCTTCGCGGAACTGGGCCGGCGCCTCGGGTTTGCGCAGCAGTTCAGTTATGGCTCGGCGGCGGAGGTGTATGCCGAATTCGTGGCCCTCACGGCCGGCCGGGTGTGTGATTCCAGTGGGCTCAGCCACGGCCTGCTGGCGGAGCATGGGCCGCAGCAATGGCCCTTCCCGGCCGGCCGCGCCCCCGGAGAAGGAGGCGCCAGGCTCTACCTGGATCACCGGTTCCCCACCCCCTCGGGCCGCGCCCGTTTCCATGCCCACCTGCCCATGGGGCTGGCTGAGCCCCCATGCGAGCGCTACCCGCTGGTGCTCACCGTGGGCCGTTATCTCGGCCACTGGCACACCATGACCCGCACGCTCCACGCCGAGCGAGCCGCCAGGCAGCATCCCGAACCCCTGCTGGAGGTGCACCCCAGCGATGCCCAGCGCTATGGCCTGGTGAATGGCGAACGGGCGCGGGTGCGCTCACGCCGCGCGGCCGTTGAGGCCAAGGTGCTGGTCACCGAGCGCATCCGGCCGGGCACCCTGTTTCTGCCCATGCACTGGGGCGCCAGTCAGCCCAATGCCTGCGAGGCCAACCGCCTGATGCACGAGGAGAGCTGCCTGCACAGCAAGCAGCCCGAACTCAAGGCTGCCGCAGTCACGCTGGAGCCCATGGGCTGATTACACGCCTTGCTCGATCAGGCGCGGCGAGAGGCGCAGCCCGCCTGTCCCATTCAGGCGGCTGTCGATCAGGCCCTCCCGGCGCCAGTGCCCCAGGGTCTTGGTCACCGTGACCCGGCTGTGGCTCACGATCTCGGCGATGCGCCCATGGCTGAGGTGCATCGGCAGCTCGTACCAGGCGCCGCAGCGCCTGCCCAGCCGATCCACCAGCAACTGCATCAGGGCCCGCAGGCGATGTTCCGCCTGGCCCAGGTGCTGAATCAGCAGCATGGCCGTGGTCCAGTCGTGCAGGCTGCTGCAGCCCTCGGACGGAAAGAGGTCGTCGTCGTCCACCAGGGTGGTGGCATCGAGGGCCTCCAGATGCAGCCACGAATGGCGCAGTACCTCGAGCCCGATGCTGTCGCCGCCCTGCAGGAAGCCCAGGGTGATCGGGCGGCAATCCAGGGGCTCGGCCACCGGGCTGGAGAGGCCCACCCGCACCAGGCCGCTGCTGAGGCGCAGGCCGCGCTGATCGACCATGTCGCCGGCATCGAGCAGCAGGGTGTGGCCCTGGGGGATCACAAAACGGGTGGTGCCCGCCGCCGCCTCAATCCTCGGCGTGGGCATGGCGGCGGTAGAGGAAGTCGAGCGCGTGGTTGCGGAGCTGGCCATAGCGGGGATCGTCCTGGATCGATTCGTATCGGCGTGGGCGGCTGAAGGGAATGTCGAGCACTTCGCCGATGGTTGCGGATGGTCCGTTGGTCATCATCACGATGCGATCGGCGAGGAACAGGGCCTCGTCAATGTCGTGCGTGATCATCAAGACTGTGGGTTGATGCTCCTGCCAGATCGCCAGCAGTTCTTCCTGAAGTTCTTCCTTGGTGATGGCATCCAGCGCGCCGAAGGGTTCATCCAGCACCAGCACGTCCGGCTGAACAGCCAGCGCGCGGGCAATGGCCACTCGCTGGCGCATGCCACCGGAAATCTGCCCCGGTCGCTTCCGGCGGGCCTCGATCAGGCCCACCATCTCCAGGTGGTGATTTACCACCTCGGCTCGCACCGCCGGGGCCAGTTCCGGCCGGGCGGCCTTCACCGCCAGCGCCACGTTCTGCTCCACCGTTTTCCAGGGCAGCAGTGAGTAGTTCTGAAACACCACCATCCGATCGGGGCCGGGGCGCTCGATCGGAATGTCCCGCAGGGTAACGCTGCCGCTGGTGGGCTTGAGAAAGCCGGACACCATGTTGAGCAGGGTGGATTTGCCACAGCCTGAGTGGCCGATCACGCAGAGGAATTCACCCTTGCTCACCTGCAGATTCACATCGCGCAGTGCCTCAAACGGCCCACGCCTGGTCTGAAACACCTGGCCCACATTGCGGAATTCCAGGTAGCTCTGATCGATGCTGGTTGGGGTGGAGACCCCCACGGGATTGGTCATGGTGGTGCTCATCTCAGGGGGTGGCGACGGGGCGGCTCAGCGGTAGCTGGCGCAGGTACTCCAGCGGGCTGTCCTGATCGAAGACGAGGCCGTCGGCCAGCTGGATGGGGGTGCGATCGGCCCGCAGGGCTGCAAAGCCGGCCGCCTCCAGGGCTCGCATGCAGATGTCGTTCCGATACACCTGGCTCAGCAGTTCCACCCGGTTACTGGGGAACGGAGCCCAGCCCCAGCGGCTGAACTGGGTGAGGATCCAGCTGCCCTCGGCCGTGTTGGCGAGATGGGCCCGATCACTGTGGAAGCGGTTGAGGGGCAGCCGCGTTCCATCCGGTTTGCCGTTGCCCAGGTCGAACTGGCGCTGCAGGGCCAGCGACGAGCCGCTGCCCAGCCACTGGGGCTGGCCCAGCAGCGCCACCAGCCGATCGTGCTCCGAGCCGTCTTCACAGATCTGGCCGCCGCGCATCAGCGCCGCGCACAGGTTCAGCAGCGTGTCGCCATGGTGCTCCGCCCAGGCTTCATGGCAGGTGAGCACCTTTTCCGGATGGCCGCCCCAGATCTCCAGATCGGTGGCAAGCACGTAGGTGAGGCCTGCCTCAACGGCCTTGGCCACCCGGTAGCGCCCGGCGATGAAGCCGTCGATCTCACCGGCCCGCAGGGTGGCCTCCATGGCCATGGGGCTCAGGCTCAGCAGCTCCACATCCCGGTCGGGATCGATGCCGCCGCTGGCCAGCCAGTGGCGCAGCAGCAGCTCCTGCATGTTGCCCTTCTGGGCCACGGCGATCCGCAGCGGCGATTCGCGCCCGCGCAGGCTGCTGGCCAGATCGGCCAGGTTGCGGACCTCCAGATCGAGGAACCGCCGCGCCAGGCAGAGGGCATTGCCGCTGCGGGTCACCGTCATCGGCGTGACGGCGGGCCAGCTGGGTTGGCCATCCAGGCCAAGGGCCAGGGCCAGCGGGGCGGTGGCCGACGTGATCGCCACATCGAGCTCCCCCTCGCGCAGCTGGGTCTCGAGGGTTTGCCAGCGGTCGAAGGCCACGGGCTTCACCGTGATGCCGCGCTCCTGCAGCAAGCCGCGCTCCATGGCCACCGCCAGGGGTGCGACATCGAGGCCGGGCAGGAAGCCGAGGCGCACGGTTGCGCTTGGCGTGGTGCTGATCGGTGTGGGTTCCGTGGCGCTGGGAACCGTTGCTTGGAGCCGGCGTTGCCGGAGGCGGCGCTGCTGCTGCAGGAAGCCGATCAGTTCGCTGCGCAGCCGGTAGTAATCGGGATGCTCCATCACCTCGAGCCGTTGACGCGGCCGGGGCAGGTTCACCCTGAGGATCTGGCCGATGCCCGCCTCCGGACCATTGGTGAGGCACACCACCCGGTCCGAAAGGAGCAGGGCTTCATCCACGTCGTGGGTCACCATCACGGTGGTGACCCCTGCGTTCTGGCAGATCTGCATCAGCTGCTGCTGCAGATTGCCGCGGGTCAGGGCGTCGAGAGCGCCGAACGGTTCATCAAGCAGCAGCAGCTTCGGTTCGATGGACAGGGCACGGGCGATCGCCACCCGCTGCTTCATGCCACCGGAGAGTTCGCTGGGATATCGATCCGCCGCGTGGGCCAGTCCCACCATGGCGATGTTGGCTTCAATCCGTTCGCGCCGTTCCGCAATGCTGGCGCTGCGCATCACCGTGTCGACGGCCAGGGCGATGTTCTGGCGAACCGTTTTCCAGGGCAGCAGCGAGTAGTTCTGGAACACCACCATCCGGTCTGGGCCCGGATCGGTGATCTGGCGGCCATTCATCAGGATCCCACCGGAGCTGGCCTGGGTGAGGCCTGCCAACAGGTTGAGCAGGGTCGATTTACCGCAACCGGAGTGGCCGATCAGCGAAATGAATTCCCCCTGGGCGATCGCAAGATCGATGTCCTTGAGGGCCACGTACTGGCCGCCGCCATCCAGGGGGAAAATCTGGGTGACGTCGTCAACGGCGAGAAAGGCTGGCACCATTGTCAGTTGCCTCCCTTGGCCACAGCCTTGCCCGCGTAGGCCACCAGTCGATCCAGGGCCAGGCCCACCAGACCCACATAGACGATGGCGAGGATGATCTGGCTGGAGCTGGAATCGCCACCAGCGTTGTAGGCATCCCAGATGAAGTAGCCGATGCCGCCATCGGCTTTGAGCATCTCTGCAGCCACAATCGCCAGCCAGGCCAGACCCACCGAGATGCGCAGGCCTGTGAACACGTAGGGCACCGTGGCAGGAATCACGATGTTGCGGATGTAGTCGGCCTTGCGCAAGCGCAGCACGCGGGCCACGTTGGTGTAGTCCTGCGGAATCTCACGGATGCCCACGGCTGTATTGATGATGATGGGCCAGATCGCCGTGATAAAGATCACGAAAATGGCTGAGGTGTTGGCATCCTGGAACACCATCAGCGAGATCGGAAACCAGGCCAGCGGAGGCACCGTGCGCAGCACCTGAATCACTGGATCGAGGCCTTTGCCCACAAAGCGGTTCAGGCCGAGCAGTCCTCCGATGCTGATTCCCACCACGGCGGCCAGCCCATAGCCCATCGCCACGCGCTGCAGCGAGATCAGGATCTGCCAGCCCAGGCCCTTGCTGGTGCCGCCGTCGTCAAAGAATGGCTGGCTGATGTAGGGATCCCAGGTGTCGATCACCACATTGATCGGGCCAGGCAGGCGCCCAACCCCAAGGGCCAGGGACACGATCTGCCAGGCGATCAGAAATCCCCCGATACAAACCAGGTAAGGAGCCACGTGGCGCAAGCTCGGTTTCAGCCTGCGTGGCCTGGAGCGCCGCCTCGGCGGACTGCTGGGGGTGGTTGTGGTCATCGCGTTGTTGAAAAGAAGGTGCAGCCGGGCCTGTCGTCGGAGGCCGGTGGTGCCTGTCGTTCAGCTCATCGCCTTGATCTTGAGGCTGTCGAGATAGGCCTTCGGGTTCTCAGGGTCGAACACCACGCCATCGAAGAAGGTTTCCTTGCCGCGGGAATCGCTGGCAGGGATGGCACTCTCCTGGCCGATGGCGATCGCTGCTTCCTTCCATAGGTCGGAGCGGTTCACCTTGTCGATCAGCGCCTTGGTGTCGGTGTTCTGTGGCAGGTAGCCCCAGCGGATGTCTTCGGTGAGGAACCAGAGGTCGTGACTCTTGTACGGGAAGGAGTGGGAATCTTTATCGGCCCAGAAGTGCATCTTCAGCGGCGTGTCGGTTGCCGAGCGGCCATCGCCATAGTCGAAGGTGCCGGCCAGGCGCGGTTTGATGTCAGAGACGCTGCACTTGAAGTACTTGTCCTTGGCGGTGATCTCGCACAGCTCGTTGAGGTTGGCGGGGTCTTCGCACCACATCTGGGCTTCCTGCACCGCCATCAGCATCGCTTGGGTGGCCTTGGGGTTCTGCTCCACCCAGTCGGCGCGCATTGAGAAGGCCTTCTCAGGGTGGTCCTTCCACAGCTCACCGGTGATGGCGCCGGTGTAGCCCACCTTCTTGTTGACGGCGCGCTGGTTCCAGGGCTCACCCACACAGAAGGTGTCCATGGTGCCGGTCTGCACGTTGGCTACCATCTGGGCAGGGGGCACCACCACCAGGTCAGCGTCCTTGTTGGGATCCACGCCGTTGGCCGACAGCCAATAGCGCATCCACAGGTCGTGGGTGCCCCCCGGGAAGGTCATGGCCGCCTTGAGCAGCTTGCCGCCGGCCTTCTTCTTGTCAGCGATCTGCTTGATCTTGGGATCCTGCAGCGTTACCTTCTCTTTGAGGAACTCGTTGGAGAGGGAGAGCCCCTGGCCATTCACGTTCAGACGTGCCAGGATGTACATCGGCAGTGGTTTTTGAGTCTTGGTGATCTTGCCCACTGTCAGCAAATAGGGCATCGGTGTGAGGATGTGAGCCCCATCAATGCCACCGCGCTTGCTGCCTAGCTCGAGGTTGTCGCGGGTGGCAGCCCAGGAGGTCTGCTTCACCACCTTCACGTCGGGCATGCCGTGCTTGGCGAAGA
>VFQS010003457.1_pt1 | contig 12052 bp, 8 predicted proteins | sample 3512361 | NCBI WGS metagenome assembly VFQS01 (sample SAMN10412375, study PRJNA504923) | tailings metagenome | isolation source: Relicate 1 Philex TSF3 active mining | place: Philippines
ACGAGATCAAGCAGCTCTGGAACAGGCTGCGGGGCAGTCGCTCCTCGCTGCTCGACTGAGTGTGAGGCTCGCAACATCCCTGCGTGATTGTGGCCTCCAGTCATTGATCCGAGGATGGATTCCCATCACGGATCCGCTGTTGTGACGGACTCTTTTCGTCTGGTTGTTGCGCTCGTGGCAGCTGCTCTGATTCATGGGGTGGCGCTGAGCCAGGGTTTCGGTTTTGCCAGTGTGGTCACCGGTGATATTCACCCACGTTTGCGTCCTTTGATCGTTGCGCAGCCCTAAGTTCTGGCCCTGCTGGGCCGTGATCGCCACGGCGACGCTGATCGGCCTTGTTCTTTTTGTTGTTGATCTGGGTTCGATCGGCCTGGTGGATGAAACTCCACCACTGTTTGCTGCTTCCGCCCGCACCATGGTGCGTAGCGGTGACTGGCTGATTCCGCAGGTCAACGGTCTACCCCGTTATGACAAGCCGCCGCTGGTGTACTGGCTGATGGCTGTGATCTACAGCCTTCCGGGCCAGGCCAGCTGGGATCCCTATGGTTCCTGGGCTGCTGCCCTTCCTTCCGCCCTCGCCTCCACTGGTGTGGAGGCGTTGCTGGCTCTGTTGCTGGCCTGGTGGGAGCGTCGTTATCTCCCGTGCCCGCAGGGTCTGTGGCTTCCGGCGGCGTTCTGTTTCGGGCTGAGCCCCCTGGTGATGCTGTGGAGTCGGATCGGGGTGAGCGACAGCCTGCTGACAGCCCTGGTGGCCCTGGCGATGATCAGTTCCTGGTGGCGCCTGGTGAATTCCCGCATTCCCTGGTGGCTGTGCTGGTTGGCCCTGGGATTGGCCACCCTCACCAAAGGACCTGTGGCTGTCGTTCTGTTTGGCCTCACCTGGGGGTTTTTCGCCCTGCTGCAGCGCCAGGTTGGCGTGATCTGTGATCGCCTGCGGCCGGGCCCAGGCTGCTTGCTCAGCCTCGCGGTGGCTGGTCCTTGGTATGGGGCTGCGGTTCACCGGGAGGGCGAACCTTTTCTGCAGAGCTTCTTCGGCTATCACAACCTGCAGCGCTTCACCGAAGTTGTGAATCGCCACCAATCACCCTGGTGGTTTTACGGCGCGTTGCTGTTGTTGGCCAGCCTGCCCTGGTCGCCCCTGTTGCTGCTTGGCCTCTGGCGTGCCCTCACTTCAGTGCAGGCGAGCCTTGCGCGCTTTGCGGCCTGCTGGCTTCTCGCCGTTTTGCTGCTGTTCAGCCTTTCAGCCACGAAGCTTCCCAGTTATTGGTTGCCGGCCACACCGGCTGCGGCCATCCTTGCGGTTCTGGCTCTGGTCGAGCGCGATCGCCTCACGCGCTGGGCTGTGCGCCTGAGCGCGCTCAATGCCCTGGGATTCGCGGCTGCCCTTGCCTTCACGCCGCTCTGGCTATCGCAGATCCGCGATCCTGAACTCACCGCCCTGCCGGAGCTGCTGGAGCGCTCCGTTTGGGTCCCTGCCGCAGTGCTTCTGTTGCTCAGCGGTTCGCTGGTTGCGTTTTGGTTGAGTCGTCCTGCGGCGCGCTTCGCTTCAGTCGGGCCGCTCGTTGCTCTTCAGCTGAGTTGGGTGTTGCTGTTGCCCACGGTCTTCTGGCCGTTGCTGCGTCTTGGCGACAGCCTGCGCAGTCAGCCGATCCGTGCTCTGGCGTTGAAGAGCCGTGATCTGCAGATCCCACGGCGCCCGATCGCCATGCTCGGGATGATTCGCCCGAGTTTTCACTTCTATGCCGAAGCTCCGGTGGCCTACGAGGGCACATCAGCGCAGGCTTTGGTGAATCTCAACCACCGCCTCCACGCAGACCCAAGGGTTCGCCTGGGGAGCGATCAACCTCGAATCCTGGTGGTGGCACCCCTGAGCCTGCCGGAGCGCAGGCACTGGGCTCCCTTGCTCAGCCCGCTGGTTCAACGGCAGGGACGCTACGGACTGTGGTGGCTGGATCTTCAGCGCCTGGGGCAACGGGCCCAGATGCTGGAACAGCGACAGGGTCTGCTGCCCACCTGGCAAGTGCCTCGCCCGGAGCGCTTCTGAGCGACCACAGCTCCATCAGCTCGTGCTGTGCCAGAGGCTCCTCGGCTTCCGGATTGCGCACCACATACGAACCGTCCGGTTGCATCACCCAGGCCTGCTGATCATCGAGATAGAGCTGCATCAGCCATTCCAATTGCACGCAGAGGCCAGGGTCGAGCACCGGCACCACAGCCTCCACCCGGCGATCCAGGTTGCGTGGCATCCAATCGGCACTGCCCAGGAACAGTTCGGCTGCGCCGGCATTGGCAAATCTGAACAGGCGTGAGTGCTCGAGCAACCGCCCGATCACGCTGATCACCCGGATGTTGTCGCTGATGCCAGCCACACCGGGCAGGAGGCTGCACATGCCGCGCACCACCAGATCGATGCTCACCCCTGCCTGGGAGGCTTCATACAGCAGGGCAATGATCTCCGGATCCACCAGGGCATTCATCTTGGCTTGGATGGCGGCGGGCCTGCCGGCACGGGCGTGGTCGATCTCCCGCTGAATCAGCTCCTGCATCCGCTGCCGCAGTGTCACCGGCGCCACCAGCAGACGCCGGAAGTGCTGCTGTTTGGAGAAACCGGTGAGGTAGTTGAACAGATCAACCAGGTCGCCCACGAGCTCGTCGTTGCAGCTGAGGATGCCGAGATCGGTGTAGAGGCTGGAGGTTTTTGAGTTGTAGTTGCCGGTGCCGATATGGCAGTAGCCCTGCAGCTTGTCCTGTTCACGCCGCACCACCAACGTGATCTTGGTGTGGGTTTTCAGGCCCAGAACCCCGTACACCACATGCACCCCGGCACGCTCCAGCTGGCGGGCCCACTGGATGTTGTTGTCCTCATCAAAGCGGGCCTTGAGCTCCACCAGGGTCATCACCTGCTTGCCGTTCTCAGCAGCACGGATCAGGGCTGCAATGATCGGTGAGTGCTTGGATACCCGGTACAGGGTCATTTTGATGGCCAGCACATGGGGATCGTCGGCGGCCTGGTTGATGAATTCCTCCACGGAGGTGGAGAACAGATCAAAGGGGTGATGCAGCAGCACATCACCGCGACGGATCACCCGGAAGATGCTCTCAAAATCCTGGTACTGCAGCGAGCCATCCTCCAGCTGGCTGCTCTGGGTGGTGCGCAGCTGCAGCGGAGTCCTGCCTCGAAAGGGAGCATCCTTGAGCTGTGGGGCATCGATCGCCAGGAGACTCATCAGATCGTCGAGTCCCAGAGGACCGTTGATCCGAAAGACATCGAAATCATCCACTTCCATGCCGCGACTCAGCTGCTCCACCAGCTCCTGCGGCATCTCATCAGCCACTTCCAGCCTCACCACTTCACCGCCCATGCGTCGCTTGCGCAGGCCCTGTTCGAGGGCCTCCATCAGGTCGTCGGCCTCAAGTTCACGCAACTCGAGGTCGGCATCGCGGGTCACTCGGAAGAAGTGATGTCCTTCGATCAGCATCCCCGGAAACAAGCGCTGCAGATTGAAGGCCACCAGCTGCTCGAGTGGTAATCCCATGAACACCGGTTGAGGTGTGCGGCCACCATGAAGTTCCGTTGGAATACTCACAAACCGCGGCAGATTCTTCTGGGGAATTTTGATGCGCGCGAACTGGCGTTGCCGGGTGTTTGGATCACGGATCGTGACCGCGATGTTCAGGCTGAGATTGCTGATGAACGGGAACGGGTGAGCCGGATCGACTGCCAGGGGCGTGAGTACCGGAAAGACGGATGTCTGGAAGTAACTGTTCGCCCAGTCCTTCTGCTTGCGCGAAAGCTGTTCGTAGTCGAGCAGCAGGATCCCCTGCTCAGCCAGGTGGGCTTTGAGGCTGCCGCGGTAATGATCCTGCTGTTGCTGGAGCAGTGGTTCCAGCTGGCGGCGGATCTGGTCGAGCTGTTGCCTCGGCGTGAGGCCATCCTCACTGAGCGCCTGCACACCGGCATGGAGCTGTGACTGCAGCGAGGCCACACGCACCATGAAGAATTCATCCAGATTGTTGCTGAAGATGGCGCTGAACTTGGCCTGCTCCAGCAAGGGTGTGCGGGGATTCAGGGCCTGCGCCAGCACACGCTGGTTGAATCGGATCCAGCTCAGCTCACGATTGAGATACAGCTCGTCGGGCAGCTGGGCCGGGGCCATGGATCGCCTGTGGTTGGTTCTGTTGTAGGAACACGAGGTTGTGCGCAGGTTATGGCTCGGTTGGCTTGCGCGAGTGCTTCAGCGCTGCTGGCGATCACAGAGTGGTGGTGTTGCATTGCACGTTCAGATGTCGCCAGGTTGATGGCGTCTGCCCGCTTGAGCCTCACACTGGAAGCGAAGCTCTGAAGGTGTTGTTTCGCAATGGCACCGCCGCTGAACCCGTCGCTGATCGGTTTCACACTCGCCTTGGCTGGCCTGGTGCTCGTGCCGCCGCCGCTTGAGGCGGCTCCGGCGCAGGTGCTGTTGATGCGCCATGGCCATAAGGATCCTGCGGCTCATCACTACAATCTCTCGCCAGCCGGTTTTCAGCGCGCCCTGGCCCTGGCCAGTGTGATCCCGGCCTGTTTCGGCTCGCCGACCCAGATCATCACCTTTGCGTTCGATCCGGAGACCAGCAAGAACGCCCGCAGTTATCAAACGGCCGTTCCTCTGGCGGTGGCCAGTGGCGTGAATATCCGCCTTGACCGCTCCTCCCCGCAGGATTCCAGGGGCTCGGGTGAACGGCTGCTGCGAGACCCTGCACTGCAGGGTGGCCTGTTGGTTCTGTTCTGGGAGCATCGCCATCTGCCCGAGCTGGCTGCCGGTCTGGGATGGGCGGCAATGCCGCCCATCGCTGCCGACGATTTCGACACCCTGTATCGCTTCACCTATTCCCAGGGCTCTTCCACGCCGTTGGTCACGCGCTACAGCCAGTCAGCGCTGCTGGATGGCTCGCAGCGTTGTTCAGCTCTCACCCCCCCTTCCCGTCAATGATCTCGTCTCGCTCTCGCCATGTTGCCCTGCGGCCGCTGGTTACCACGGTGGCGTTGGTGGCGGGTTTGGTCGCTCCCGTTGGCGTGAGAGCCGAACCAGCTGGTGTCGCCGGCGTGGGTCTCAACCTCGCTCCCCTCAGCCGGGTTGTGGGCTTGCCACCTGCTCCGGGTAGCGCTGCGGCCAGGGAAGATCTGGCGATCCTGCTCTGGTTGCAGGGTGCGCGAACGCCGGAGATGGAGGCCAACGCCTGGTTGTTGCTGGAGCGCAATCTGGGCAGCTTCAGCCGTGCGCTGGGGGTGGATGTGGTGAAAACCACGCCACAGATCAACGCGGCCCTGAAAACCTTCCTCAAGCCCGTTGATGCGGTGAAGGACAGCCTCAAGGATCGCTATCAGCGGCCCCGCCCGTTTGTGTCCCATGTCCAGATCAAGCCCTGCTTACCGCTGGAACAGGGGTATTCCTTCCCTTCCGGCCATGCCACTTGGTATCGAGCTGCCTCTGAATTGTTGGCTGATCTGGTGCCTGAGCGGCGTGACCGTCTGGTGGCGGTTGGCAGCCATGGCGGCAATAGCCGTGTGCTTTGCGGTGTGCACTATCCCAGCGATGTCCAGGCCGGTCAGCGCCTGGGTGTCGCTGCTGCTGCGCAAGTGCTCGCCAGCCCGCAATGGAAGACATTCAAGGCTGATCCTGCTGTGATCGCTGAAGTGGAGGCGATCCGCAGGGTGCCCGCTGCTGCTCTCCCTGATCAGGTGCGCTGAAGCGGTGGCCGCCGGGGTGTGTTGTACAGCACAAGCGTGTTGGTGCCACCTCAATACCTTCGGCCTATCCGCCTCCGCGCACCATGGCCGAGCGATTTTTCCTTGAGCTTGAGTCGCCTGAAACAGCCACATGGCCCCATGTGGTGGTGGTGGGTGGCGGATTTGCGGGCCTGCGGGTGTGCCGCGCCCTGAAAGGCGCAAAGGTGAGGCTCACCTTGATCGACAAGCGCAATTTCAATTTGTTTGCGCCGCTGCTGTATCAGGTGGCCACCGGATTGGTATCGCGAGGCGATGTGGCGATCCCATTGAGGATGCTGGTGGGCGAGCAGGCCAATCTCCAGATCCTGTTGGGGGAGGTGCGTGAGATCGACCCGGTCGAACGCAGCATTGCCTTCAATGACACCCATCTGCGCTACGACCATCTCGTGCTCGCCACGGGATCCGGCAGTACCTACCTAGGTCACGAGGAGTGGCGTTCCCTCGCGCCGCCGATGAAGATCCTCGAGCACGCCGAGGAGATCCGCCGCCGTTTGTTGATGGCACTCGAGGAGGCGGAGCGCACGGTGGATGCGAACCAGCGCCAGTTTCTGCAAACCGTGGTGGTGGTGGGCAGCGGCCCATCCGGCTGTGAGCTTGCAGGTTCGGTGGCTGAGCTGATGCGCCGTGCCCTCGCCAAGGATTTCCGCCGCGTTGACCCCGAGCAAACCCGGGTGGTGTTGGTGGTGTCAGGGGGTCGTGTGCTGAAGGAGTTGCCCGAGATGCTCTCGGAAGCCGCCGCTGCCGACCTACGTGCCAAGGGGATCGAACTGCTGCCCGGGCGGGTGATCGCGATGCAACCCGGGGAGGTTGTGATCCGCTCCGCTGATGGTGCAGAGCACGCGCTGCAGGCGGCCAATGTGTTCTGGACGGCCGGTGTGCGGGCTTCCAAGCTGGGCCAGCGCCTGGCCGAGGCCACAGGTTGCAGCTTGGATCGCGGCGGGCGGGTGATCGTGGAGTCCGATTTCTCGGTCCCGGGTCATCCCGACATCCGTGTGGTGGGGGATCTCTGTCACTACGCCCATGCCGGTGGCGATCCCATCCCCGGCATGGCTGGTCCTGCAACCCAGATGGGTCAGTGGGTGGGCCGCGCCATTCGAGCCGAAGTGGAAGGGCGTAGCCATTCGCCCTTTCGCTACGTGGATTTCGGCAGCATGGCGGTGCTGGGCCGCCTCAGCGCGGTGGCCAACCTGCGCGGCTTCAAACTCGCTGGTTTTCCCGGCTGGGTGCTCTGGGCTCTGGCCCACCTGGCCTTCATGCCCGATGACGAAAACCGCATCACCCTGCTCGTGAAGTGGCTTTGGGCGATTGTGAGTGAACAGCGCAGTTCGCTGTTGATCACCGGTCTTCCCAATGAAGTGCACCCCGGGCAGGGCAATGCTCCCTTCCCGATGGGTTGGGACAACGAGCCTTCGTTTGCGGATCTGCTGGGTCCGATGGCCGAGGCCCTTGAGCAGTATCAGCAGCGTGAGCAACAAAAAACCTTGAGCGAATGTTGACCTCGCCTTAACGCATGGCTTAATCCCTGTTGCCATGGTCAAAGGGTCACCTCTTCATGCATGGGTCACCCCAAGAGCGTTCAGGCTTTCATCGAGGAGATTCCCAGCTGGGACGACGGCGATCATCTCGCCGGTCCACCGTTGTCCTCGATGCAGTGGCTGGTGTGGGCCCTTGCCACGGCTGGCAAGTTCTTCGAGGGCATGATTGTGTTCATGCAGGGGGTGGGCCTGCCGCTGATCAGTGAGCAGTTTTCGCTCACTGATATCGACAAAGGCTTGATCACAGCTGCCACCTTGGCCGGCATTTTGTTTGGCGTCCTGTTTCTCGGTGGTCTGGCCGATCGCCTGGGCCGCAAGCCTGTGTTCATCGGTGAAATGGTGCTGCTCTTGCTGGCGTTGCTGGTGGCGGCCTTTGCACCCTCCAAGGAGGTTTTGATCGGCAGTCTGTTTGTCACTGGTCTGGCCCTCGGTGCCGATTACCCAACGGCACACCTGGTGATTTCGGAGAGCATTCCCGCCGCCATTCGTGGGCGGCTGGTGTTGGGGGCCTTCAGCTTCCAGGCTGTCGGTGCAGTGTTGGGCACTGCGATCGCCGCGGTGATTCTGGGAGCGAAGCCTGATCTTGATGCCTGGCGGCTGTTCTACTTGGTGCCCGTGATCCCGGTGGCTGCAGTGATCTGGGGGCGTGTGTTTCTGCCGGAAAGCAGCCATTGGCTGGTTACCCGCGGCCTCACTGCCAAAGCTGAGAAACAGCTGCGCAAGCTCTTGAACCGTGAGAATCTGCAACTACAAAGTGTGCAGGTTGAGTCGGAGTCGGGTCGTCCTCAGCGCAAAGGCTCATGGGATCAACTGTTTATCGGTAAATATCTGCGAGGTACGATCCTCGCCTCCCTGCCTTGGTTCCTGCAGGATCTCTCCACCTACGGGATCGGGATTTTCACGCCGGTGATCATCGGCCTAGCCTTCGGCAAAGCCAGCCAGGATCACAATGTGGCTTCGATCATCAATGCCGATCTGATCGGAGCGCGCGGTACAGCCCTGATCGATGTTGGCTTCCTGGTGGGGATCGCGGTGGCGATCGCTTTGGCGGATCGCTGGGGTCGAATCCCGCTGCAAGTGATCGGCTTCATCGGTTGTGCCCTCGGCCTGTTTCTCGCTGCCTTGGGTGGTGGTGGAGATCAATCCACCGATCACCTGGTGCTGATTGTGGCCGGTTTTCTGGTGTTCCAGTTCATGACCAATTTCGGCCCCAATGCCACCACCTATCTGCTCGCCGGTGAGGTGTTCCCAACGCGCATCCGTGGCCTGGGTGCGGGTTTTGCCGCCGCCAGCGGCAAGGTCGGCGCCGTGCTTACCGCCTTCTTCTTCCCGACATTGCTGAAGGCCTGGGGTACTGAGCGATTGCTGATGGTGTTGGTGATCACCTCCCTTTTGGGAGCTGTCGTCACCTGGTTCTATCGGATTGAAACCAAGGGTCTGGATATGGAAACTCTCTGAGTGTTGGCACCTCGTTCTCCTCTGTTCCTGCTTCCGTCATGACCATCTCGCCTCAGGTTGCGCTGCCCGCCAGCTATGGCGACGCCCAGCGCACTGGCCTCACCGCCAATGATCTGTTCGATGGGGTGACTGAGCACCTGTTTTTCAGTCAGGGTGCCAGCACCACCGCGCCAACCGATCACGATCTCTACATGGCTCTGAGCTATGCGGTGCGCGATCGGCTCATGGCACGGCATCTGGCCTACAAGGATCTGCAGCGGCAGCATCCGGCCAAATCCGTTGCCTATCTCTCCGCCGAATTTCTGATCGGCCCCCAGCTGGGTAACAACCTGCTGATGCTCGGAATCCGTAAGGAAGCCCAGGAAGCCATGGCACGCTTCGGGGTGAGCAGTCTCGAGCGCATCCTGGCTGTGGAAGAGGAGCCGGGACTGGGCAATGGTGGCCTGGGTCGATTGGCGGCCTGCTACGTGGAATCACTGGCCAGCCTGGAGATCCCCGCCACCGGCTATGGCATCCGCTACGAATTCGGCATCTTTGATCAGCTGATTGAAAACGGCTGGCAGGTGGAAATCACTGATAAGTGGCTCAAGGGTGGATGGCCTTGGGAGGTGGTGTATCCCTATAAGTCCTGCCGTGTTGGCTTCGGCGGCAGTACGCACACATATCCAGACAGTGATGGGCGGCTGCGGGTGTGCTGGGAGCCCGCTGAGCAGGCCCTCGGGATTCCCCATGATGTGCCTGTGCTCGGCTATGGGGTGAACACCTGTGGCCGCCTCCGGCTCTGGCGGGCGGTGGCTACCGAGAGCTTTGATTTCCGTGCGTTCAACAGCGGTGATTATCACGCCGCTGTTGAAGATAAGGTGAACAGCGAGACTCTCTCCAAGGTGCTGTATCCCAACGACGGCACCGATGCCGGTCGGCGCCTGAGGCTCAAGCAGCAGCACTTCTTCGTGAGTTGTTCCCTGCAGGACATGCTCCGCAGCCTGCAGGAGCGGGGCATCGCCATCCATGCGTTTGAGCATCACTGGACGGTGCAGCTCAACGACACCCATCCGGCGATCGCAGTGGCCGAACTGATGCGTCTGCTGGTGGATGAGCACCAGCTGGATTGGGATCAGGCCTGGGGGATCACCACCCGTTCGCTGGCTTACACCAATCACACCCTGCTACCGGAAGCGCTCGAATGCTGGGGCCTGGGCCTCTTCGCCAGCCTGCTGCCGCGGCATCTGCAGATCATCTACGAGCTCAATGCCCGCTTCCTGCAGCAGGTGCGGCTGCGCTATCCCGGCCGCGACGACATCCTCAGTCGCGTGTCGCTGATCGACGAGCGCGGTGGGAAGTCGGTGCGCATGGCCCACCTCGCAGCCCTTGGCTCCCATCACATCAATGGAGTGGCGACCCTGCATAGCGAGCTTGTGCAGCGTGATCTCTTCCCTGATTTCGCCCTGCTCTGGCCTGACAAATTCACCAACGTCACCAATGGGGTGACCCCGCGGCGTTGGCTGGCTCTGGCCAATCCACCGCTGGCTGCCCTGCTCAGCGAACAATTGGGGCAAGCCTGGCTTGTGCAGCCGCAACGCTGGCATGAGCTGGAGCTCCTGGCCGAGGATTCAAGCTTTCTGGAGCGATGGGGTGGCTGCAAGCTGGCCGCCAAGCGCCAACTCACCAACTTGATTGCTGAGCGCAATGGGTTGTTGGTGGATCCCACCTCCCTATTTGATGTGCAGGTGAAGCGGATCCATGAATACAAGCGCCAGCACCTGAATGCGCTGCAGATCGTGGCCCGCTACCTGCGCATCAAGAAGGGCCTCACAGAGGGGCTGGTGCCGCGCACAGTGGTGTTCGCCGGTAAAGCAGCGCCGGGCTACTACCTCGCGAAGCTGATCATCCGTTTGATCAATGGGATTGCCGATGTGGTGAACGCAGATCCCGATTGCAAGGATCTTCTCAAGGTGGTCTTTCTGGCTGATTTTAATGTGAAACTGGCGGAACATATCTACCCAGCCGCTGATCTCTCGGAGCAGATTTCCACCGCCGGTCTGGAGGCATCCGGCACTGGCAATATGAAATTCATGATGAATGGTGCCCTCACTCTGGGCACCCTTGATGGCGCCAATGTGGAAATCCTTGAGCAGGTGGGCCGCGACCACTTTGAGCTGTTCGGTCTCACGACTGATCAGGTGGCAGCCTGGCGTGCCACCGGCTATCGCCCCTGGGAGGTGCTGCAGGGCTCACCGGTTCTCCAGGAGGTTGTCGAGCTGCTCTCTTCGGGGCAGTTCAGTGATGGTGATCGCGATCTGTTTGCCCCCTTGCTGCATGGGCTGTTGCAGTCGGATTCTTTCTTTGTGCTGGCTGACTTTGAGGCTTATCTCCAGGCGCAACAACGCATCGATGGCCGTTGGTTGGATCAGCGGGGCTGGCGGCATTCCTCACTGATGAATACGGCCCGCAGTGGCTTCTTCTCCTCCGATCGCTCCATTCAGGATTACGCCGACCGTGTGTGGAAGGTGGATCCGATGCCGGTGGAGCTGGCCTGCTCGTTGCCTGGGCAGGGCGTTCAGCAACCGTCGTTCTGATTCTGGGCCCATGGCAGCTCAAGACAGCACCCGCGCCTGGCTCGATGCGGCTGGGCGCCTGCCCCAGGGGTCGTCCCAGCTGGTGATCAGCCGAGGTCAGCAGATCCGGGCGGCCGATGATCCTCAGGCCACGCCCGCCCAGCGTCGTGCCGCGGCCCGGGCCCGCAATCGCATGATCAAGGAAAACCTGCGCCTTGTGGTGTGCATTGCAAAGCCTTATCAAGCCAGGATCCAGAGAAGTTCTGCTCTGGAGTTCGCCGACCTGCTCCAGGTCGGCACGATCGGCTTGATCCGAGCCGTGGAGAAATTTGATCCCGCTCTCGGGTATTCCTTCTCCACCTATGCCAGCTGGTGGATCCGCCAGTCGATTCGCCGTGAGATTGAGGTCGCTGGCAGTTCTATTCGCCTTTCAGGTCGCCAGCAACAGATGCGGCTTAAAGCTCATTTCGCCCCGCCAGGTCTCACTCAGGCTGAACTGGCTGACTATCTGGACCTGGATCAGCGTCAGCTCAGGGAGCTGCAGGAAGCCTGGAGAGCCTCCCAGGTCGATAGCCTGGATCGCCCGATCGAAATGGGTCACGACCACCAGCTCAACCTGGGTGATTGTGTTCCGGCTCCTCCGGATCGCTCACTCGATCAGCAGGATCTTCAGATTGCAGCAGCCCGGTTGCGCCGAAGGGCGCCTGCGGACCTCGCCGTACTCGATCGCCTCGCCC
>VFQS010003458.1_pt1 | contig 12051 bp, 11 predicted proteins | sample 3512361 | NCBI WGS metagenome assembly VFQS01 (sample SAMN10412375, study PRJNA504923) | tailings metagenome | isolation source: Relicate 1 Philex TSF3 active mining | place: Philippines
CCTGGGCGGCCTGCTCTTTGGCGATGGCCACGTACTCCTCGGGGTACGGCATATGAGGATTTCTCCTTTTTGTGAGCCCCCTGCGCCAGAGGGCGGTTTTTGACTCCCTCAATGCGAAAGCCCCACCAGGGCGCTACCGGTGGAGCGGGCGATTTTGGGTGGGGTGCGAACCCACCAGCCTGAGACGCTGACCGTGCGCTGACGGTTGCAATCCGCTACGCGCGAGCCTCCTTTCGGGGGGCGACACACAAGGCCGGCCTACTCAGATGAATAGACCGACCCGTGTGATTGGTGGAGATGGGCGGATTCGAACCGCCGTCCAGAACCGGGCGCACCGCTCAAGGTGACAGGCGTTCACGTCTCGCTGAAGGCAGTTATCGCTACTGACCCATACCCGACCCCGTCGATACCAGGGCATCCCCGTTATATACCCGTCTTACGACGGACTGTGATTGTAACACAAGGGGGAGGTGTTATGCAAGGGTAATGGCATGAGATATTCATAAACAATGAGTATTTACATATCGAAGTGACACTCCCCAATACAAAGATTCTCAATTTCCATCTTCAAACAAACAGACGATTGTATCAACCATGCAACGCCTGTGTTAACTCGCTCACATCCAGATTGCGACCCGACAGCACCAGTACCACGCGGCGCCCCACAAAACGCTCTGCATAGCGCAGGAGCGCGGCCACCGGCGCTGCACCGGCCCCCTCCACGATCATGGCGTGATGCTGGATGAGCTGGGCAATGGCGGCAAACAGCTCATCCTCGCGCACCAACAACATGTCATCGACATACTGCTGCATGATTGCAAAGGCCTGAGGCACGGGGGCCGTGGTCGCAATCCCGCCTGCAAACGACGTAGTTGGGCGGTGCACAATTTGCCCCGTGCGCATCGATTCGGTGACCGCTGGCGCTGCTTCCGACTGCACCCCAATCAAGCGCAACGGCGACGAGGTCTGGGCTTTGGCGGCCAAGGCACAGCCAGCAATGAAATTCCCGCCACCGACGGGCACCAGCAAATCGTCGACATCCGCCAACTGCGCCAGCACCTCGCTGGCCACCGTGCCAGCGCCCGCCATGATGTCGGGGTCTTCGCCATCTTCGAGGTAGCAGAACCCACGCACACTCGCCATGTCGCGGGCAATCACACAGCTTTCGCCCCAATCACCGCCTGCCACAATCACTTGCCCGCCCGCATTGCGCATATTGGCCAACTTGATGGCCGGGGTACCATGCGGCACCACCACGGTACACGGCACGCCAATCGTCGTGGCGGCCCAGGCCATCGCCGTGCCATGATTGCCCGTGCTCGCACAAATAATCCCCTGGGCGAATTCGGCAGGGTCGCGTCGGAGCAGGCAGTTGAGCGCGCCACGTGCTTTAAATGATCCGACGGTCGCAAAACACTCACACTTGAGCCACACGTCGGCACCACTCGCAGCGCTCAAGGCTTGTGAGGGAATCAATGGCGTGGGTGGCAAATGCTGCGCCAAGAGGGCTTGCGCAGCGACAACATCGTGGTGGGTCGCTTGTCTCATCATCGCGTATGTACCACCTCTCCGGCTTTCATCACCACCCGCACGTCAGCGAGGCAGGCCAAATCCACAGTCGGGTCGCCGGCCACAAGAATCAGATCGGCGCGTTTACCAGCCTGCACCCGCCCTACCGTATCGGCCACACCGAGGAGCTCGGCGGCGCGGCTGGTCGCCGCTTTGATGGCATCCATACGCGACAATCCCCGCTCATGCAACAAACAAATATCGCGCCACAACAGGCTGGGGTAGATGCAGGGTTCACCACAATCGGTGCTGGCCACCACATTGACTCCTTGGCGGATGGCTTCTTCACACGACCACCAGTGTTGCTCGCGGATGCGCAACATGCGTTCACGGAACGCCGGCGTCAAATCATCGCGCTCTAGCGTCACCTGCGTCACCGCCAGCGTGGGGGTCAGTGTAATCCGCTGGTCACGCAGGGCGGCGATGGCCTCGGCATTGGCCAAAAACGCATGCTCCACACTATCGACCCCTGCCAGTGCCGAGCGGATGACCGATGTGGAATTCTGGGCATGCGCAAATATCCGCAATCCGCGCCGGCGCGCTTCTGCCACCAGCAACTCGATTTCGCCCTGTGTCAGCTCTTCGACACCGGCCTCTGGGCCGGTCAGCATGGCCGCCTCGCTGGCTACAATTTTGATGACATCAGCGCCGTCGCGCATCTGAGCCCGCACAGCCTGTTGTAGCGCCTGCGGCCCATCAGCTTCGACCCCAAAGGTCATACCGTGCCCACCCGTAATGGTAATCGCACAGCCTGGTGCGAGGATGCGTGGGCCGGGGATGAGCCCGGCATTGATGGCATCACGGAGCACAAAATTGAGCTGGCGCGGTGCCCCCGCATCACGCACCGTGGTAATGCCGGCATAGAGGCCATCACGGGCGGTGCGGGCTGCCCTGAGCATGGTCATGGCCACTGGCTCGTGCGCAATCTGCGTAAATGGATCGGCCGCCCATGGGTCGAGCGTGTAGTGGGCATGGCAGTCGATGAGGCCGGGCATCAGCGTCATCTCGCGCCCGTCAATCAACGTGCCCTCGTGCGGCTGGCGGGGGCGCGACTCCTCGATTTGCACAATCACGCCATCGGCCACAATCACATCACGACCATGCTGGAGGTGAGACGATTCTCCGTCAATGACTCGACAATTGTGAATAATGGTGGGCATCTGGCCTCCTTGCCAAATGGGCGCCTGTATAGGAAATTTCGTGGATAGCCGCATTGTAGCATAATCCCCACCGGGCGATTCACGTTCAATCCCTATATTCCCCCGGGCGATTCACGAATCGCCCCAACCCAGCCCAATCAATCGTTCAGCCCCTGGCCAGCCATAATCTGATCGCGGTATTTTTCGATGCGGGCCGTGCGCGTTTTGCTCTGCTTGGCGGCGGCGAAATACAGCAAGTAGCCACGCTGCCGGCCGGGCGTCAACGCCGTAAAGGCCGCTTCGAGCTCGGGCATTTCGACGAAGGCCTCCTGCAGTTCTGTGCAGATGGGGAAATCTGCCGTGCTCTTCATGGGCACCTGCGCCCCCGACTGCTCGACGGCCACGGCATTCTGCACATATGCACCAATCACGGCCGTCTGCGCCACAATGTCGGCTAATCCGCCAAAGCGCATATGCCGGGCCGATTGCACATTATCGGTCTGTGCCACCAGCATGCCGGCAGGATCGTCCATCAGCACGCCTTTCATAAACAACAATGCACAATACTCTTTGAAGCCGTGCATCAGCACCACATTTTTGTCGGCAAGCGTATAACAGGGCCAACCCCACTTGAAATCTTCACTCAGCACCTGCCCGTGTGTCACAATAATGTCACGCAACGCCACAAATTCGTCATGCCATTCGACCGTACGCGCCAAAAAAGCGTCTACTTTGGGATTCAGCTCTACCATACCGGCTCCTCTTTTCTCATGCCGTGCCCATTATCACACACAAAAAATCCTCTGACGCAGGCGACGTGAACACCTGCATCAGAGGGGGATTTTTCAATCAGATACGGTTACTTTTTGGCATCCATGTCGTCGAAAATCGAACCGTGCTGCCAGGGCGTGCCGACCATGGGCAAGACCCAGCGGTCGAGACCGAACCAGCCCGCGTTGCGCCAAGCCAGGACCAACAAGATGCCAGGCAGTGCCAAAATGGGGTTGGTGCTGACTGTGCCCGCCAACAAGAAGTTGGTGTTCATGAGCACCCCGAAGAAGGCCGCAATCCCTGTCAACATGCCCAAAATCAGACCCAGACCGACCGCCACTTCGCCGAAGGCCACCATGTAGCTGAACACTGTGGCGTTGGGCAGGACCACGCTCTGCAAGAAGTCGGCATACCAGCCCTGCACTGCCGGGTGATCGCCACTGGCCTTTTCGAGGGCCCCCATGACGAATCCCGTCAAACCAGCACCAGCCTTCTCACCGACCCACGCCGGATTGGTCACCTTGCCATAGCCAGCCTCAATCCACTGCAGACCCACCCAGATCCGCACTACCAACCACAAGTAACTCGCTCGCGGATCGGCAAACAAAAAGTGGGCGGTACGGGATTCGCGGAGTTGCACGGGGCTTGTGATTTGCGCACTCATAATCGGCTCCTTTGTCAGCTAGCGAACTTGCCGGTGCAAGCTCGGCGGTGGACGACGCTGCAAATACCTGACAATGAACAGAGCTCCTGTCGCTGGACACCATGCGCCAGATCAACAACGCGCTCACGCTCATCGTCCCTCCTTTGCATTGACGTGTGAGTCACCACTTTGGTTCCCCTACCACGTTGTCCAACTTTGTGATAAGTTTCACTTATCGACTACGATTATACTCCGATTGCACAAATATACAAGTCGCAAAAGCTTTTACTTGGTCAAAGAATGTCAGCAAAAATCTTTCAGAATCGCAATATTTCAGCGAAGATGCACACCCAAGCCGTGGAGTGTGGCTTGCACATACCAGTCATGTTCAGCAGGCGTCAGCGGCTCGAAAAAGCGCACTGGTGCACCACCAAGCGCATCGCGGGTGCAGCCGTAGCTGTCGGGATGTTGTGACACGGCAATCTGGCGACGCTGATAGCGCCCCAACCCCAGCGCCGCTAGCACGGTCATCGGATCGTTGAGTTCAAAGTTACGCTGGTGAGCCAGACCGTAGCGTTCGAGGAAGGCACGCATCAGCTGCACGACAAATGCACCTCCTGCGGAATCTGCGTGCATGCGCATCACATCGGCATAGGGAATCGTGATGTGTTGCGTGGCATCCCAACTGACCATGGTGATGGGCAATCCACTGGCGAGCACACGCGCAAAGGCCACCGCATCGCAGTACACGTTGAATTCGGCCAGTTGCACACCATCAGCCGTGTATGGGCCCGAATTCCCGGCGCTGTCGAGCGCCCCAGCCATGATATAGACGTGGTCAATCCATGCATGAATCTGGTCACCGAGCTGCGCAATGAGCAAGGCCAAGTTGGTGCATGGTCCGGTGACCACATAACTGACCCGCTGGTCACCGATGCACTGCCGCACCGTCTGTGCAAGCACATCGGGCGCTGGGCGCAACACAGTCATGTGTGTGGCAGCCGGTAGCACGACATCGCACAGACCATTCTGACCGACGAAATCACCGGCCCCGGCCTGTGCCGCAGCATGTGGGTGAGGCAAAAGCGGCGCTGCCGCCCCTTGGATGACAGGGATGTGGGTGGCGCCAGCCAACTCCAACACAGAAGCCGTATTGGCAGTCGCATTCGCCAACGTGGTATTGCCGTAACTCGTCAACACCGCCAACATGGGGCGTTGTAGTGCCACAGCCAATAGCAACGCTAGGGCATCGTCTTCGCCGGTGTCGACATCGAGTACCAGCGGTGTGAGGGGGATAGTGTGATACATGCCCACATTGTACGGCATATCACCCCCTTGCACACCGCTGACATGCGAACTTATGACACCACGGTGGTACGCATCGCTTCAGCCAGCAAGGCTACACGCTCACCATAGCGTGGCCCGGGGTACTTCCAGCGGTGATCGAGCCCTACCAGCATAGGCGCCACACCGTGGAATGCTGGTGGCAACGATCGCACCAACAAGGCCTGCGTCACCATAGTCTGCTGGGCGGCAGTCCGCTGATCAGGGGCGTTTGCATAGGCCACAATGCGCCCCACATGTGCGCGCACACCGTCTTGTAGCGTGGCGAACGACAAGCCCTTCTTCCAACGCTTGGTATCGGCATACCACGTCCAATTATGTGCGTCGTCGGGCACTGGCGTGATCGAGCGTGATTCGCTGGGGATGACGCCGACTTCAGCCAGGTTGTAGCGCCCGGGCTGGGCCCACCATGACCGCAAACGGTCAGAGGCAAACAGCATGTGGGCCAGCACCACACATGGATCAAGGTCTACAGCCACACAGGCATCCCAGTAGGCCGGCACAATGTGCATGTGCACATCAGCCGTCGTGTAGACAGATGTCTGCTTGGTGGATTGGAGATAACGAATGGCTTGATCTAACGTACAGCGTGGCGCTGCCACCCACGCCGTATCTTGGGTGATAGGCGTCACCGGTGGCGGTGGTGTTGGTGGCACCGGTGGCGGTGGTGTTGGTGGCACCGGTGGCGGTGGTGCCATGTATGTCGACACCCACGAGCGGACATCAGTGAGGTTGATACTCGTACCAGGGCACGTTTTGGGGCTATTGCAGTCGCGGTGGCCCTTGATGCTGGTAGCAGACACGGCAATACTGCGCCACTTGAGCAGCTCACCAATGGCGCCGACGACCAGTTGGCGAGTGGCGGCGTCCCACGGTGCATCGTCATAATCACCGACGACCTCGATGCCCCAGTAGCGGCTGTTGCAGACCCCAGCGTGGACACCGACCTCGTTGAGTGGCGTCATCTGCCAAATGCCGTCGTGGGCCACATTGGGAGAACCCGCAACGATGAACAGATGCGGACCGGCATCCCAACCCAAGGATTCATAGTAGCTTTTCATGCCACGCATGGTACTCAACCCAGACCATGCCGACTGGACCGGTCGATAGGTATGATGGACGATAGCACCTTGCGCCCATGGCGCAATACTCGGAGCATACGCCTGCAGATGCGCAGCGAAGTCTGCCACGCTGACCCATTGGCGCATATCAGCACGAAATGGCATAGATGTTCCTCCGTGAAGTACACAAGATCACAGGAACCAGGCAACCAAACCGTAACCGTTAGCTAGGAAATTCCGGGGAGATAACCATCATCATAGAGAGAATCACGGCGCATGTCAATATGCGCATTGACTTGGTATAATGTGGGCATGAACAAGGGACCTGCAGGGTTTGATGCATTTTATGCGGCACAGTATGGGGAGCGCTGGCCGACGCTCAAGCAGGCGTTGTTGGCTCCCAGACAGCATGTCGCGATCTATAATCCCTATGCGGCGGGCGGCGTCATTGATTGTACGCCGGGGCTGTCAGGCATTTCGTTTGTGCACCGCGTGGCGTCCCAACATGCTGCACCACACGCCACAGACAATGGCCTGTACAACTATTACTTCTTGGATGCAGCCAGCATCTTCCCCGTCGAAGCGCTCGACATCCACCCTGGTGAGCGAGTCATCGATTTGTGTGCGGCACCAGGCGGCAAAAGTCTCTTGTGCGCCTACAAACTCGCCGGCGAGGGCCACCTTACCGCCAACGATCGTTCGAACAATCGGCGCATGCGTATCCATCGCGTCATGGATGAATATCTGCCCGAGCAGGTGCGCCATATCGTACAGATTACAGGGCATGATGCAACGCGCTGGAGCCAATACGAGCAGGATGCTTATGACAAAGTACTCCTTGATGCTCCCTGTTCGTCAGAGCGGCATGTCCTCGAACATCCTAGCGAACTCGCCCATTGGGCACCCGGGCGCAGCAAAGCCCTCGCCATCACTCAATTCGCCATGCTGGCTTCGGCGCTAGCAATTGTCAAAGTGGGTGGCACCATTGTGTATTCGACCTGTGCGCTGTCACAACTCGAAAACGACGACGTGATTGCAAAATTGCACAAAAAACGGGCCGGACAGTTCGAAATCCAGCATCCGACCTTTGCATTCGGCACGGCTACCACGTATGGCTGGCAAGTGCTTCCAGATCGTGATGGCTGGGGACCGTTTTATCTTGCCGTGATCCGCCGTACTGCCTAGCCGTGAGCCATCACATACACCCCTGACACCACCAAGATGCTCCCGAGTGCCATCGGCCAGGTAATCGATTCTCCGAGTATCAGCATGGCCAACACAATCGACACCACCACACTCCCTTTATCAATCAATGCGACTTTGCTGACATCACCGATTTTGATGGCCTTATAATAAAAAATCCATGATAGGGCGGTCGCGGCACCTGATACAGCCAGCCACCAGATATTGTGCCAACGGATTGTACGAAACTGCTCGAATGACCATGAATACGGCAAATAAGAGGACAAAGGCACTAACGAATATCGTTCGGACAGTCAGCCCGAGCTCACCCGTGATATTGCTCAGACCAATTTTGGCAATCACGGCAGTAAAGCCGGCAAACCCCATCGACAATAGCGCGTACAAAACCCAGCGTTCCATGGTGGTCTCCATCGGCACAGTTGTCACGCATCACTGCGCCTGATTATACATGTCTCTTGGGCGCACGTCGGTGCTATGATAGGCACAACGCCAAACACAGGAGTAACACTGATGTATGATCTTGCCGCAGTGCGTGCTGAATTCCCTATTACCCAACACCAAGCCTACCTCAATAGCCCAGCCATTGGACCACTGAGCCGATCTGCGCATGCGGCCGGTGTGGCATTCCTCGATGAACGCCTCTACGAGCCGTGGGCAGAGCCAGCGCCCACATCGTTGTTGCGCCTGCGTGACCGCAAAAATCACGTGCGCGATCTTTTTGCACAACTCATCGGCGCTCCAGCGCATACTGTGGGGTTGACGGAATCGACAAGTGCTGGTGAAAACATTGTGGTCAATGCCATTGATTGGCGGGCTGGCGACAACGTGGTCATCGATGAATTACACTTTGAATCGAGCCTACTGATTTATCGCCAACTGGCCGAACGCAAAGGCGTCGAAGTCCGGATTGCCGAGCAACACGAGGGGCGCGTCAGCACTGACGCCATTGCCGCACTGTGTGATACACGGACGCGCATCGTATCGGTCACCTATGTGTCGAACCGCAACGGCTTTCGCCATGATGTGGCCACGCTGGCCCAGATTGCCCACGCCCATGGTGCCTATCTTTTTGTCGATGCCATCCAGGCAGTTGGCACCTTTGCCATCGATGTCGTGCGTGATCACATCGACTTTTTGACCTGTGGCACCTACAAATGGCTCTATGCCAACTTTGGCGTGTCGTTTTTGTATGTCCGCGATGAGCTGCTGACACACATCCCGTCAGATCGCTACGGGCATACGCACATTACGCATGCCAGCAACGATTTCTTTTTCGACATCCAAAAAGATGGACGTAAATACGAATATGCCGCCATCGCCCACACTTCACTTGCGCAGGTCGAAGCAGGATTACAATTATTGCACGGACTTGGCATCAGCCACATCGAAGCGCATGGACTTGCCCTCGCAGAATATGCCTATCATCAGCTCGCACAGCGTGGGTTTGCCCTATTTACTCCAGAGCCGGGGTGTTCAGCCATCGTCACCTTTGCGCATGGGCAAGACGCCACGATGCTCGCACAACGACTGCGCGACGCACAGGTTGCCGTGCTCTTTCGTGAACAAGACCGCTATATTCGCTTTGGCACCAGCATCTTCAACAGTCGCGATGATGTTGATCGCTTGCTGGCCGTGTTGTGAGAACATCCACATGATGACGTTGTTGACCGCATTTTGGCAATCACGCCTACGCATGACAGTACTGCTGTTTGTGGGCTTTCTATTGCTGTATCTCATTACTGCTGCACCCGATGTACAAGCCGGTGATTCAGCTGAATTCCAACTCGCGGCAGCCGTGGCCGGCGTACCGCACCCTACCACCTACCCACTCTACATGGTACTGAGTAGTCTGATGACCAAATTAGTGCCGTTTGGTGTAGTGGCCTGGCGCGTAACGTTCGTGTCAGTCATCTGTGGTGCGGCGATGGTGGCCTGGAGTAATCTGCTGTTCGAACGCCTGAGTGGCTCGCGTGTAGTTGGGTTCAGCGGTGCCTTGGCACTCGGGTTCACCCCTGGCGTGTGGAACGCCGCCACCATTGCCGAGGTATATGCCCTGTTTTTGCTGCTCATGGTGGCATTTGCCTGGTCCTTGCTCAACTTTGTCGCGGCCCCACAGACCCGCACGCTGGCGCTAGTCGCCGCCATCGGCACCATGGGGTCGTTGTATCACGGCATGTTTGTGCTGTGTGCGGCACCTGTGGGGGCAGTCGTCATCGCCTGGGTATGGTGGCAACGCGGTTGGCAGTGGCAGTTTTTGCCCTTGGTGGGTGCGGTGCTAATTGGAGTGTTGCCGCACGCCTATCCACTCGTCCAGTATGCGCGTTTTGGGCCATTTGATGGGCAAGATTATGGCTTGCCCACGCTCTACTATTGGGGAGCACCACAATCGTGGTCAGATGTCTTTGATTTGCTGAGTGGCGGCGAGGTACGGCGTGGCATCTTCCAGATTCCCGATGCTGCCACGGCAGGCACGATGGTCATGGCCATCGCTCGCCGCATGCTGTATGAATTTGGGCCTGTGGGCATTGGATTGGGGATCCTCGGCGGCGTACACCTCTGGCGCCAACAGCGTCTGCTCTGGGGCATGAGTCTGATGGTCATCGTGCCTTCGTTTGTGTATGTACTGGCACTCGGGCCCAGCATCGGAGACTGGCCGGCCTTCACGTTGCCCATGCTGTTGGGGTGGGCCGTATGGCTGTGTGCTGGCATCGTCTGGATGCGGGACTGGGTCACGCCCATGCAGGTGCGCGGATGGTCATTGCGCCCGCTGTTCATCGCAGGCATCGTCGTAGCAACCGTGCTCTGGGGCGGCTATCGTTATCGCGTCACCGACAAACACGATTTGACACTCTACCGCGAGTTCGCCAGCAGTGTGCACGAACAACTGCCACCCAACGCAGTCGTCATCACCCACTGGGAACAGGGCATGACACTGCAGTATCTACGCATCGTCGAGGCACAACGCCCTGATGTCTGGATTGATGTGGTCGAACCCGGTGACGATGCCTGGCAAAGCCGTGCAGAGCGACGCTACCCCGACCGCCCAGTCTACTTTGTGGGTCACGACACCAGTGTGGCAGGTATCCCCGCGCGTACCGTGTTGACCACCGAATATGCGCAGTTGTACCAACTCATCCGCTAAGAATTGATAATTATCAATTGTCAATTATCAATTATCAATTAATGCTGTGTGCTATAGTTGAACGGCATCAACAGCAAAGGACGTGATATGGGCACAGTAGTTCGCGTAGACGGGTTGTGCAAGCACTACGAAGTACCGGTGCGTGAATCGGGACTGGGGAATGCACTCAAAAGTTTGTTTCATCGCCAAACGCGCACCATCAAAGCTGTGGATGGGGTGTCGTTTAGCATTGAGGCAGGCGAAGTCGTGGGGTTTTTGGGGCCCAACGGGGCTGGCAAGACGACCACGCTCAAGATGCTTTCGGGGCTGTTGAATCCGACACACGGCGATGTCGATGTGCTCGGCTATCGCCCGTTTGATCGCGATTACCGCTACCTGCGCCAAATCACGCTGGTAATGGGTCAACGCAACAACCTGGTGTGGGATTTACCGGGCATGGATTCATTCGAATTGAGTCGTGTGGTCTATGGCGTCGATGCGCAACAATTTGCCCAGACGCGTGACACACTGGTCGAGTTGCTCGAATTGCAAACCCTACTCGACAAACCGGTGCGCAATTTATCACTGGGTGAGCGCATGAAAATGGAATTTGCGCTGGCGCTGATGCATCGACCGCAGATGCTCTTCCTCGATGAACCGACCATTGGGCTGGATGTGACCATGCAGAAACGTATTCGCCAGTTCGTGGCCGAGTACAACCAACGCTACGGCGCCAGTGTGATTTTGACCAGCCACTACATGGCTGATGTCGAAGCCTTGTGCAAACGCGTGATTGTCATTCACCACGGCACCATCATCCACGATGGCGCATTGAGTGATCTCGTACAGCGCCACACCCTGAATCGCACCATCACAATACGCACCACGGCCAGTGTCGCCGACCTCACTCAGTTCGGCACCGTGCAGAGTGACGACGACGGGCGGCTGAGTGTCACCGTGGCCGCCGATGCAGTGCCACGCACCACGGCGCAGATACTGAGCCACTACGAGGTCAGTGATATCGCCGTGCTCGATCCCCCCATCGAAGACATCATTGCCGAGGTCTATGCGCGCTAGGCCAGTTGCCACTGCTGACGCAGTGTGGCGACGCCCAGGCGCACATCGGCGACCAGGTCGTCACGGTAGCGCGGCTCGATGGCCATCAGGCCGTGGTAGTTCATGGCTTTGAGGGCAGCGAAA
>VFQS010003465.1_pt1 | contig 12027 bp, 9 predicted proteins | sample 3512361 | NCBI WGS metagenome assembly VFQS01 (sample SAMN10412375, study PRJNA504923) | tailings metagenome | isolation source: Relicate 1 Philex TSF3 active mining | place: Philippines
CAATTTGACTGAAGCGAAACCAACTCCTAAAAAATTGACCAATGTTACGAATAGTAACGAAGGCAATAACTCAGGCCCACAATGGTCGGCAAAAGGTGATGCGATTTATTTCGTTTCTAGTCGCTCTGGTAGCGGGCAAATTTGGCGTTTAGCCATTGCCGGTGGCGAAGCTCAAAAAGTCACCGATTTACCGCTCGATGTTGAGAGTTTCAAAGTCTCACCGACAGAGAATCAAATTGCGATGGAAATTGAAGTGTTCCGTGATTGTCCAGATTTGACATGCACCAAGGATCGCCTAGAAGCCAAAGCAAAAAATAAAGCAAGCGGCAAGATTCACGACAAACTATTTATTCGTCATTGGGACACATGGGCTGATGGTCGCCGCAATGTGTTGTTCTCTGCATCGTTAGACAATCAACATATCGCCAGCAAAACACCTGTCAATTTGTCTGGCACTTTAGAGGCTGATGTTCATTCAAAACCAGATGGCGATCATGAAGACTACGCATTTACACCAGACGGAAAACATCTCGTTTTCTCTGCACGTATCGCCGGAAAAACCGAAGCTTGGTCAACCAACTTTGATTTATTCAAAGTGTCTGCAGCTGGCGGCACCGCACCACAAAATCTAACTGCAGATAATCCAGCATGGGATGCGAAACCAGCCTTCTCTCCCGATGGTAATACATTGGCCTATCTGGCAATGAAACGTCCGGGCTTTGAAGCAGATCGTTTTCAAATCATGTTAATGGATGTGAAGACAGGTCAAAAACGCGCACTCGCAGCCAACTGGGATCGTTCGGCAAGCAATTTAACTTGGTCAGCCGACAGCAAGAATCTCTACACCAGTGCATTTGATCTCGGCCAGTTACGCTTATTTTCGATTGATGCCAATAGCGGCAAAGTGACGGCTTTAACCGACCAAGGCTCGGTAGCTGGCTACGACGTACAAGGCAATACTGCAGTGGTCGCCAAAGCAGATTTAGCATCAGGCGTGCAACTTTACAAATCCGCATTGACACCAAGCTCTTGGACACAAATCACCGAGGTGAATAAACAAGCCTTAGCGGATGTGCGTTTCGGTGAATACGAGCAATTTAGTTACGCAGGCGCCAAAGGCGAAAAAGTCTATGGTTATGTAATGAAACCATGGAACGCAAAAGCGGGACAAAAATATCCGGTCGCATTCATCGTCCATGGCGGCCCACAAAGTAGTTTTGCCAATAATTGGAGCTATCGCTGGAATCCACAAACTTATGCAGGCGCGGGCTATGCAGTAGTGTTTATCGACTTCCACGGCTCGCTTGGATACGGTCAAAAATTTACCGACTCTATTAGTCAAGATTGGGGTGGTAAACCACTAGTTGATCTCAAGCTGGGTATGGCGGCGGCAGCCAAGAAATTCCCTTGGTTAGATAGCAGTAAAGCCTGTGCATTAGGTGCATCATATGGTGGTTTTATGATGAATTGGATCGCTGGCAATTGGAATGATGGTTTTAAATGTATCGTGAACCACGCTGGTATCTTCGATAGCCGTTCTATGTATTACACCACAGAAGAATTGTGGTTCACCGAATGGGAAAACGGTGGCACTTACTATGACGTACCTGCCAAACACGAAAAATTCAATCCATCAGCACATGTTCTCAAATGGAAAACGCCGATGTTAGTAACGCAAGGTGAATTGGATTTCCGTGTTCCAAGCGCGCAATCTTTTGCAGCATTTACTGCCTTACAACGTCGTGGAATTGATAGCCAATTGCTGACCTTCCCTGATGAAAATCATCACATTTTAAAACCAGCCAATTCAATTTTGTGGCATCAAACCGTTTTGAACTGGATGGAAAAATATCTGAAGTAAAAATAGCCTTGCAATTAAAAAAGCCCTTCAATCAGTTTGCGATTGAAGGGCTTTTTCTTATGCATCGAAAGGCACGAAACCGTACTAATATCTCTAGATTACAAATAAAACTTAGTGCTGTGTTCGATCAATTGAAGCCAAACGCGCTAACTCGTCAGCACGCAAATTTTTCGCACGCGGAATCCACTTTAACTGCACGGCTGGGATTTGCTTCATCAAATTCTCAACTTGTGAACGTAGCTCAAGCAATGCGGCAATTTGCTTTGTTCTTGCGGATTGCAGATCCGTAATGACGACTTGGCTATCACCATAAATAATGAGTGTGTCCGCAGCATGTTGCACTGCCAATTCTAGTAGTGCGTGCAAAGCACGGTATTCGGCATAACTGCTATCGCCGTAACCAATTGAACGGCTAATTTCCCAAACTTGCCCGCTTGGCGCTTTCAACACAACACCGATATAACAATCTCCGGGATTTGGTTGCGCTGAGCCGTCAAACCAACCGCACCAACTATGATCAAAAACCATGTTGCCTGCTTTTTTAATGGCATACTTGGTTTCGGCGACACGCTTCTTCTGTAATTTGATTTCCGCTTGTTTGGCGATATCTTGCTGGCGTTGCTGTAGCAACACAGATAATCCCAATCCTGCCGCTTCCTTTGTCAAAACCTGTTCTAAAGCGAGATGAAAATCGATTCCTTGGTCTCGCGCCAAACGCCGGCTCTCGACTAGCTCACGACGAAACGCCAATCTTTGTAGGATTTCGAGATCAATAGGCATATTCTGATATTCATCCATATCCAATTTAATTAATCGCTTGCAGAAACGACGGCTAGCTGAGTTCGCATTACCACATTCCCTCTTGTGCACAGAAATTTAATCACACTTGTTGTAAGCAAGAGGCAATTTGATCTATCTAAATAACGTCAACACAGTTCCTATGATAATCTTCGAACACAATTGATGCACAGCATCTTCTTGGTAAAAGTGCGCTTGCCAAGTCTAACTATAAAAAAATGCTAAATGTTTTCCATGAATTACCTCTCCTCGATCAAGGACTTCGTCCTGAATATCAATAACACGAAGAATCAGCATGAGGCTGCCCATTACTTCATGCTAGCTTGATCGTCGCACTTATGTTTTTCGCCCCACTTCAACAAGTTCAAGCTATCCGTCGTTGGACAAACTCGCTATGGTCGCATCCGCAACGTCCGATTTGGTCTTGGTGGGTACTGGCATGCTTGATGATTGGTATTGAAGTTTTTGGTCACGATCAAATTAAAACAGCACAAATGCTGGTCTTGGCTTTGCCATTCTTACTGATTTTATTCATCCCACTAGCTAGCCCGCGACATCAACGACTCCGCGTTATTTTTGTATGCGTTGCGCTGATCGCATTCGTACTCGATAGTGTACTGAGACGTTTCATCAGCGAAGCTTATCAAGCTGCGCCAGATAGCTCGATGGTTTTAAGTGCTGTTGCCAATACCAGCTTATTAGAGTCTCGCGAGTTTATTGCCAGCTATGCGCTACCTATCATCCAATTAGTGATACTAAGTATTTTTTCTGTCGGCTTTTTGGTTTTTCTCGTATTTTCCGCTAGTGCAAGTAGCGCAAACGCAAAACAATTTCGCATCCAGTCATTGTGGTTAAAAATCCTTCTCGGCTTGGCGATAATTTTGTGCGTCGTTGGCTATGCGAGTAAGCCTTGGCGCAAGCTGCATCCTTTATACTTTTGGCCCAGAATTTCACTGGTTACGATAGAACTGAGATCGAATTGGCATGATCTGAAAGCACAACGTGAAAAGCAACTGAACTTCGCCAAATCACTACAAGTGGTAGCAGAAGGAAATACTTCATCGACCCTAGTACTAATCTTGTCCGACAGCCTTAATCGCGACAATATGTCGACTCATGGCTATCCGCGCACAACTACGCCACAACTTGAAAACCTCAGCAAACGTATGCCGGAGCAAGTAATCAATTTTCGCTATGCGTGGTCAGTTGAAGCAGCAACAATTGCTTCTCTAAAGAGCTTGTTTTATTTAGATACACCAAATGCAAAACCAGTCCATTTATTAGCACTGGCAAAAGCGGCTGGCTACCATATCACTTGGATCAGCAACCATGATGGGCAAGCAATCGAACAAGAGCATGCACGATTTGCTGATCACTTAGAAATGCTGAATAACATACCTGGACGCGACAGCAGTTCCTCCGATAGCAGCACCCATCAACCACTGATCGCTGCACTAGCACGTCCTGTGCAACGCAAATTGATTGTTGTACACATGCTCGGTGCCCATCCTCAATACAAGATGCGTTACCCAGAGAATGCCAATCTATATATCGATAGTAAGGACAAAGTCTATCGTGACTTAGAGCGACAAAGACGTTCTAGTTGGTTGATCGAAAAGCGCAATGAATATGATGCAGCAATACGAAATCATGATGCGCAAGTTGTAAAAACGCTGGAAATTACCCAACAGGCGCTCGATAAAGATCAACGTGGCGCTTGGATTTTTGTCTCTGACCATGGGCAGGAAGTTGCACACACACGTAATCATGCAGGACATAGTGCAAGCACAGCGGCGGGCTTTCGAATTCCTGCCTTTATTTGGAATAATCATCCGTCAACAATCGAAGCGAATCAAGCACTAGCGCAAAGACCATTTCGATTGGATTGGCTAGGATGGACCATGCTAACGCTGATGGAAATTCAATGGACTGGGCAACAAGAAAGCAAAAACATACTGAGCCCAACTTATCAGTTCAAAAATCCTGAGTTAGGTATTCCTATCTCGACGTTTCGTAACTGATCTAAACAATTAAGCCAGACTAACTTGGTCCGTAGATGTCTTGCGTTTGGTTCCTTCATACGAATCATAATCACCGTAGAGCAGCGTCTTTAATTCAAGTCCACTAATCACAGAAATCAGATTCCTATATAGTCAAACTGCATATAAGCAAATAAATACTAAGTAGTTGGTTATAAAGTAAGCTGCACTTATCATGCAGGCTACTTTGTATGAGGCTATATGACACTCACCTATATCATCTCTGGATTCGCAGTTGGCACCTTGGTCGGATTGACCGGTGTCGGCGGTGGCTCATTGATGACGCCACTGCTCACACTCTTGTTCGGTGTGTCGCCTGCAGTAGCGGTAGGAACGGATTTGGCATTTGCTTCAATTACCAAAGCGACTGGCACCCTAACACATCGTCTGCGTGGTTCAGTCGAATGGCATGTGGTTCGCTTGCTCTGCATCGGCGCCTTGCCTGCAGCACTTGTAGCAACCCTAGCATTAAAATATTTTGGCGGCTTAAGCCAAGAACTAGGGCAAATCATTCGTTACTCGATCGCGGTATCGGTGTTATTAACCGTGATTGCCATTTTGTATCGCAGTAAATTAATCGCATGGATCAACGCCCATCCAGAACGCCAGCTTGAAGGCAAAAAACTGGCGAGTGCGACGATTATTGCTGGTGCGATTTTAGGAATTTTAGTCACCATTTCTTCCATCGGCGCGGGTGCGATTGGTGCCACAATTTTGGTTTTGCTTTATCCCAAAATGCCAGCAGCGCACGTAGCAGGCACCGATATCGCCTATGCCGTGCCGCTTACCGCCATTGCAGCAATTGGTCACTGGTGGTTAGGATCAATCAATTGGGAACTCTTAGGTTCATTATTGCTTGGCTCGGTACCCGGAATTACACTTGGATCGTTAGCTGCCAAAGCTGTACCAGAAAAATTTTTACGCGGAATTTTAGCGACAACACTCACTTTAGTGGCCTGTAAATTAGTTTTGTAATTGGCGACGTTATTAATGCTAAAACCAATCACAAAGTTAATCAGAAAATCAGTTTCACTAAACAAGTTATTAATCCCATCAGCACGTTGATAATGTCGACGCCACTTTTTGGTAAGACGTTTTGAATAGGAAGTTTGAAGATGTATCGTTATGACCAACATGATCATTTAATCGTTCAAGAGCGCGTTGCGCAATTTCGCGATCAAGTAAGCCGTCGCATCGCCAATGAACTGACGGAAGATGAATTCCGTATTTTGCGTTTGCAAAATGGTTTGTACATGCAACGTCATGCGTACATGCTGCGGGTTGCCGTGCCATATGGCCTGCTATCTTCAACACAGTTGCGAAAATTCGCTTTTATTGCACGTAAATACGATCGCGGTTATGGTCACTTCACGACACGCCAAAACATCCAATACAACTGGATCAATTTAGAAGATACGCCCGACATCTTGGCCGAGTTAGCAAATGTGGAAATGCACGCAATTCAAACTTCGGGCAATTGCATGCGCAATATCACGTCAGATGAATTTGCTGGCGTGGCTGCAGATGAAATTATTGATCCACGTCCGTATGCTGAAATCTTGCGTCAATGGACTACGTTTCACCCTGAATTCGCGTATTTGCCGCGCAAATTCAAAATCGCCATCAACGGTGCCAAGGAAGATCGCGCCGCGATTGCGGTGCACGATATCGGTTTAACCGTTGTTCACAATGATGCTGGCGAAGTTGGCTTTAAAGTGATGGTTGGTGGTGGCATGGGACGTACGCCTATTTTGGGCAGTGTGATTCGTGAGTTCTTGCCGTGGCAACACGTGATGACTTATTTAGAAGCGATTTTGCGTATCTATAACCAATTCGGTCGTCGCGACAATATTTACAAAGCGCGTATCAAGATTTTGGTAAAGGCAATCGGTGCTGAAGAATTTGCCCGTCAAGTAGAAGAAGAATGGCAAGACATTAAAGATGGTCCAGGTACCTTAACGGAAGCAGAATTAAAGCGTGTTGCTGCTTACTTCACCGCACCTAATTATGCCAAACTACCCGCTACTGATGAAAATTTTGTGCAATTACAACAAGAAAATAAGGCATTTTCGAATTGGGTGAAGCGGAATGTAAAACCGCATAAACAAGCAGGTTACAATGCCGTTTTGCTATCACTGAAGAAACCTGGCGTACCACCAGGTGATGCCAGTGCGGATCAGATGGATTTTGTTGCCGACTTAGCAGATCGCTATAGTTTTGGCGAAATCCGCGTCACCCATGAACAAAATTTGGTATTAGCCGATGTCGAACAAAGTCGCTTATTTGATTTATGGAAAGAAGCCAAAGCTCACGGTTTAGCAACACCGAATATCGGTTTGTTGACCGATATGATTTGCTGCCCAGGTGGTGATTTCTGTTCATTGGCGAACGCCAAATCGATTCCAATCGCACTCGACATTACTGACCGCTTCAACGATCTGGATTATCTGCACGACATCGGTGAGTTGGAATTAAATATGTCTGGCTGTATCAATGCATGCGGCCATCACCATGTCGGCAATATCGGTATTTTGGGTGTCGATAAGGATGGAAGTGAGTGGTACCAAGTATCTATTGGTGGAGCGCAAGGTAATCAAGCAGCGATAGGCAAGATTATCGGTCCTTCTTTTTCAGCGGGACAAATGCCAGAAGTGATCGACCGTATCGTACAAGTGTATCTGCGCGAACGTGCTGAAGGAGAACGCTTCATCGATACTGCACAACGCTTGGGCATTACACCATTCAAAGAATATGTTTATGCAACACCAATAAAAACGATCGAGCATCACGGAGAAGATGCCGGCTCTGCAGTAGTGTACTAGGGGGAGAAATACATGACGAAAATTATTAAAGATCGCGCGGTAGTAGAAGACAATTGGGAAATTTTGCAATTGTCTGAAGACGATACCGCCGACGCAATCGAAGTACCCGAAGGAAAAGTGATCGTGCCACTCAAAGTGTGGCAATTTCAACGCGACAAATTAATCCAACGCGCCAAAGAGCTTCACGATATTGCTGTCTGGTTTAGTAGCAATGAGCAAGCCAAAGAATTACAGCAAGACTTGCATTTATTCAACTTGTTAGCTGTCGATTTTCCTAAATTTGCCGATGGCCGCGGTTACTCAATCGCTTACAACTTACGCACACGCTTCAACTATACGGGTGAGCTACGTGCAATCGGCGACGTGCTACGTGACCAACTATTTTACATGCAGCGCGTAGGCTTCAACGCCTTTGCAGTTCGCGCTGACAAAAACATTCATGACGCCATCAAGGGTTTGACCGACTTTAGTGAAAAATACCAAAGTTCGGTTGATGAAAAAAATCCCTTATTCCGTCGTGCGGCAAGAACAGGTAGTTAAAGCCATGAACGAAACAAGCGAATACGAAATCCGATTAGCCAACACCGTCGCGATCTTAGAGAAAATTGCGAGTGAATTTACGCCCGCAGTGTTTGCCTCTAGCCTCGCGGCAGAAGACATGGTGCTGACGGATTTAATCTTGCGCCGCCAACTTAATATTGGTATTTTTTCTTTGGAAACTGGTCGTCTGCACAAAGAAACCTTGGCAATGCTGGACAAAATTCGCGCTACCTATACTGTCGACATTCAATTGTTTAAACCGAATCTCGCAGCGGTTGAAGATTACGTCAGACAGCATGGCATCAACGCTTTTTACGATAGCGTAGACATGCGTAAAGAATGCTGCAGAATTCGTAAGGTAGAGCCACTTAATCGCGCGCTCAAAGATAAAAAAGCGTGGATCACAGGCCAAAGACGCGCCCAATCTGCGACACGTACCGAATTGGCCGTGCAAGAAGACGATGTCGCGCATGCTATGCAAAAATTTAATCCTTTGGCAGATTGGTCAGAAGATGATGTTTGGCACTATATTCGTAGCAATAATGTGCCTTACAATGCCTTACATGACAAAGGCTACCCATCGATAGGCTGCGAACCTTGCACCCGCGCCATCCAACCCGGCGAAGACGTACGCGCAGGACGCTGGTGGTGGGAAAACCCCGAGTCCAAAGAATGTGGCTTGCATGTAGTGGATGGAAAATTAGTCCGCATTAAAGCAATTTGAACGAAATTAATTGAAAACCGAATACTGAATTAAAAGGCTTAGCATGAACACCGTAGTAGAAAATCACTTCATTGATGCCGCGAGTAATCGCCATCTCGATTGGCTGGAATCCGAAGCCATCCACATCATGCGTGAAGTGGCCGCTGAATGTACTAACCCTGCCCTGCTATTTTCAGGTGGTAAAGATTCTGTGGTGTTATTGCGTATCGCTGAAAAAGCATTTCGTCCGGGCAAATTCCCTTTCCCTTTAGTACACGTCGATACTGGTCACAACTTTCCAGAAGTGATCACTTTCCGTGACAAACGCGTGGCAGAATTAGGCGAACGTCTGATCATCGGTTCAGTTGAAGACTCGATCAAACGTGGCACGGTACGTTTGCGTAATCCACAAACTGATTCGCGCAATGCGGCGCAAGCGGTGACTTTGTTAGAAACCATCGCGGAACATCAATTTGATGCTTGCATAGGCGGTGCCCGTCGCGACGAAGAAAAAGCCCGTGCCAAGGAACGTATCTTTTCCTTCCGTGATGAATTCGGTCAATGGAATCCCAAAGCACAACGCCCGGAATTATGGGACTTGTATAACACCCGCGTTCACCCTGGTGAAAACATGCGCGTGTTCCCTATCTCAAATTGGACCGAGCTCGACGTTTGGCAATACATCGCACGTGAAAAACTCGAATTGCCACCGATTTATTTCGCGCATGAACGTGAAGTCATTCCGCGCAATGGCTTACTAGTTCCGGTAACAGAATTAACGCCGCCACGTGCTGACGAAACCGTAGAAAAACAAATTGTGCGCTTCCGCACCGTTGGTGATATTTCTTGTACTTGCCCTGTCTCCTCCGATGCCGCCACTGTTGAAGCGATTATCGAAGAAACCGCGGTCACCCAAATCACTGAACGCGGCGCCACACGCATGGATGATCAAACCTCTGAATCCTCCATGGAAAAACGTAAAAAAGAAGGATATTTCTAATGAGCACCCAGGTACAACAATCCGCCACAGCCAACGACCTCACACGTGAACGCGGCCTATTACGCTTCATCACGGCTGGCTCCGTGGACGATGGAAAAAGTACGCTGATTGGTCGTTTGCTATTCGACAGTAAAGGCATCTTTGCGGACCAATTAAATGCGATTTCCAAAGCCAAGCATAAGCGTACCGTTGGTGACACCATTGATTTGTCATTGCTAACTGATGGCTTAGAAGCCGAGCGTGAACAAGGCATTACCATCGACGTCGCTTACCGTTATTTCGCCACGCCAAAACGTAAATTCATCATCGCCGACACACCGGGTCATGAGCAATACACACGCAATATGGTGACTGGTGCATCGACTGCCGATGCGGTGATTATTTTGATCGACGTCTCCAAAGTAAAATTCGGTGAAGATGGCAGCGTGGAATTGCTCACACAAACCAAGCGTCATTCCACCATCGCCCATTTGCTGCAAATCGAACACGTGATCGTGGCTGTCAACAAAATGGATTTGGTCAATTACGATCAAACGGTGTACGACCGTATCGTCGCTGCTTACCAAAGCTTCGCAGCCCAATTAGGTTTACGCGACGTGCATCCAATTCCGCTGTCCGCACTGGCTGGCGATAACGTGGTCACCAATAGCGACAATCTGGCGTGGCACCAAGGCCCGACTTTAATCGAGTTATTGGAATCTTTAAACGTGTATGACGACTGCCACGACGAGCCTTTCCGTTTTCCTGTGCAATTAGTCGCACGTCACAATGGTCACGAAGCGAATGATTTCCGTGGCTACATGGGACGCATAGAAGCGGGCAAAATCAGTGTTGGTGACAGTATCGTGGTCCAGCCTTCGGGCCAAAGCGCGACCGTCAAAGATATCCAAACTTTAGACGGCTCATTACAAACTGCAGTAGTTGGACAGTCCGTCACCATTTTGCTCAATGAGTACGTTGATATCTCACGTGGCGACATGTTGGCGGCGGCAGATCGTCCGGCGACCGTACTAAAATCTGTGAGCGCCGATGTATGTTGGTTGTCTGAAGAAGCCTTGGACTCGCGTCGCAAATATTGGTTGAAACATACGACACGTCAAGTCGCGGCACGTGTTGCGTCGATCGACACTTTATTGGATATCAATACCCAAGAACGCCGCCCAACTGATACACTTAAATTGAACGACATCGCTCGCGTCAATATCAATGTACAGCAAGCCTTAGCAGCCGATGCTTACGACATCACTCGTGCTACTGGCGCATTTATTTTGATCGACGAAGTCACCCATCAAACTGTCGCAGCGGGAATGATACGTCTTGGCTAATCTATCTGAATCAACTTCGCCCTCGATCCAACAGGAAACAGGCATCGTCTATTTAGTCGGTGCTGGTCCAGGGGCAGTTGATTTGATTACGGTGCGTGGTGCCAAACTGTTAGCGCAAGCGAATATTGTTTTACACGACGCATTGGTCACGCCAGAAATGCTGGAACTATGCCCACAAGCGATCAAAGTATCGGTAGGCAAACGTAGCGGACAACGCTCTGCTGCACAAGAACACATCAATCAACAATTGATCGAAGCAGCGCAACAACACGCCATCGTAGTGCGTCTAAAAGGTGGCGACCCGATGTTGTTTGGTCGTGCAGATGAAGAAATGACAGCGTTGGAACACGCTGGAATACGTTTCGAAATTGTACCCGGCATCACTACCGCAATGGCAGCCGCAGCCAGTGTACAACTTCCGTTAACCAAACGCGGCGTGGCGCGCAGTGTCGCGCTTTTTACCTCCAGTACCGCACCCGGTGAGGCTGCGGAAACACGCATTCCAGATTGCGACACCTTAGTTCAATACATGGGTGGCAAAGAAGCGATACTCACTGCGCAACGCATGTTAGCGAAAGGTTTTTCACCTGATTTACCGATTGTGATCGTGCAAAGTTGCAGCCGTCCAGAGGAGCAGCACCTGCATCTAAAACTATGTGATTTAGCAAACGGCTTGCCTGCCTGTGATGGCCCAGTTCTAGTAATGATGGGCGAAGCGATGCGGCAGCGCAACTAGTTATTATCAAATATCAAAATCAATAAATTCGTTCTGTTATCTTCTACGCATCCCATCAAGTAGAAGTTTTCGCTCAAAATCTTGCGCTAGAATAAGTTTCATTCTCGCAATGGCTCGTAAAATTGCCGTTCTGAAACTTTCGACTCTCAACAGTCATTAGGCGTCACATGGAATATTTTGAATGGAATGATAGCTTGAGTGTT
>VFQS010003467.1_pt1 | contig 12019 bp, 14 predicted proteins | sample 3512361 | NCBI WGS metagenome assembly VFQS01 (sample SAMN10412375, study PRJNA504923) | tailings metagenome | isolation source: Relicate 1 Philex TSF3 active mining | place: Philippines
ATCAAGTAATATTTCATTCATGCTATTAAGCGAAAATTCCCTTCCCGATAATGATTGTAATTTATAACAATCATCTTTGCTTAAAGGGTAGAAGTCTTTCAATTTTTTAGGTTCATTACCGTTAAACTGAATAACCTTTTTTATCGGTTCTTCTTTTTCAAAAGAATTTTTACAAAAATTAGATTCCGTAGATCTATTTTTAAATATATTCTTCTTATTCTCATTATCTATTAAATGATCTCCTCCAAAATGAGGAGAGCCCCCCTCTCTTTTAGGTGCAGAAAAATCAGGTTTGACGTGATTTTTAACCCTAACTGCTTTTTTATTATCGATACAGGAATCTAAAAATTGGGCACTTAAGTGAATGAATAACCTGTTGTTATAAGTCTGACCTCTTAATTTAACATTACGGAATTCTCTGGCACAAATGCCCATTTTCTCCAGTTTGACAAAAATTCTTCGCAATTTTTCCCGATTAAACCCAAATTTTTTCTCAAAATGTTCGTAAGAAGTTTGCCAGGCATCTCCGAGAAACTTATTTACATAAGTAATATTGCCTGTTTGGGTATCTTTTATCCTTTTAGGACGATACCAATAAACAATTTCTGCAAGAACAGAAATCAATGGAAGATCAGATGTTCCCCGACTGTTGGTAAATTTCTCGTACCAATCATGAGGCGTGATGTTCCCAGTTAATATAGGATGATGAATAGTTTTACATTGCTTGTTTGCAACACAACGTACAATTGTTTCCATAATTCTTTAAAAATTCCTATTTTTTAGGAGTCAAGAACAAGAAAACCTTGCATTTTAAGGAAAATTATTGTACCATTATTTAAGAAATAGGAGCTTCCAATTCTTATTCTTAAATATTGTGTTAGGTACTTTGGTTTTCTTAGTGCTTAACACCTTATTTTTTACTTCCTTACTAACATATCAATTTTATTTAACTTATCTTTTTCAAGTTTTTCGTTAGCGGCATCAATAAACCACTTTCTTCTAGTAATAAAACTTGTTTCGCAAATAGAATCTATTTGTTCCAATAAATAAACTGGAAAATCAAGAGATACTCTTTTTAGAGCTTTTTTATTATCCATTTCTAATTAAAATTTATAGTTATATTTATAGCTATTTAACAAAAAATACTGAATATAATTCAGATATTGATCATATATGTTTGCGTTGTCAATAAAAATTATTCACTTTTGTACATTTTATGCTTTTTATTGTACAACTAAAGGGACGGTAATATTAAATTAGTTACATAAAATAAGTATAATACATTAATATGTTTTAGCATTATGATGTTAAAACATATAAACATACATTAGTTGCAATAATACAAATCAGCAGGGAATTTTAGCAAAAAATAGTATTTTATGCTTTAACATATTTATGCTTTAATGCTAATATGCTTTTTATTTTAAGGTTTTTATATATGATTATTTCTTTTTTGAATCAAAAAGGGGGTGTGGGAAAAACAACACTCTCTATAAATGTTGCTACATGTTTATCGCTGAAAAAGTTTAAAGTACTATTAATTGATGCTGATCCTCAAGGAAGTTCTTTAGACTGGGCTGCTATAAGGAAAAAGGAAAGTCTTTTTACGGTAGTTAGTATAACAAAACCAATTATCCATAAAGAAATAACAAAACTATCTAAAAATTATGATCATATTGTTATAGATGGACCTCCCCGTATTTATGATGTTGCCAAATCTGCTATTGTTACAAGTGATCTTGTGGTAATGCCTGTACAACCATCCCCTTATGATATCTGGGCAGCAAATGAAGTTGTTAGTTTAATTAAGGAAGTATCAGAACCGTTACAAGATATTAAAAACATTAAATGTGCTTTTTTAATAAATAGAAAAATAGTTAATACTGCTATAGGTAGAGACATAGAAAGTGCTTTGACCCATTATGAAATGGACGTATTACAAACTCATATTTGCCAGAGAATTGCTTATGCAGAAAGCGCAGCAATTGGTTCTACAGTAATAGAAGATCCAATGAAAGATCCCTTAGCATCCCAAGAAATTAATAGTTTAACTGAAGAAATCTTAGAGAAATACAGTAGATAAAATTTATGACCCAAAAAAAAATAGAAATTTCAAAAAAACCTATACCTAGAGAAACTAATAATTTTATTGATAATTGGGTGTCTGGAAATTTAAACCCCAATGATTTGAAAAATAACCTTAAAAGGACTACTATTTATTTACCAGAAGACCTACATAGGAACTTGAAAATAAAAGCGGCGAATCAAAAAACTACCATGACTGATTTAATAATAGAAGCAATAGAAAAAAATCTAAAGTAACATTAAAATAACTGCATTAATATGTTTTAACATTATTATGTTTTAATGCTAATATGTTTTAGCATATTTATGTAGCAAAGTACGATAGGGTCAACCTTGACTCGCTCAAATACCCAAAATTCCCTTTTAGGTATTTAGTATCTCCTAATAGATACTAAATACCTTGTAGCAGCACTGCTACAAGGATCATCATTAACTTTCCCTTTTCAGCAAGTACTTTGTAATTATAAGTTACTAGTACATTTTTGCTGTTGATACCACCAAGTATTTTAACATAAAAGAGGATACAATATATTAAGGGAATAAGCAGTCGTAAATTATTATACTAAATCAGTTTACTGACTAAAATTTATTAAAGTTCATACATCTTTGGACTAAAGGATATTTTGTTGGTACAGTTAGTAATGTTGATTCACATATAAGTTCGAAAATAAAAGAATAAGAGATCCATCATAGGAAAGATAATACCAAATTTTCAAGGTGTTTTGCCTGTGATGATAAAGCTATAGGCTTTAGGTAAATAGTTAGTCGATTAACTTTTTCTTATTAGGAATAGGAAATAAATTGTAACTATAACATATATACGCTAATATATTAAAACATACTAACATATTTATGTTATAACATAAATATGAAAAACTGAGTAAAGCAGAACATATACTGCGCTGGCAGTAAAACTATCTTTAATACCTATAGTTCTAAAGTTTCTCTGGTTTATATTAAATCAAGCCAGAATGTTCTTTTAAATTAATAAGTTTAAGCAGATTACTCTGGATAAAAGCCAGCTGATAAACTAAATAGTAAGTAAATTAGGTTAATATATGGGCAAAATTTTTTTAGAATGGTTAATAACTAACATAGAAATATTAGGTTTTACGGCAGCCATGTTGGGTACATTTTCTTTAATTCCACAAGTAATAAAAACTGCAAAATCCCATTCAGTTGCCGGTATTTCGTTAATCATGTACATTATCATTAGTATTGATTCAGTTTTATGGCTGATTTATGGTAGTGTATTAGCACTGGTTCCTTTAATTGTTCAAAGTTCAATAACTTTTACTTGTGCTTTTATAATGATAATTATGAAGTTATTATGGAATAATAAAAAAATCAGGGAAAATTAGTTATAAGTACATGCATAATATATTTTATGCCGCTTTAGCAAAGTTACTGCAATAAAGTTTGTATCTTGTACAACCTATTTAAACTGACAAGGATTTAATATGTCCTAAATTAGCCCAGTTCTAGGATTTTCTGATCTCTGGTAAGTACTGTTGCTCTTACAAGTTTATTGCTATAAGATTAGTATTTTCTATCGAAAAAACCAGTTTTTATCAATGGATATAAAAAAGCCACATTCTTCATCCTTTTCTTTTAAATTGAAATATGGAAACAACTTACCAATTAACATGATAAGTAATACTTAGATCATGCACTTTTTAAAGAGGAGGAGAATAGGGCAGTAAAGTTAAACAGCAATGTTATAAGCGGTTGCTAAATTAGCGTGGATATCCAATCTATCTAAGGGTTGTTCAAATTTAACAAACCTTCCATTACTATTTAAAAAATATAACTCCTCTTCTTGTACTTTAGCGAACAATATCTTATCTCTATAAAAACCTGTAAATTCATCTTTTATACGATATTCCACCTTACCTATGGAGGTCATAGCCATAAGTATTGTCCTAATTAAATGTTTTTCCATTGTTTAATTTTTTAATACGTAATTATAACATTAGAGAAAATAATTTAATAAGTTATTCATAATTTACTTATAATTTAACTAATAATAAGTTATTATACATTTGTATTTATTAATTAATCCTTAATTATGGACTGTTTTATTTCGTGTAACTATTCAATAAGATTAATAGAGAAATTAAAGTCATTAGACACTGAAGGTGTACTAGATTTTGAGGTAATTAATAAAGCTATTTCTTTTGCTAAAAAATATCATCAGGGACAGCTGAGAAAAAGCGGAGAACCGTTTTATAGCCATCCATTAGAAGTAGCTTATATAATCTCTGATTATAACTTAAAAACGGATGTAATAGCTGCTAGCATATTACACGATATCGTTGAAGATACCGAAGTTACTATTAAGATAATTCTTGAAAATTTTGGGCCAAGAATAGCTGAAATGGTTGACAGGCTTACCCGTGATAGACCGGATGGAAGCAAATTAAGTATAAAAGAATTATTAAATAATGCTTATGAGCTTCAAGATCAAGAGGTACTATTAATTAAATTAATTGATAGACTACACAATATACGAACTATCAAAAGTATGAGTGCTCAAAAAATAGAAAAAATTGTTGCGGAAACTCTAACAAACTTTATAGCTAGTTCAATATACCTTGGATTATTAGAAGTAGAACAACAGTTGACCGAAAGCTGTATGTACTATTATTCTAAACAAAAAAACAAACCATACAAAAAGAAATCCATATTTTCTTTTAATGATAATAATTCCCCGCTTCTATCTCTAATTTCTTAAAGTGGAATAGTCCAAAACCGAATGTTATACTCATAGGCACCATTATGATAGCAATCCCCCAGTGACCAAAATATTTCTCTAGATAAACAAGTCCAAAAGAGGTGGTTATGTGCATTATAGCTCTTGATAGAGCATATATAAAACTACCAAAAGTGAAGCGCTTAAAAATGGGAATATGAGTATAAAAAACCGGTGTTGCAGGATTAGTACTAAGAACAAAGAGTACGAAGAATGCTTGAATGCCAAATAATTGTATATAATTATCTATATTATTTAATAAATATGGGGTAACTAACGCAAATGGAAAAAATACCCATAACTTAAACTGTAATATTTTTAATGGATGTATCTTATAAGATAACCAGGTTATGATAATGTAACCAATTAAGGCAATGATTGAAATAATAAAGTTCTGCTGTATGACCTCATCAGGCGTGAATCCTAAATTCTGTTTTAAAAAATTACCGCAATAAATATATGTAAAGTAAAAGCATATTGGCCATCCACATTGGATAAAAAATAAAGACAGCAAAGTTATTTTATTGCTTTTTTCCTGATAAAGATAATTGTCCTTTAGTATTTCGTTTGTTAAATCTTTTTTTAAAGTTATAGCCATCCTGCGTTTAGCATCAGCAAAATCTGCAGTTTCTCTTAGTGTAGTCCGTGCTATTGCTCTGACCAAAGCTATTACGGCACCTACCCAAAAAGCATATCGCCAATTAAAACCGTAACTTGTAAAAAGAGATGCCAGAGCTAAAGCAAATACGCCCCCTAGAATAGAAGCAACGGCAATCATCATTACAACCGGATATTGTAGAGGCGGTTTTACAACCTCAGTTAGATATATTTCTGCTCCTACTATCTCTCCCATAGATGACATACCTTGAATCATACGACAAATAGTTACAGCCCAAGATGCAGTTATACCTATTTGAGCATAAGTGGGTAAAGTAGCCATTACTACACATGATATAGACATTAGAAAAGTGGTTATTACAACTGTGGCTTTACGTCCTACATTATCACCGATATAACCAAATATTAAAGCTCCAAACGGCCTAAAAACAAAGATGGAACAAAAAGCAAAAGCTGATAATAGAGACGCAGTAAAAGGGTCAGTTTTTGGAAAAAATAATTCATTAAGCAGTACTGCCATATGAACGTAGAGCATTAAGTCAAAATATTCAAGAAATGTCCCTATAGATAATAACCCTACAGCCTCTTTTTGTTCTTTTGTAAGGTTCCGTTGTTTTGTTAAGTGCATTAAAATTCATAATTATTTTATAAATGTTTCTAATTAAAACAGCTATCTAAACTGCTTTTCAACTATTTATTGCATTAATTATGAAAAATTATTGATATTACTTGTTAATTGAAATTATTTAACACAAATTTAACACAGGCGATAATTTCTGGTTAATCTAATTTTAGAAATTTTAGCTAACTGCGTATACAGCTCTAACTGGTTTTTGCAGAAAATAAATTTATGGCCGCCTCTGTTACTATCAAAAGTACCCCATGCGCAAATCAAAGTGAGCCCGCCAAATAAATTATTTTGCTGGTAGAGATGGTAATAACGTTTTAATTTTTTAAATTTAAGTAAAATCATTAATTAATATTACCGGTTAATAATTTTGTCGCCGGTTCTTTAGGAGAGCCATCACCATTAACATATTCATAAAGAGTAGCTGTAGATATGTTAAGCCTTTTAGCTACATCTTTGGCAATAGAGGATCTATCGCTCATGGCTGCCATAGCCATTTTAAGGGTAGGGAGGTCCATTTTCCTTGGCCTTCCGCCCAGGCGTCCTCTTGCTCTTGCTGCAGCAAGTCCGGCTTTTGTTCGCTCACTAATTAACTCTCTTTCAAATTCTGCAAGAGCAGCAAAAATACCAAATACAAGTCTACCGTGAGCTGTTGTGGTATCTATTTGTGCTCCTTGTCCGGTAAGCACCTTAAGGCCAATATTTTTTTCATTTAACTCAAGGGTAATATTTACCAGATCCTTTAAGCTTCTGCCTAATCTATCAAGTTTCCATATTACCAGAGTATTACCCGGTTGAAGAGCTTTAAGGCAGTTAGTTAACCCCGGTCTATTATCATGCCTTGAACCTGACTGATTATCAGAATAAATTCTATCTTCGCCAACCCCGGCAGCAAGTAGGGCGTCTTTCTGCAGGTCTAGTACCTGACTTCCGTCAGCTTTGGATACTCGCATATATCCTATTAACATATATTTTTACAATTTTTTAAAATATTTAAGTTTAAGCGCATTTTGGTCAAAGGAATAAGTAGTACTACAGTTCCTATAATGATTTATTAGACCAATAAGTATATCTGAAAAATCAGCTTCTGCTTTTTCATATTCAATTACAGCAAGAAAAGCGAGTTCATGATGTTCAAACTCAAATTCTATAGCAGAAAGAAGTAGTTTAAGAGTTTTTATAATCTGCTCTTTCTGATATTTATAACCTCTGACAAGTACCCAGACTAATTCGCACAAAACAATATTATTGATAAATATTGATTTTTCTTTTCCTATATAACTGTCTAGAAACCTGGTAGCCATTATGGATTGGTCTTTATCGTCATTTGTAATATATCTCACTAAAACGTTAGTATCTACTGCTATCATAGAACATTCCTTATAATATTATTCATTTCATCGCATGAGAGGGATTTATCTGGTTTAGGTAGAATATTCTTAAGCTTGGATAACGAATTATTGATTGGTACTACGATAATACAACCTTCTTGCTCTATTAACTCAATCTTACTGCCAGTTGGAATATTAAGGTTATTTCTAATATGGGTAGGAATTGTAATTTGTCCCTTACTAGTTACCTTAGAGTAATGCTTATTTAGCATATATAATAATTTATTTAATTTAATCTTACTATAACTAGTATAGCAAGATTTTATCTTAAAAACAACTTAATTATGCATATATATGCTACATTAACTAAAAAGTAAGAAAATAATATAAGAAAAGATAAAATATAGGGATAAAACTAACATAGAAAATTAGAATGAGTTAATAGATAAATTTATAGTATTTGGGGAGGGTAAATCACATATGTATGAAAAACGAACGTTTACCTTGCGTTATTAAGCATTGAAGGCGGAAAGGCCATGGTAATAATTTGTTAGAATCGTATATTTCTGATATTTTTAAAGCAATATTATTGTTTTTTGGAGAAATATATGCTTAACAGTAACGGCTCATATGGTAAAGGAGCAAAAGTTTTTTGGAAATGGGGGAGGGGCAAGGTTAAAGGAATAGTTAAAGAGGTTTATTTTTATACTATCGAAAAAGAGATTAAAGGAAATCGAATAAAACGCAAAGCTAGCGCAGAAAATCCGGCTTATTTCATAAAGGAAGATAATAAAGATAAATATGTTTTAAAGCTACATTCTGAACTGATTGATTAGAAGCTCTCTCTTTTAAAGGCACTGTTGCAAATAACAAGAGCTTTATAGGGTTTTAGCACGGTATTTTCTGAAAGAAGCAGAAGGCTAACCTAAATACTCTTTAGTATTAACACCCGGGATGTGCGCAAACGCAATAGGTTCTTGAGCTTCGGTAGACGGCATTCCCAAGCTTATTATGTTACTGCCAAATCTATTGTTAATTTTATCCATAGCAATCGATAATTCTTTCTTTTTAACTGTGGTTGCGAGTTCATCAAAGCTAAGCTGTCGGGGTTTCTCGATTAAATCTGATAAAGATACGGCTACTTGGTGAAGGGTACTTACCTTATTTTTAACAGTTAAACTATCCCATGTATTAAGCAAATGGATCAATATAGTAGAATTATCACAAGAGGGCGGTATTTTTACGTATGCCTTGTAAGTTACTTTACTAGGAGTCTTTATGTATAGGCCAATATAACTAGTGTATAATTCTCTAGCTCTTAATCTTTTAGCAGCTTTTAGGATTAGTTCGGATGCAATGTTGCGGGCTACGTTAACGTTTCTAATTTCAGGAGCAAGTATCCTACTGTGACCTATTACTTTATTCTTTACGGTTTGTGAGGAGAACTCATAACCCCTAAGCAAGTACCAGCATTTCTTACCATAAATACTACCCCAGATAGTTTGGAGATGACCGCTGCTACACTCGTATAACTTCTCTACCGTATTTATGTCGGCTAAGTGAAGCCGCTTAAGTATCCTATAACCTATCCCTGGTATATCCCTTAAAGCAAGAGCGTAAAGTTTTGCCGGGATATCCTCAGGTCTAATAATAGTTAGTCCATCAGGCTTTTTCATCTCAGCGGCTATCTTGGCTAAGTACTTAGTTGAAGCAATGCCAATAGAGCACGTTATGTAATCACCTACATTTTGTTTAATAGCTAGCTTAATATTCTGGGAAAGCCGAATAGCTTCTTGCTCCTGTTGATATTTACCAGTTAACTTACCGGCTCCCTCGTCTATAGAGCATACTACGTCTACAAATAATAGCTTATTGATCTCAGCAAAAATACGTTTGTGGTACTCTACGTATAGCTTATGCCTACCTTTGATGCATATAAGGTTAGGGCATAGTTTCTTTGCTTCATAAATCTTAGTACCTGTTTTAATGCCTTTTAGTTTAGCTTCATAGCTAGCGGCAATAGCGCAGGTAGAGTCAGAGAGCAGGGGAACAACTACCACCGGTTTCCCTCTAAGTGATGGATTTACTTGTTGTTCAATAGTAGCAAAATAGCTATTAAGATCGAAGTATAGCCAATTTAGGCCTTGCATTTGTTTTAGCATCAGCGTTGCTCTTTAATCCTAGCAAGTCATAATTTTAATTAGAAAAATATAAATACCGCTGGTTTATCTGCTCTGGAGCGTTTATCCATTCAGGTGGAAAATATAATAATATGTAAAAGGTAAATACTGAGAAAAATAGACCACCTGTTACCAAAGCAATCATATAAAATGTTTCTTTCTTAAAGGAGAAGAATTTTTTTAATAATTTAAATAAATATGAATATTTAAGCCGGTGAGCTTTATTAGCTTTATTAACCATAAAATCGTTGTAAATAAGTTTATAATGATGTACATATTTAGATTACATGAATTATGTACATAAATCAAGATGAATAATTTATGATATTGGTTAATTTTTTTTGGAACAGGTATCGTTAAGTTAATGGATTAAGGAAATAAAATGTCTTTATTCTTGGATTTTGGTAACAATTACCTTTGCTGTATAGGATAACTAAATAATAGAACAATTGCTAAAATTAGTGTAATAAGAAGGAATAGGCGAGCAAAATTGTTGATAATCTTATTGGGTCGGTAATACGCAACCTGAAAAGTGTACATCAAGTACACGTAAGATGAACAAATTGCCCTCCCCATTCTTGCCGATCTATTTATTTAACAGGAAATGGGACACGTAAATACCCAATATGTTAATCTGCTTATACCAAAATGTATTCAGTTAAATAGAGGTAAACTTAAATTTAAGCATCTACCGTCCAGGAGTAAGATTACGGGAGATAGAATGAATTAGACTAACTGAAAAATTGTAAGCAATACCAACCCATGACTTGAAAGAACCGAAAAAGCCTCCAAATCTCCTGTTTGCTTGGTTCTTTCTATAATGCTATACAGAGCTACTTATGCTTATTAGCGGTATTTTCTAGGTTTTCTCCACCTTTCTTTATATCTTTCCCTATTCCTTCAAAAGTATTACAAGAACAAAGAGCGGAGCTAATTACCAAGAGTATAATTGGGTTTATTAAGATACGCACAGTTACCTCCAATAAAATTTGTCAGATAATATTAAATAGTATAATAGATACCACCCACAGCTGCTAATGGAGAGTATAATACGTAACACAGGCACCGTCAAGTTAAGTAGATAGGCATTATAAGGATTGTAAGAAATAGCTCACTATGTAATTCTTATCATAGGAAACTCTGATGAAATCTCAAAATTTGATCCTAAAGTTTTGAGTCCTGCAATTTGATCTGAGCAAGAAGGACATCATGCTTTTCATGATTTTCTATTATCTCCTATTTCTACCTGTTAAGTGCCTTTTTTCTTAATACGGTTCTACTTATTTCTTTAAAGAGATAAAAATTATCAACTTAGTTAGATAATAAACTCAATAAAGAATCGGAAATAGCTAGCAAAAATATTTAAATCGATGATAAATAATAGAATGGAAGTTATAACGATATAATTTTTCCTTGCGAGGTTAATGTTGGCTGCTTATAGAGAGTGTAAAAAATAATTAAATCAAAATGAATCGCACTATAAAATTAGTAAAAACTATACTACATATAGCCCTTATACCTTATTGTTCAGTTGTAGCATTAGCTGCCTCGGACCAATATATAGAGGGATATATCCAATCCATTTTTGTTCACAGTTACACAATACCGAAAGATGCTGTAACCGTTCGAAACGGGGTTATTTACATTGATAAACAAAAAATAAATGGGTATTCACCTGAGCTTTTAATGGAAAAAGTGAAGCAGGCTTCTTCATCTATTGAAGGGGTCAAAGGAGTAACCTTAAGAAATCACCAGAATTATAGAGCCCTTAATAATAAAAGTTCACGACCCCAAAATAATTCTTCTAAAGGTACTGAAATTGATGGAACATTACCGGTTCATCCTTTATTTGAGCCATTAATTGCCGATCCTAAATGGCCGCGTTTTAGTTTGGCATACCATTATTATTTAAAGGATAGGATGACAAAACATGCATTTAGCCCTAATTTTGGAGCAAGTTTTGGATTATATAGAACAGAAGCAAAAAATCTTGAATGGGAAATTGGGATTCAGGCCGGGTTATTTGCTTTAATGGATATTGGTAGAACCCCTACCGCCTTAATTAATGCTGATTATTTTGTCGGTGTACCGATATCTTATCGTTCCGGTCCATGGTCTGGGCTTGCAAGATTATATCATATAAGTTCACATCTAGGGGATGAATTTATGCTTACCCCTGAGGGCAGAAAGACTAAACGAATTAACTTAAGTTATGAAGGAGTTGATGTATTATTTTCCTATAATTTTACCAATATCAGAGTTTACGGCGGCGGGTATATTGTTCATAAAGAACCAAGTTATTACAAGCCTCTGAAAATCCAGGGAGGAGCAGAATACTATTCTAGTACTACTTTCCTAAATGGACGATTAATACCAATTGTAATAAATAATTCTATAAATGGATCCAATTTCTATGGATAATAGA
>VFQS010003470.1_pt1 | contig 12013 bp, 8 predicted proteins | sample 3512361 | NCBI WGS metagenome assembly VFQS01 (sample SAMN10412375, study PRJNA504923) | tailings metagenome | isolation source: Relicate 1 Philex TSF3 active mining | place: Philippines
GAGTTGGCGCACTGCGTGGATGCGCTGCGCCGTCATGCCCTGGCCCGCCCTGATGTCTCCTTCGCCCTGTGGCACGAGGGTCGGCTGCTGCACCAGTGGCGTGTTCCGCCCTTGATTGAAGAAAGTGCGACGGCCGATGCAGCGCGGCATCGCCGCATTCGCGAGGTGCTGGGCGAAGAGTTTCATGCCGCCAGCCTGCCGGTACAGGCCGAGGCGGGCCCCTTGAAGCTGCGGGGGCGTGTGGGCTTGCCCGACATCGCGAGGCAACGGGCCGATCAACAACATGTTTTTGTCAACGGCCGCTATGTGCGGGACAAGTTGATCAGTCATGCGCTGCGCGCGGCATACGAAGACGTGCTGCACGGTCAACGCCAGCCGGCCTGCGTGCTGTTTCTGGACATCGCACCCGAACTGGTGGACGTGAACGTGCACCCGGCCAAGTCGGAAGTGCGTTTCCGCGATGGCCGGGCGGTGCATCAGGTGGTGCAACAGACCATCGAGGCGGTGTTGTCGCAACCCCGAGCGGGTCAGTGGGCAGCCGGGGCGGCCACCGCAGGCGGACACCTGAGCGCCGATGGCCCGCCACCTGGGTACGTCACAAGGTCACAACCGGACGGTGCGGCACGCTGGGGCGCAGCGGCCTCACAGGCGCAGGTCCGGCTGGCCCTCCAATCGGCCCAGGCGCTCTATGCCCCGGCAGGCGACACCCTGCCCGAGGCAGCGCCCTCGGCACCACAGCCGACGCCGCCTTCGACACCGCCTTCTGATGAATGGCCCTTGGGCCGCGCCATCGCGCAGCTGCACGGCGTCTACATCCTTGCTGAAAACCAACATGGCCTGGTGGTGGTGGACATGCATGCGGCGCATGAGCGCATCGTGTACGAGCGCCTCAAAGCCGATGACGCGGAGCGCGGTGGGGCCTTGGCCAGCCAGCCCCTGCTGATCCCGGCCACCTTCGCGGCCACACCGACCGAAATGGCCGCCGCTCAGGATCACGCCCACACCCTGAGTCACTTGGGGCTGGATCTGTCGCCCCTGGGCCCGGCGACCCTGGCTGTGCGCAGTCAGCCGGCCGCGCTGCCGAATGCCGATCCGGTGGCCTTGGCCCGCAGCGTGCTTGCCGACCTGACGCAGTGGGGGGCCACCCGCGTGGTGGGCCGCACCCGTGATGACCTGCTGGCTTCCATGGCCTGCCACGGTGCGGTACGGGCCAACCGGGCGCTGACGCTGCCCGAGATGAATGCCCTGCTACGCGACATGGAGCGTACCGAGCGATCGGACCAATGCAACCACGGCCGTCCCACCTGGCGCCAGGTCAGCCTGCGCGAACTGGATCAACTGTTTCTTCGGGGGCGCTGAGCCGATATGAACCGACGTCCTGCCCCAACTGCTGAAGCCGCGGTACCCCACCCCGACGGCGAACGGCTGTCCAAACGCATGGCCACCCTGGGACTGGCCTCGCGCCGTGAGGCCGATGAGTGGATCGAAGCCGGGTGGGTGAAGGTCGACGGACGCCTGGCGGTACTGGGGCAACGGGTGTTACCCCAGGCGCGCATCGAGGTCGACCCGGCCGCGCGGCATCAGCAGGCCCAACGGGTCACGGTTCTGGTGCACAAGCCGGTGGGCTACGTGAGTGGGCAGGCCGAGGACGGTTACCCGCCGGCCGCGAGCCTGGTAAAAGCCGACACGCGCTGGGTCGAGGACCGCGCGCCGCTGCGCTTCCACCCGGGCCACCTGCGGCACCTGGCACCTGCCGGCCGTCTGGATATCGACTCCACCGGCTTGCTGGTGCTGACGCAGGATGGTCGCATCGCCAAGCAACTCATTGGAGAAGACTCGCAAGTCGAGAAGGAGTACCTGGTGCGCGTGGCCTTCCGCGGCGCGGGACGGCTGCCACCAGAGAGCCTCGCGCGGCTCCAGCACGGCCTCGTGCTCGATGGGGTGCAACTCAAACCGGCAAAGGTGAGCTGGCAGAACGAAGACCAACTGCGCTTCGTGCTGCGCGAAGGCCGCAAGCGCCAGATCCGCCGCATGTGCGAACTCGTGGGGCTGGAGGTACTGGGCCTCAAGCGCGTGCGCATCGGCAGCGTGGTGCTGGGCAAGCTCCCGGCGGGCCAGTGGCGCTATCTGGGGCCGCATGAACGATTCGCGTGAGCGGCCGGCGCTGTGGGTGATTGCCACCGCGCTGAGCCTGCTGCTGGGCCTGCAGCCGCTGACCACAGACCTTTATCTGCCGGCCCTGCCCCTGATCCAGCGCGACTTGCAGGCGCCGATGAGCGGCCTGCAGCTGACCATGTCCGCCCTCATCCTGAGCTTCGGTCTGGCCCAGTTGGTGTGGGGTCCAGTGGCCGACCGCTTCGGGCGTCGCCCGGTGCTGTTGAGCAGCCTGAGCCTGTACGTCGTGGCGAGTGCCGGCTGCGCCTGGGCGCCCAGCATGACGTGGCTCGTCGCCCTGCGTGCCGCCCAGGGGGCCACCATGGCCGCGGCCGTGGTGGTGGGGCGTGCCACGGTGCGGGACCTCTATGAACCGCTACAAGGTGCCCAGGTGATGTCTCGTGCGATGACGGGACTCGGTGTGATCGCGCTGGTCTCCGTTCCCGTGGGCGGATGGTTGACCCAGACCCTGGGGTGGCGCGCCACCCTGCTGACCAATGCCGGGCTGGGCCTGCTCATCCTGATTTTCATGGCGGTGTTCCTGAAGGAAACCCTGGCGCGGCGTGATCCCTCGGCCTTGCAGTTCGGGCACCTCGTGGCCCGGGCGGGACAGATCCTGCAACACCGCAGCTTTCGCGCCTGGGCCGCCCTGGTGACCAGCACCTACGCAGGCCTGTTTGTGGTGCTGTCCACGTCCTCCTTTGTGTTCATCCAGGCCCTGGGCCTGTCACCTTTGGCCTATGGCTGGGCTCTGAGCTCCAACGGGGTGGCCTACCTGATCGGCACGCTGTGGTGTCGGCGCTGGATCGTGGCCCATGGCCTGCACGGCGCGGTCCGACGTGGTGCCCGCTTCACCTTCCTGGGCTCACTGGGTCTGCTGATCATCGGCTTGGTTCAGGTGGAATCCGTGTGGCCCCTGCTGGCCGCTCTGTGGCTGCTGGCATTTGGTCATGGTGTGCACCAGCCTTGCGGACAAACCGGTGCGGTCGGCCCCTTTCCTCACATGGCCGGCACGGCTTCGGCCCTGGCGGGCTTTGTGCTGGCGATGACCGCTTTTCTGATCGGCCTTGCACTGGGCTTGGCCTTTGATGGTTCGATACGCTTCATGGCCTGGAGTGCCGCCCTGGGCGGCATGGCCACTGTGGCCGTGGCCCTCACGGCCGTGCAGCGATTCGGCGCCGCGCGGACGCCGCGGCCACCCGCCACCAACTGAGAAGCCCCGTGACATCGCCCCCTGGATCCCCGACCATGCCCCTGCCCCCAGTGGCCGCAAACCCGGACCCCATGAACCGATGGGTCGGGCTGGTGGGACCCACGGCCAGCGGCAAGAGCGGCATCGGCCTGATGGTGGCGCACAAGGTGGCGGTGGAGATCGTGAGCGTCGATTCCGCCCTGGTGTACCGTGGCATGGATATCGGCACGGCCAAGCCGACCGTGCGTCAGCGCTCGCAGATCCCTCATCACCTGATCGACCTGATGGAGCCCACCGAACGTTATTCGGCGGCACGGTTCGCCGAGGACGCCAGGCGCCTGATCCGCGAGATCAATGCCCGTGGACGGCTGCCTCTTCTGGTGGGCGGCACCATGCTCTACATCAAAGCCCTCATGGAGGGGCTCGACGAGATACCCAGCACCGACCCGGTGCTGCGCGATGCCCTGCTGGCCGAGGGCCGCGAGCGCGGCTGGCCGGCGCTGCATGCCGAATTACAGGCCGTGGACCCCATCACCGCCGCAAGGCTGCAGCCGCATGATGCGCAGCGCATTCAGCGTGCGCTGGAGGTCTGGCGCCAGACCGGGCAGCCGCTGTCGAGTTTTCATACGAAAGGCACCGAGCCTGATGCCAACCGTGCAGGTCCCGATCCCGAGCGCGCTGGGGGCGGCTTGCAGCCTCGTGTGCTGATCAGCCTCGAACCGCAGGACCGCGCCTGGCTGCATGAGCGCATCGCCCTGCGCTTCGATTACATGCTCGATGAGGGGTTCTTCGATGAAGTCCAGGCCCTGCGGCGGCGCGGCGATCTGCACCCCGACCTGCCCGCCATCCGCAGCGTGGGTTACCGTCAGGCCTGGGCGGCATTGGACGAGGGTCTCCAAGGTGAAGCCTTGATCCAGCGGGTGCGCGAGACCGGTGTGGCCGCGACGCGGCAGCTGGCCAAGCGCCAACTCACCTGGCTGCGCAGCATGCCCAAGCGACTGGTCCTGAACGCGCAGGAGCCGGATACGGCCGATGCGGTGGTCTCTTTGGTGGCTGAGCATGCTCAAGGTTGAAGGGCTGGGAAAACGCTACGGCGACGCCTGGGTGTTCCGGGATGTCAGCTTCGAGGTCGCGCCCGGCGAAATGGTCGCGCTGCTGGGCGAGTCGGGCGTGGGCAAATCCACCTTGCTCAACGGCCTGGCGGGCCTGGATGCAGTGCAGACCGGGTATGTGGAACTGGCTGGCGCGCCCGTGCTTTCGCTGGACGAAGAGGCGCAGGCCCGTTGGCGCCGTCAGCACGTGGGCTTTGTATTCCAGGCCTTTCATGTGCTGCCGCATCTGAATGTGGGACAGAACGTGGCCTTGCCCCTCCTGCTCCTGAACACCCCGCGTTCGCAGCGCCAGGCCCGCGTGCAGGCCATGCTGAAGGACGTGGGCCTGCAGGGTTTTGAAGCGCGGGAACCGCGCACGCTGTCGGGTGGACAGTTGCAGCGGGTGGCGATTGCCCGAGCCCTGGTGCACCGGCCGGCCTTACTTCTGGCCGATGAACCCACGGGTAATCTGGACCCGGACACCGCCGCCCGCGTGATCGAATTGCTGCGTCGTCAGGTGCACGAACTCCAGGCCGCCTGCGTGCTGGTCACACATTCCCAAGCGGCTGCTGCGGCCGCCGACCGGGTGCTGCAGCTGCGGGCCGACGGCATCAGCCTCACGTGACGGTGGCCTGCGCATGAGCACGCCGCGCTTGCTGCTGAGTCTGCTGCGTGAACTCAGCCTGCGTGAATGGCGCCTGCACCCCTGGCGACAAGCCGTGGGCGTGCTGGCAGTGGCCTTGGGCGTAGCGCTGGCGTTTTCCGTTCACCTGATCAACGAGTCGGCGCTGTCGGAGTTTTCCTCGGCGGTGCGCAGCGCCACGGGTCAATCCGACGGCTCACTGCAATGCCCGCAGTTCTGCGACGACCAGACCTGGGATGCGGTGCAGCTGCAGGAGGGCGTGCAGGCGGCCAGCGCGGTACTGGAGGTAGAAAGCTATGCGCTGAGTCCGCAGGGCGAACGCATCGCACTCAAGGTGCTGGGGCTGGATCCGCTGACGATGGCCAGCGTCTCACCCGATCTGATGCCACGCATGGACCGCAGCGAGGACGCCCGCGCAGAGCGCGATGAACGCGACGCGCGTGACCGCCTGGGCGTGTTGGACCCCGACCGGATCTTCCTCAACCCCGCGGCCCTGCAGCGGCTCGGGCTGAAGACTGGTGACCCACTGACCGTGCAGCTGGGCCTGGGACTGCAGTCGCTGAGGGTCTCAGGATCGGTGGCTGCCGGCGGCACCCCCTTGGCGGTGATGGATATCGCCGGCGCCCAATCCCGGTTTCAGGCCATCGGCCGGATCAGCCGCATTGAGCTTCGCTTGGCGCCCGGTCACAGCCTGCCGGCACTCGAGGCCGCCTGGCGCGCGCAAGCCTGGTGGCCCACGGGAGCTCGGCTGCAGGCGCCCGAGGACGGCACACAACGGGTCTCCACCGCCTCGCGGGCCTACCGGGTCAACCTCACCGTGCTGGCGCTGGTGGCGTTGTTCGTGGGCGCCTTTCTCGTGTTCTCGGTGCAGGCCTTGTCGGTGGCCCAGCGCACGCCTTCGCTGGCGCTGCTGGGGGTGATGGGCCTGTCGGCGCGGCAACGCTTGGGGCTGATCCTGTGCGAATCCCTGGCCTTGGGCCTGTTGGGCAGCGCGATCGGCCTGCTCATGGGTACCGGCGCTGCATGGCTGGCCCTGCGCTGGCTGGCCGGCGACCTGGGCGGTGGCTACTTCCCCGGCATCGCGCCCAGCCTTCAGTTCTCGGTGCCGGCGGCCGCCATCTTCGGCGGGCTGGGCGTGGTGGCCGCGCTGCTGGGCGGTTTGTCACCGGCCCGGCAGGCGCAAGGTCTGTCGGCGGCCCAGGCCCTGAAGGGCTTGGGCGGGACAGCCGTGGGCACCCTGCCCATTTGGTCGGGGCCAGCCTTGCTCAGCCTGGGCGCGGCGCTGGCCTTCGCGCCGCCCTGGCAGGGTCTGCCGTTGTGGGCCTATCTCGCCGTGGCCTTGCTCCTTTTGGGCGGCATCGCCTGTGTACCGGTCGTGGTGAGCCTGCTGCTGAACCGCGTGCAGCCCCAGGACCATGCCCTGACCCTGCTGGCCATAGGCCGGGCGCGGCATGAACGGCAGGCGGCAACCGTAGCGGTGGCCGGTGTCGTGGCCAGCCTCAGCCTGGCCGTGGCGTTGACGGTGATGGTGTCAAGCTTTCGCAGCGGCGTAGCGCAATGGCTGGAACAGGTCCTGCCCGCTGATCTGTATGCGCGGACGGCCACCAGCACCGCGGCAACCGATGGAGCCTTCCTCCCGCCGGCCTTTATTGAAGCCGCAGGCCGCGTCGAAGGGGTGGCCCGCGTGGAAGGCGCCCGGGTGCGATCGGTGGTGATGGATCCCACACGCCCCGCGGTGAGCGTGGTCGCGCGGCCCTTGAGCGGTGCGGCCTTGAGCGGTCGACAGGCCTCACAGGTGCTGCCCATGGTGGGCCCCGTGCTGCCAGACGCCGCGCTGGCACAAGCCCGCTCACAGTGGCTTGCGGGTAACCGAGGTTCAGCGCGTGATTCAGCTCATGATTCGGCGAAGAACCGGGCACAGGCCGTAACCAGCGGGCCAGGCCCGTCGGACTCGGCACCACTGGTGGCCGGCTATGTCACCGAGGCCATGGAGATGCTCTACGGCGCGCAACCAGGCGCCACACTGCAACTGCCCCTGGCCACCAACAACGGCGGCAGTATCGAGGTGGCGGTGTTCGTGATGGGGGTGTGGCGGGACTACGCGCGTCAGTTCGGCGCAGTGGCCATCGACCTGGCGGATTACCAGCGGATCACGGGCGATGAACGGATCAACGACCTGGCCTTGCAAATCCAACCTGGGACGGCTGTGGAGACGGTACAGCAGGCCCTGCGGGCGTTGGTGCCCCAATCGGCGCTGATTGAATTCGCCGTACCGGCGCAGATCCGCGCCATTTCCATGCGAATCTTCGACCGCAGCTTTGCGGTCACCTACTACCTGCAGGCCTTGGCCATCGGGATCGGACTGTTCGGCATCGCGGCCAGCTTTTCGGCGCAGGTGCTGGCACGCCGCAAGGAGTTCGGTCTGCTCACCCATCTCGGTCTGACGCGACGCCAGATCGTGGGCATCGTCGCCGGTGAGGGCGCTGCCTGGACGGCCGCCGGTGCCCTGGCCGGCCTGGGCCTGGGCCTGGCGGTGAGTGCGGTGCTGGTTCACGTGGTGAACCCCCAGAGCTTTCATTGGACGATGGACCTGATCGTGCCCTGGGGCCGTCTGGCCCTTTTGTGCAGTGCCGTCCTGGTAGCCGGTACGCTGACCGCGGCGCTCAGCGCCCGCGCGGCGGCTTCTGCAGATGCGGTGCGCTCGGTGAAGGAGGACTGGTGAGATGAGCCCCAACCCCCTGCGACGCGCGTGGATGCTGCAGAACCTGCTGGCCCTGGGCTGGGGCCTTGGGCCAGGACGCGGATTGGCAAGCGTCACAAACGACGACACCCCCCGTCCCGGCAGGGCGCTTCAGTTCCCGCGCGACTTCGGCGCCCACCCAGGTAATCAGATCGAATGGTGGTACGTCACCGGCGCCCTGCGCCCCGTGCAAGGCGGCGATGCGCTGTTCGGTTTTCAGATCACCTTTTTCCGCAGTCGGACCGCCTTGGCAGACCGCCCGCAAGTGGCACCCAGCCGCCTCGCGCCTCGACACCTGCTGTTCGCGCATGCGGCACTGACCGACGTCAACGCAGGCAAGCTGCTGCATGCAGAACGCCTGGCCCGATGGGGAGGGCCAGAAGGGGTTGATCGCGCGCCTGGTCCAGAGTCAACGCCCTACTCCGCGCTGAATTCATTACCGAATACAGCAACAGGCCCCGCACCACGTCCAGCCCCCAGAGCGGCGAATGCTTCTGTCACCGATACCGCCGTCCACATCGGCCGATGGCACCTTCAGCGCAGCGGACCGACCAACGCCTCCCGCTATGAGGGCTCATGGCATGACGACGACGCGGGGTTCGGTCTGAACCTGAATCTGCACGCCACCCAGCCGGTGCTGTTGCAGGGCGAGGCCGGCTACAGCCGCAAGAGCCCTCGTCCGGGCCATGCCAGTGGCTACTACAGCCAACCACAGTTGCGCGCCCGGGGCGTTCTGCACCATCAGGGGCGGCGGATGGAGGTGCAGGGCACCGCCTGGCTGGACCACGAGTGGAGCCGTGCCCTGCTGGACCCGGATGCGGTGGGCTGGGATTGGCTCGGTCTGAATCTGGACGATGGCACCGCACTGACCGTCTTCCGCCTTCGGCGCGCCGACGGATCCGCACTGTGGGCTGGGGGCTCGATGCGCCGGCCCGGCCAGGCCGTTCGCAGCTTTCAGCCCCAGGAGGTGACGATGCAACCCGGGCGCACCTGGCGCAGCCCGGCCACCGATGCGGTGTACCCGGTTGAATGGACGATCACCACGCCCGCCGGCACCCATGGGGTCCAGGCCCTGGTGGACGCCCAGGAACTGGACAACCGGATGCGAACCGGTACGGTGTACTGGGAAGGCTTGAGTAGCCTGATGGACGCCCAAGGTCGCCGCGTCGGGCTGGGGTATCTGGAGATGACGGGATACGCGGGTCGCCTGCAACTCTGAGCCTGATCTTGGTACGCTCACGGGTTGCCCCGAAAAATCTGACCATGACGACGACCGCCCCGCCCTCCGCCACGCCCCTGTCCGGTATCGGCGGCACTGAGCGGGCCAAGGCGAAGAGCCCCAAATCCCTCAGTGGCCTCCTGCCCTTCCTGCGTCCCTACCGCCTGCAGATCAGTCTGGCCCTGGTCTTCCTGCTGCTGGCCGCCGCCAGCACCCTGGCCTTCCCGGTGGCCCTCAAGAGCCTGATCGATCAGGGCTTCATCGCGGCCGAGCCCGGCCAGCAACTGATGAACCTGCGCGGCTACTTTGGTGCGCTGTTTGCGGTGGGCGCTGCGCTCGGCCTGTTCTCCGCCGCGCGCTTCTACATGGTGACCTGGCTGGGCGAGCGCGTCACGGCCGACCTGCGCAATGCCGTCTACGCGCATGTGGTGCAGCAGAGCCCCGAATTCTTCGAAACCACGCAAACCGGTGAGGTCATCAGCCGCCTGACCACCGACACCACCTTGGTGCAGACGGTGGTGGGTTCGTCCCTGAGCATGGGCCTGCGCAACACGGTGATGGGGATCGGCGCCCTGGTGATGCTGATCGTCACCAACCCAGCGGTGATGGCCCAGGTGCTCGGCATGCTGGTGCTGGTGGTGCTGCCCTCGCTGTATTTCGGGCGCCGGGTGCGCAAGCTCTCTCGCGCCAGCCAGGACCGGGTGGCCGACACCAGCGCCATCGCGGCCGAGGTGCTCAACGCCATGCCGGTGGTGCAGAGTTATGGACAGGAACAGCGCGAATCCCAGCGTTTTTCCGACGCCACCGAGGCCGCCTTCGAAACCGCCCGCCGCCGCACGCGCATCCGCTCGGTGCTGGTGGGCTTCATCATCACCGCCACCTTCGCCGCGCTGCTGTGGGGCCTGTACCAGGGCACGCAGTCCGTGCTGGAGGGCCGCATCAGCGCGGGTCATCTGGGCCAAACGGTGGTGTTCGTCATCATCCTCATCAGCAGCGTGGCCGTGCTGTCCGAGGTCTACGGTGACCTGTTGCGTGCCGCCGGCGCCACCGAACGCCTGATGGAACTGCTGGCCACCCGCTCCCCGGTGGCCGAACCCATCCAGGCCCAGGAATTGCCCGTCACGCAAGGGGGCTCGGCGGTTCGCTTCCACGGGGTCACCTTCCACTACCCTTCGCGACCGGCCACGGCCGCCCTGCGGTCACTCAGCTTTGACATCCACCCTGGTGAAACGATTGCCTTGGTAGGCCCAAGCGGCGCCGGCAAGAGCACGGTGCTGCAACTGCTCCTGCGCTACTACGACGCCCAGCACGGCCGGGTGTTGGTAGACGGCGTGGATGTCAAGGACGCCAGCCTGAAGGCCCTGCGCCAGCGCATCGGCATCGTGCCGCAGGACAGCGTCATCTTTTCCACGAGTGCGCTCGAAAACATCCGCTACGGCCGGCCCGACGCTCCAGAGGCCGAGGTGATCGCCGCCGCCAAGGCCGCCCATGCCCATGACTTCATCATGGCCCTGCCCGAGGGCTATCAGAGCTTCCTGGGCGAGCGGGGCGTTCGCCTATCGGGTGGCCAGCGCCAACGCATCAGCATTGCCCGCGCCATGCTCAAGAACCCGCCGTTGCTGCTGCTGGATGAAGCCACCAGCGCGCTGGATTCAGAAAGCGAGCGCATGGTGCAAGCTGCACTGGAAGCGGCCATGCAGGGCCGCACCACGATCGTTGTGGCCCACCGGCTGGCCACGGTACAGCGGGCCGACCGAATCCTGGTGTTGGATGGCGGCGAACTGGTGGAACAGGGCACCCATGCCGAGCTGATGGCCCGCAGCGGCCTCTATGCCCGCCTGGCTTCAATGCAGTTCGGCATGCACCAGCAGGACCACCCCGAAGTCTGAAACTGTGGCACCTGGGGCCCGTGAAATCGGGGCCTCGGCGCGCCACGCCCGCATGCCGCAAAATCCAGCCATGAGCACACGCCCTATCCGCTCCCAATACGAAGACTTCATGCGCCATGTATTCGAGCACGGCGTGGCCAAGGGCGACCGCACCGGCACCGGCACCCGCAGCGTCTTCGGCCATCAGATGCGCTTCAACCTGCGCGAAGGCTTTCCGCTGGTGACCACCAAGAAGGTGCACCTCAAGAGCATCATCCTGGAACTGTTGTGGTTCCTGCGGGGCGACTCGAATGTGAAATGGCTGCAGGAGCGCGGCTGCACGATCTGGGATGAGTGGGCTCGCGAAGACGGCGACCTGGGGCCGGTCTACGGCGTGCAGTGGCGCAGCTGGCCGACGCCGGCCGGTGGTCACATTGACCAGATCAGCCAGGTGCTGCAACAGTTGCGGACCAACCCCGATTCGCGGCGCATCATCGTCAGCGCCTGGAACGTGGCCGACCTGCCCCAGATGGCCCTGATGCCCTGCCACGCCTTCTTCCAGTTCTATGTGGCGCCGGCCACCACGCCGGGGGGCAAGGGTATCCTCAGTTGCCAGCTTTACCAGCGCAGCGCCGACATCTTTCTGGGCGTGCCCTTCAACATCGCGTCCTATGCGCTGCTCACGCACATGCTGGCCCAGCAATGCAACCTGGACGTCGGTGACTTCATCTGGACCGGCGGCGATTGCCACATCTATGACAACCACGTCGAGCAGGTGCAGCTCCAACTTTCGCGCGACCCCCTGCCCTACCCCGTGCTGAACATTAGGCGCAAGCCGGAGAGCCTGTTCGACTACACGCTCGAGGACTTCGAGGTGCTGGACTATCAGCATCACCCGGCGATCAAGGCGCCGGTGGCCGTTTGACAGCCGCCTGGCGCCCCACCGGGCGCGACCTGTTGCTGTTGGTGGCCCTCACGCTGATGTGGGGCATCAACTGGCCGATGATGAAGTTCTCGCTGCGGGAGCTCAGCCCTCTATGGTTCCGCGCCTGGACCATGAGCGGCGGTGCCCTGCTGCTGCTGGCCTTCTTTGCCTGGCGCGGTGT